>Ga0136651_10001448_pt1 | contig 13066 bp, 10 predicted proteins | sample Mar14236cmmetaG_FD_94867 | JGI IMG/M metagenome (GOLD analysis project Ga0136651, IMG submission 94867) | Marine hydrothermal vent microbial communities from Guaymas Basin, Gulf of California to study Microbial Dark Matter (Phase II) - Marker... ...
AGGGTGGGTAACGTGTTTTTGTTGCCCACCAATTAAAAAGTTCAGTGATAAAACGCCATGCCTTATCCTTTCTTATATCAAATCCTTGTAGTTATGGTTTTAAAGACGTTCCAGAAAAAACGCATGACGTTGCTCATCCGTCAGGCCTTGGCGCGGAACATTGTCACGCGCATAATCAATCAGATTTTGAGGCCTTGGGAAAACGGGAATACGCCACAAGCGAGCCGTTTTCTCTTTGGAAACGGTGACAAATTGCTGTTCTTGTTTATCAGCACTAAAAGCAACCTGAATCACCGCGTTATCATGCCCTGCCAATACCAACAATGATCTACCCGTTTTCACATCCCAAAGACGCGCAGTCTTATCATCCGAAACGGTGACAACACGCCGTCCATTTGGACTGAAAGCCAGATGATTAATGAAATCGTTATGCCCTTCTAACACCATGCGTTGTTTACCCGTCTCAACATCCCAGAAGCGAGCCGTTTTATCCCAAGAAGTAGTGATCACCTCTTCTCCATTCGGACTGAATTTTGCCTGACTGACAGTACGAATATGGCCCTTTAATTCAAAGCGTTGTTGGCCGGTTTGAACAGCCCATAAACGCGCTGTATTATCCCTAGAAGCGGTAGTCACCAGATGCTGCCCATCGGAACTCAAATCGACGGTTCTAACCTCACCTTGATGGCCTGTGAAGATGGCTAATTGTTTACCTGTTTTAACCGCCCATAAACGCGCCGTTTTATCCTTGGAAGCCGTCACAACATGCTGCCCATCAGGACTGAAAATCGCTTGCTTGACTTGATCAAGATGCCCAACTAACACGGCCACAGGTTGGCCTGTTTGAACGGCCCATATCCGGGCCGTTTTATCTCTTGAGGCCGACACAATGTGTTGTCCATCGGGACTCCATTCAACAGAGTAGACATAACTGTGATGTCCTTTCAAAACCGCAACGGGTTTACCCGTCTCAACTGCCCACAAACGCACGGTTCTATCCATTGAAGCTGTCACCATTAAAGGTTCTACCGGACTGAAAGCGGCATCTGTCACGTCATCGGTATGGCCTGTCAGTTCAAAAAGGAGTTGACCGGTTTTCGCATCCCACAAGCGAGCGGTGCGATCCTTTGAGGTTGTGACGAGCTGTTGTCCAATCGGACTGAAAGCCGCGCCTGTGATCTGCTTTTCATGTCCTGTAAACACCGTAACCGGTTGATTAATATCAAGTTTCCATAAACGAGCTGTTTTATCCGCAGAGGCTGTCAGCACCGTTTTTCCATCAAGACTGAATGTCGCATCCGTCACCTGTTTCTCATGCCCTGACAATCGGAACAGGGGTTTACCCGTCAAGCCCGCCCATAAACGCGCTGTTTTATCAGCCGATATGGTGACAATGCGCTGTCCATCAGGGCTAAATTGCGCCGAACTGACTTCCGCTTCATGTCCAGAAAGCTTGGCCAATTGTTGCCCCGTCTGAACATCCCATAAGCGAGCCGTTTGATCACTGGAAGCGGTTACCACGCGCCGGCCATCTGGACTGAATACCGCTTGATTGACAAAACCCTCATGACCCCTAAACCGACTCACTTGTTCACCAGTTTGAGTCTGCCACACCGCAGCCGTTTTATCCGTTGAAGCGGTCACAATGCGCTTACTATCTGGACTAAAGGCCACAAACCAAATAGCCCTGTCGTGTTTCAAAGGTTCCAAAACGGGTTGATGCGTCTTAGCATCCCACAAACGCGCCGTCTTATCAAAAGAAGCGGTTACCACAAACTGTCCATCTGGACTAAACGTCGCATATCTCACCGCATGTTGATGCCCTTCAAGCACGGCAACCGGTTGCCCACTTTTCGCATCCCATAAACGGGCAGTTTTATCCTTGGAAGCCGTGACAACAAGCTGTCCATCAGGACTGAATTCAGCATGATAAACCGCCTTTTGATGTCCTTTTAGAATCGAAATGGCGAAGCCATTCACCCGCCACAAACGCGCCGTATTATCCTTTGAAGCAGTCACAATGCGCTCCCCTTTCGGACTGAATTGAGCATCCCACACTTCATCTTCATGTCCGATTAACTGCACAACTTCTTGCCCCGTGTTCACATCCCACAAACGAGCCGTTTTATCATCAGAAGCCGTCACAATCAGCTGTCCATCAGGACTCAAATTCGCCTGAGAAATCGGCTTATCATGCCCCATCAGCACCCGACGTTCTCGCAAATTAGCCACCGCGCTATACAAAGCCACTTGCGCTTCCTGCACAAAAGGCCTGTCAGGATGAGCTATCGACTTGGGCAAGGCTTCCAAGGCTAATAAGGTGCCATTCGTCGTATTGCCCTTTTGCGTTTCTTGGTGTGACATCGCTGCCAGAAATAAGGATTGGTTTTTCAGGGCATGATTTCTTTCGTGTTCCGCTTTTTGCGCCGAAAGGCGCGATAAAATTCCAAAGCTCACAGACACGATAACCGCTAATAAAATACTGGCTGCCACAGTGGCAATCCATGCCTGACGAACCCGTTTTTGTTTTTGAAGAGCCGCTTTGCTTTTAAGCAACAATTGTTGCTCTATTTCAGTTAAATCAGGCAACCCTTGGCGAATCGTGCGAACTTGTTTTTCATTGAACAGCGCCCCAGAGGTTTTCCATTCAGCCAAACCGCGCTCTAACGTTTCTTTCGCTTGCTGGCGCACCATTTCACGTTCATCAAACCAGCTTCGCACTTTCTCCACCATAAATTCATGCGATAACGAATAACTCGCTTGACGAACTTCTACCACCCGTCTCTCTCTTAATTTCTCAATCAATTCAATGAGTTCAATTTCTAAACGATCCGGCAAAGCGCGGTGCAAATCGGGTAAAGAAACAAATTGGCGCGTACCGGCCGTTTCTATCATCGCTTTTAACAAGGCATGAACAATAGCCGTTTTTTCTGGTGTAGGCGCGATGTCTTCAACAGTCTTATCTAGGTAAGTTTGCAAAATCGCTTGTGCGCCGCCCAATTCTTCATAAAGTGTCGCATTGATGACAACCATGCTTTGAGCGTTTAAACGCTGATAAGCTGCCTCATACAATTGATTACAGACAATTTGCAAATGAGGCGGATTAATGCCCTCATGCTCACGGGTTTGAGCCACCAAGCCTGTTAACAAAACATCATCAACAAACTGCTCATCATAACCGATTTTAACCTCAAGATTCTCTAACGGCTTGATAATCGCATCCCGCGCCTCCTTATAGCTTAAAGGCTGTAAATTAAAACGCGCCGATTCATTCAAGAAAGTCGGCAAAACCGTCTCAAACTCGGCCAACATTTGTCCCAAAAACTCCTGACGTAAGGTAAAAATAAAATTCATTTCTTGAGCATGGGTATGATCCATACACTGCTTAAACGCTTCAATAAACGCACGCCGTTTCGTAGGCGACACATTCAGCAAAAAACGTTCAAATTGATCAAAAACGACGACTAAATGGCTATCTTGTGTTCTAAAATGCTGAATCAATTGTAATAAAGAAGCCGAGGCCGTTTCAACAATCTGATGATGCTTAATTAAATAATCGCGCAATTGCTGTAGCGGTTCAGAATAATCACGAAAAGAGACGTAGGTATACCCATTATCCGCCAAACGGGGAATCAAACCCGCATTGACTAAAGAACTTTTACCGGCCCCAGAGGCACCATTAATAATAATCGTTTTATGACGCGGCACCTTACCAGCTAATTCATCAATGAGTGCTGAACGTCCATAAAAAATATCCCGATCAGACAGATCATAAGAAGCGAGGAATTTATAGGGAGAAGACGTGAATTGTTTAAGGGTTTGCTGAATGATATTTTGAATAACGGTTTTATTGCCGGCCACAATATCACCGCCAGCTTGTAGGCTCACATTGCCCGCGACATCGCCGATCTGGAAACCGGTTTGAGTGTTATCAGAAGGTGAAGAGTTTTCCATTGTGAGATTTATTTATAAATAAAAAGATAGAAAGCTGAGAAAACTGATGTAAATGATTGACACTGCTTAAGATTAAAAAAAATCAGCGCCAATCATGATAATCAGCGTCATCTGTATTTTATCATATCACCTCTCATTACCCGTTGCCTAAAGTACGACACGAATAAAATCAATTGGCTGATGCTGAGTCGCTATTTTTGCTATACTTATTATTATGACTTGACTATCTAGTACAACGGATTAACGGTATAAACGGATTGGCTGAAGGCTACCAATAAACGCTACCAATAAACCTGATTGTAACGGATTTTGGGGACACCTAGAAATAATGGGGCTTTGAACGTCGCAAGAAAGGGCGAACACGCAGGTTCGCCCCTACGCATCTTGTGCGAACCTGCGTGTTCGCCCTCCTACGCATCTTGTAGGGGCGAACCTGCGTGTTCGCCCTCCCCCAAAATCCGTTATAATCAGCAATAAACTAATCCGTTTATTCCCCTGATCCGCTGTACTAACACTCAATAAGGATTCGCATTATGCAAAAACTCATTTTGATCGTGTTATTTTGTGTCACCCAAACAGTCGGCGCAACTTTTGAACTCACCTTCTCGCCATTAAAGCCTACCTATCATGTAGGTGAATGTATCTCATTGAAATTACAAGAAAACCTACAAGCCGCGTCTCGCTTTCACCGCGTTGATTTATGGTCAGCGGTACAATTACCCACTGGTGCCTTATTATTTATGACACCCTTTGCCTTCGAGCCTTTCAGTCCAAAGCCGCAACTTTTCCGAGAGTCATTGGAAGCCACAAAAAAGGCGCATGAGATTTTGGATTTTGAAGTGATGGTGGGTTTGAGTGGGCAGTATACCTTCTATGCGGTTTATGTTGAGGAGGGCAAAAATCCCTTCACGGATGGCGATGCGGTTTATAGTTCAAATATTGCCCAAGTGTCCACGACTTTAAGCGATGAACCACCACCAATACCCGTGATTGATTGTATCTCGGTTCTCCCGGCACCCAGTCATCCTGTTGCACAGCCAGATGAGAGTGCTGTGGTATTCAGTTGGGGGCCCGTGACGGATGCCGCTTCTTATGTCATTTATTGGCGAGCCTCTGATGGTTCGGGAGCCAGTCTTTCGGTAACGGCCACGTCGTATATGCACACCGGATTGATTAATGGGGTGACTTATATCTATTCGGTGACAGCCCTAGATACGATGGGGCGTGAAGGTATCAAGTCAGTAGAAGTTGCCGCCATCCCAAAAGCGAAAATCACACCACCCCCTGCCCCGACAGCCTTATCAGCCGAAGCGGGCGATGCACAAGTCGTCTTCACTTGGCAAGCTGTCACGGGGGCCGCTTCTTATACGGTTTACTGGCAAAGTGCCGGAGGCGCGGTTGAAAGTCTTTCTGTCTCAGGCACGGTATTTACCCATAATGGACTGGTTAATGGAACAAGCTATACTTATTGGCTAAAAGCCGTAAACGCTACGGGGCAGGAAAGTAGCCCTTCGGGCAGTTTTACTGCCACTCCACAAGTCGTCGCTACACCGCCACCCGTTGTTGTGCCACCACCCGTTGTTGAGTCACCCCCGTCTCCAGCACCTTCATCATATCGCTATACCGACAATGGCGATGGCACCGTTACAGATAATAGCAGTGGATTGATATGGTTAAAGAATGCCAATTGTTTTGGATATCAGAATTGGGAAACGGCTCGGCAAAGCGCGGCTAATTTGGCTCATGGACAATGTGGTTTGAGTGATGGTTCGACACAGGGTATGTGGCGTTTACCGACTAAAGAGGAGTGGGTAGCGATGATTGATAAGAAATATATAGATAGGGAAAATTATAGGCAGCCCGTACTCTCCAATGCGGCTGGTACCGGCCCTTGGAAAGAAGGTGATGCGTTCTCGGGCGTACAGGCGTACCCCTACTGGTCGTCTACCCCGTTTGCCACCGACACGGACTACGCGTGGTACGTATACCTCGACAACGGCTTCGTGAGCATCGACCGCAAGACTAACTCCAACTACGTCTGGCCGTTGCGAGGCAGATATTAGATACTTAGAGCCTTTGAGGCTTTGGAGGCTTTGACGGGGGATTGCAAAGGTGCCGTTTGATTTGGGATGGTGGGAAAGCGTTTGGTTCGATTTTGGGAGAATATTTAATTCTGGGGCGATTGCGATCCCAGCCTTTGGCATTGTTGTGGGATTGTGGGATCCGAATGGTGGGCAAGCGGGCGGTTAGATTTTGGGTATGGATTTGAGATTGTGTCGCCCGCTTACCCACCCTACGAAACATTGGAATTAATGGCATTGGCGTGTCGCCAGTGTTCAACGAATGAACTTGCGATTAAAAAAAATAAACGCGCTTTTTTGCAACAGACGCTAAAGACGCTAAAGAAAAGAATCGAAATGCTTGCGTCGTTTGCGTCGTTTGCGTTATAAATCCCATTCAATGAGCCCAGTGCCCAGAGATCGTTGATTTCGTTAAGATGTGCTACTCAATATTAATTAAGACTCGCCAGCTTTTGTGGTTAGCATTTGAATTAAATCATCTGATAGCCACATTCCTGCTGCACGTAATGCCTCTAGTGATTTTCCGACCGATTGAATAATCCCACGCTGTTTAGCTAAAATCAACAGGCCACCAGTGCCTAAAGTAGAAACACCACTCTTTTTTGCACAGCGACGAGCAGCATGATCATCTAACATGGCACGTACTTTCGGATAAGTCAGGGCAAAACTCAATACTTCAGATTCGCCCCTGCCTAAATTCTGTTGACTAATCACTTCAGGGATTTGATTGACAGTCACTTGCTTGAGCCAACTGACAGTCGCAACACCTTGACTGGCCAAATCATTATATCCACTCTCAGTCACTTCTTGCCAAACCGCATCGGGTACCCAGATATTGCTAAAGAGTTGCGTTAACAATTCTGCTTGCTGGCTCCGAAATAAAGTGATTAACGGTGAAGCATCAATAACCACCTCTTCAATGTGCATCTCGTAATTCTTCCTCTATTTCTTGAACGGTGTATTGAAAAGGTGATACTTGTAAACGGGATAAGGTCAGCATAAATTCCTCACGATTAAGTCCGGCAATTTCTGCCGCTTTTTCTTGAGAAATTTTTCCTAATTCATACCATTTTGCCGCAGCGGCTACACGCATTTCTTCTGTTAATTCAAAAGGTTCTGTTGAATCCAATTTATGGTGTAATGAATCCATTGTCAATAATATCACTTTGACCGGTTTTTTAAACCAGTCTTTGTAACGTTCTGGAATGGGTATCATCCCATCGTGTAAGTCAGATGTAAATTCGATGGCTTGCATTATTATTTCCTGCGTTTTAAATCAGTTTAAATAGGACTTTTTAGTAAAGTTTACAATGTTAAAACACTTCCCGTTTGCACGAACTGAGGATGCACAATGACACTGGTTTCCTCAGAAGTGTAATCTACCTCAAACCGTTGGCGATTCTTATCATCAACGGCTTCTACAAATAAAATTGAGGAATGTTGAGATAGTCATCTGTAATCGTATCCGACAACAATTAACTATTAGAGAGGGTATCAGCTTATAGATAGGAAAGAGCGCCAATCAAAATCAGCATCATGAGTGTTCTATCATCAGCGCCAATCATGACAAGAGGCAAAATCAGCGTTCTATCAAAAAATCAGCGCCAATGATGAAATTAATGTTTCATTATATCATCTCAAAGGGGCGACTTTTTTTGGAATGGTGGGCAAGCGTTTGGTTCGATTTTGGGATAATATTTAATTCTGGGGCGACTGCGATCCCACCATTTGGCATTGTTGTGAGATTGTGGGAGCCAATGGTGGGCAAGCGGGTGGTAGATTTTTGGCATGGATTTGAGATTGTGGCGCTAAGCGATCCCACCCTACAAGACATTGGGAATCACAAATAGATCAGCTTTAATTCGTTTTAATCACATTGAAATCAACAATATAGCGTATTTTTTCGTAGGGGCAAACCGGTGTGTTTGCCCTTTGTGTGTTTGCCCTTAATTCAATGGCATTGCTACTATAGCATTTTTCGTTTGGGTTAAATACAAAAAGGGCAACCACAAGGGCTTGCCCCTACGAAGGGTGTATTTAGCGTAGCTTCCCTTCGGTTCATGCAATCGGGAAACGCTATAACGCTTCGTTCATCAATCCGTTAAATCCCATGATCCGTTGTACTAAATGGGTATGTGTCGCCCGCTTACCCACCCTACAAGATACTGGGAATCACAAATACATCAGTAGGGGCAATCCCTTGTGGTTGCCCTGGGTATTTTATTTTTCGGAATGATCTGAATTAAGCTGCAACATAAATTTTAAAGAATCATTTTTGGATTTCACTGTTTTCAAGCCAATTTTCAACCTTCAAATCAGGAACGCGAAAAAATTCTCTGACATTAGCCGTTACCATAACCAAATTAAGTGCTAAAGCATGACTGGCTATCAGTCGTCTAGCGGCAATAAATTTGTGTCTACATCGGGAAATTATTCATCTTCAATCTCTTCAAGCCTTGCTAAGACATCCAGCAAAGACAGTTTATTGACGGTTTGAGTCACGACTTGATCAACTGAAGGTGGGGTGTTGGATAAGTATGAAAATTGACACAAAAGTATTATAAACCAATTCTAAATATTGCTCATCCAAACGATCTATCTCTTGTTTTAATTGTGCTTTAGCTATTCTCATGGGATTTCCTAAGGTTAAATGGCTTGCTCGTTAAGCCAGTTCAATGCTTGTGAGGGATTTTTAATTTTTTGAACAAATCTATAGTGTTTCCCGATTGAATGAAGTACAAATTTTATTTTATTGAAAGATTTTATTGAAAAATTTGCGAAAGCCCAATTTTCGTTCCAAATTTATTTTGCGGTTGTGTGACTTTTATTACGAATTTATTGCGGTGGTGCGATTTTCGTTATAAATTTATCGCGAAGGTGCAATTGATTGATAATGGGCCTTTTTTTGGGAATGCGCCCAGATCGCATTTGCATACCTACTTGGTATAAATCTACTTTATTCAATCGGGAAACGCTATAAAAACCTGATATTCGACTATCAAGTTTTTAAAAGATTGACGATTATTAGGCAGGAGACGCAAGCATTGCGTCTCTACAAAATCAAAAAATGATATTAGGCAGGAGACGCAAGCATTGCGTCTCTACAAAATCAAAAAATGATATTAGGCACGAGACGCAAGCATTGCGTCTCTACAAAATCAAAAAATGATATAGCGTTTCCCGATTGCATGAACCGAAGGGAAGCTACGCTAAATACACCCTTCGTAGGGGCAAGCCCTTGTGGTTGCCCTTTTTGTATTTAACCCAAACGAAAAATGCTATATTAGGCAGGAGACGCAAGCATTGCGTCTCTACAAAATCAAAAAATGATATTAGGCAGGAGACGCAAGCATTGCGTCTCTACAAAATCAAAAAATGATATTAATCTCATTCAATGAGCCCAGTACTCCCCAGTGCCTGCCTCTGCACTCTCATTCAATTAACTTGGCCAAAATTTTCTCAGCCCACTTAATAGTCTCTTTAGCTTCCCATTGTTCAAATAGATCATCAATGTCATAATCTGCCTTTTTTCTTATGCGTTTAGCTTCTCTGAGCATAAACCCGATGGATTTGAATTTCAAATCACTTTGGGTGGAGAATTTTTTTATGAGGGTATCATGAACCCCCATTGCTTTAGAATCATAAGGTGGCTCAGGCAACGTCTCGGCCGCGACTTTGCATTGGTGATAAGCGGCATAGTAAGCCTTACTCGCCGCACAACGCCAATCAAATTCTTGCTTTCCTTCACATAATCTCTTCGCGTTTGATAACAGATCATCTGGAGCAATTGACATCAGTATTTTAACCCCGGCGTGTAGTGGACAAGCACTTTGTCATTTAATCGGGTACCCAGTTCTGTTTGAGCAAATCTGTCGGCTAACTCAACACCTAAGTCAACACTTTCCTCAATAGAGCGTGGAATTTCGATGTCGTAAGTTATCCACGTCAAATAACATTCATCTTGTTCAATGGAAAGTTCTTTTTTCGGGATGTAATAAATGCCATTGTCATGCAAAACGGCATAAGCAATCTGAAGCAGTTCAGCTACGGCCTCATCTGATACCTTGGACTGAAGTAGTAGTTCTCTCGCCTTTTCAACAAAACCTAAGTATCCATGAGGCTCATTGGGTTGTAATCGCTGCCATTGTGCCAGCCAGTGTTTTGCCGCCGTTAAATGCCCTGATTGAATGCAATGTCCAATCAGGTGATTTAACAATAATAAATTCCCTTGATGCAACGCATAAGCGCGTTGTGCGTAGTCCATTGCTTCGCTGACAAATCCCAATTTCTCCAGTGATACCGCATAGTTGCTCTGTAATTGTGAGTCATTGGGATACTTTTCGATGCCCTGATTAAAGGTTTCCTTGACTCGAAGCGGGTTGTTTAAAACGGTGTCTATTGCGCCTAAAGCGATATAGTCATTTGCTTGCCCAGATTGGTTGACTAATGATTCTGCCTCATTTCTGAGGCGACGCATTAAGATTTCATTTTTCTCGTCTTCACGAGACAATTGGCTGATTTGTCCTAACAATTGGTCTGCTTTTGGCTGTGGTTGTTTGTAGCTCATAATTGGACGGCATAAATATTAGAGACTCAAAACTTCGGAAAACTTTTCGGCGGTTAATTAATAATTTCAATAAATTACATAAAGAAAGTGAATATAAAATCAACCACTTACAGATTTTTCCGAAGTTTTCAGTAGATGGTGTATCAGCTTGTAGATAGGAAAGAGCGCCAATCATGATAAGAAGCAGAATCTGCGTTCTATAGATTTTTTTGATCCTCACGCTTGCGTCGCAAAGACGCAAAGGTGCCAAGTTGCTTAGCTCGATGCGTGAGAAAATAATAATCTAAATATCTATATCAAAAAATCAGCGTCAATCATGATAATCAGTATAATCAATCAGTGTTTTATCATATCACCTCTCACTACCCGTTGCCTAAATAAAGTACGACACGAATAAAATCAATTGGCTGATGCTGAGTCGTTATTTTTGCTATACTTCTCAGTATGACTTGACTATCTAGTACAATGGATTGACGGAAAAAACAGATTGACTCAATTCGGTTTAATCACATTCAACAACGTCTTTAATCTAAAAACCTGATAGAACGCTGATTGTACTGATTGTCCTGATTTTCACGATTTCACGCTGAAGTTTCGCTCCGCGAAACTTCAGCGTGAAATAAAGTTTTTGCGCGCAAAAACTGTTGCGTGAAACGCTGATTAATGATTAGCTAAAGACGCTAAAGACGCTATAGAGAGGAATCGAAATCCTTGCGTCGTTTGCGTCTCTTGCGTTATTTTTCCGTCTTAAAAAAGTAAGTATGCAAATTGATGCAAAATATTATAAAGCAATTCAAAACTAGACTCACAAAAAGTGTAGAATTTTAGCATAGTGATGGCACACCATAAGCTTTTAGCTTAAAATGCCAGTGAGTATGGCAACAATATTGTCTAAATCTTCTGGAAACCTAAACGTATGAATGTCTTTCGTTATCTTTTGAGTTTCTCTTTCCAAGATGGCAAATCGCCACACTTCTCCTATACTGATAGCGCCATATAAAATGTTTGGAATAGGATTGTCTTCATAGTGATCAACGGCAATCATTTCAGCGGCTAATTGATTAAATCCTTTTTCCAGATCACCTTTTTTAGCTTGGATAACAATCAGTTCTTGTTTTGAGCGAAACAGATAATCAATGTAACCACTCAATCTGTCATCTATTTCTATAGGGTATTCTATATTCAATCTGGCTTCAACATTTCTGATCACGCCATGTAATATCGGTGCAATCATTAATTCTCTTTTAGCGATTTCTGAGTTGATGGAAATTTTGGGGATGATTAAATAATAGGATGCCCGTAAATTATCAATCCATTCTTGATCAATTTCTGTGCTAAGGGGTAATGTTAGGGCTTGTGTTGAAAATGAATACCCCAATTCAGCGACGATTTCTTCAGTGGGATTCCTCATTTCAAAATAATCACTGAAGGTATATTTTTTACCTTCTTTAAAGATTTTTCGTGTCATTGTAATGAGTCTTCAAATCATTTCAAAAGAGCCTTTAAGGCGGGGTTTTCGGATAGTGAGATTTTTGAATCCGCACAACCCTGAAGGGGTTTTCAGGCTAAAGTTTCGCGGAGCGAAACTTTAGCCTGAAAATGTGAATAGCCCCAGGTGGCAACCTGGGGTTGCCAAAAGTTAAGTTTATTCCAGCAAAGAGTATAGGCCGAAACCATAAGGGTAAGGATAATTGCTCAGTGTTTTCAAGCGGTGTGTTGATTTGAAAGAGGTTTTCCTCGCGCCAATGAAGCTCAAAGAATAACGAACGAGTGCCGAACAGTGTGGTTAAAGGCACTTGGCTATTATTAGCCAAATATCGGATTGTTGATGTTAAGAGAATAGCGTTCCTGCCATGTCAAATGGGTTGTGGATAATGCCTGATTAGATGGAAGTGAATAGTGATCTTCTCGGCTGGTAGCCGAAAGGCTAGGGGATAATTCAGCAATCGTTGAAAGTCCGCGATAAGGGCCTGCCGTTAAAACGACAAGTGCATCAGGCTCAAGCTCAGCAAGCCAAGCCTGTAGATTATTGGAAAGTCCAGAATAGGGAACCTGCCAGGGCCAGAGATTGAGTTCTTGTTGTGGATCATCAGCCTTTATGGCTTGTGCTACTTTTTGTAATGTTTTAGCATAGATAGCCATTTCTTCTACGGCCCTGCTTTCTGGGCCTATTCCAAGCTGCCACTGTGCGTAATTGAGTTTGTGGTGCGTTGAATCTCCATTCTGTGCGACAAAGGGTGTGAGTTCTCCAGTTTGGGTATCAAGTGTGGCCACTTTCTTAAAACAACGGGAGAGTTGATCTGTTAGTACACCCAGATCATAAAGTTGAGCTTGAGAGGGCACATAAGTACTGAAGCACAAATAAACAGATATTTTAGCGCAAAGGGCAACCACAAGGGATTGCCCCTACATGGCATTGCGTAGGGGCAATCCCTTGTGGTTGCCCCATTTCAAAATACACGAA
>Ga0136651_10001450_pt1 | contig 13058 bp, 18 predicted proteins | sample Mar14236cmmetaG_FD_94867 | JGI IMG/M metagenome (GOLD analysis project Ga0136651, IMG submission 94867) | Marine hydrothermal vent microbial communities from Guaymas Basin, Gulf of California to study Microbial Dark Matter (Phase II) - Marker... ...
CACTACACAAACAGCAAGTATCCGCTGGCTTCCTTGTTTCGGACACGGAAGTTCCTGAAGCGAGGGTGGACATGCAGTTTGGGAGAATACCTGAAGATTGTTTTTGCCCTACAGTCACTGGATCTGACTGATGTACAAGTCCTTCAGGACCAGTTGATCGGAATGGACGCGGCTTACTTTGCAGAGATCATCCATGCGATCTCTGATGCGGACATCAAGACGATAGACACATCGTTTATCGCTAGTGTCGTTGACGAGTTGTATTGAGAATAACTGCAAGCAAGAAGAGGCGTAAATCTAGTACTAAGGAGATGAACATGTCGTTTCAGGAAGTTACCATTGTCGGGAATCTGGGTCGCGACCCGGAGATGCGCTACACTTCAGATGGTGTGCCGGTCACGTCATTCAACGTGGCAACCAATCGTCGCTGGAACAACCAGGATGGATCCAAAGGCGAGGAGACAGTGTGGTTCCGAGTCTCTGTGTGGCGCCGGATGGCTGAGGTCTGTGCGCAGTATCTGACCAAGGGTCGTCAGGTAATGGTCAAGGGCCGGCTCAATGCTGACCCGGAAACCGGCGGGCCTCGTGTTTGGAAGGGCAATGATGGTGAGTCACGTTCGTCTTTTGAGATCACCGCAAGCAACGTTCTTTTCCTGGGCAAGCGTGGTGAGACGGGCGACGTTGGTGATGACGGCACTATGCCGGAAGAGGATGGGGCAGATCCCTTCTAGTCCTTGAGCAATTTGCCGGGAGCGTCTATTGCAGGCGTTCCCGGCTCCGGCATTTCAGGAACAAAGACGTTGATCTGGCTAAGACGGAAGTTACCCACTTCTCGATGAGCACCAAGCTTTGCGATCTCAAGAACAAAATTGGCCGCGGCAGTGGGGTTAGCACCACTAGCCGGAACTTCCCCGCGGGCGACTCTTGCCTGAAACTCCACAATTGATGGAAGCTCATTAAGGGCTATGATCTGTGAGAGGTCAGAGCGTACATCGTGAATCGAGGAAAGGTACTCATGCAGCATGCCCTGCTTGATCCATCGTAGGGCAGCGCGGTAGTTAATGTTAAGCTCAGTGCATGCGGCCTTTTTGGTAGAGCCGGGATGTTCCAATAGAAACTTGAACAGCTTCATCAGCTGATCGGCAATGAGCTCGCTATCCATCGTGGCTAGATTGTCAGATTTCATACTAAGAGTATAACATGTGGGCAGAGGACTTGCAAGCACGAATCCATATGCTATAATGTCTGTACATATGGATACCATACTGACGTCCTCAGAGCAGCAAGTTTTTGACTACATGATCGGGTACCAGCGCATATTCGGAAAAGCCCCAACACTTGGGGAGCTACGTCGCGGTTGCGATGGGATCAATTGGCGCTCCAGTGCTAAGTATGTGATCAGCACACTTCTTGCCAAAGGATTCATCGAGATCGTAGCGCCTCAAAACTACTGCCGTCGCTACATGGCAAAGGAGGTATAATGCCATTTGCATTTCCTGTACTATTCCTCTACGTTTTGCTTGGTCTGCTCGGTACATTTCTATTCTTGCTACTCCTCTTTGGAGGCATAATATTCTTCGGGAAGCTCTTGGATAAGCGCCCATACTTAGCCTTAGTTGTTGGGCTCTTATGGCTATCATTGATGGTAACGATAGTCCTATGGATCTTTGGAGGGACAACATGACATTCCCCACCATCTTTTTGTACACCATCGTGACTCTTACCGGTATTGCGGTAACAGTCTACCTTTCCTATATGGTTACGTTGATCATAGAGAAACTATCCGGTTCCAATCACCATATTGCTGCGGCGGCTGTACTAATCGTCTGGTGCTCGATAATCATAGCCGGAATGTTCTGGCTATTTATGAAATGAACGAATCCCAAGTCCGCAACGAGCTCTACAGGATGCTTCGCTACAGATACAATCTGTGGCCGGATCATTTCGCCGACATCCCAGGTCTCAAAAAGCAACCAGGTCGCCCCGACCTGGTAGTGATGAATCCCCTTGGACCTGGTTTCTACATGGAAGTCAAGATCATCAACGTAGCAAAAGAGACTGCCTTTCACTTTGATAAAATCAGTGCCGGACAGCGTCGCTGGCTATCAATGTGGGAGGATGTGCGTACTGATGGTTCGTGGCTAGGATTAGGCGTCATTGGTACTCGCCCACGCAAAATGTACGTAATCCCCTGGAGTACCTGGTTGAGCATCGAAGAATTACTCACGCCCTTCCAGAATAGTCTGCCATACAGCGCAGGGCCCGGATATCGAGTCGAGCTCCAGACCATGGGGCTCGATTTTCGCTTACTTACGCCTTTTCTCTGCACCAAAGTGAAGAGTTCTGAGCGCGTCAGCGGAGAATCCGGGTGGCGCATCCCCCTTACACTGGAGTGTCTATGGACCACGCAATCTCCGTCTCAAACGAGTTCCAAGATGAAGTAGACGCACTATTCAATCTCGCATCATTGCAGCTGCCGATAGATATAGACAACGAGAATCAAGCGCGCGCCTGGGTAGCGAGGCGCATGCTGGAAATCAGCGAGGGTGAACGAAGAAAGAAGCAGACCGTTCAAGTCTTACTGACTACCTGGATGACAGCCGGTAAGTTCGGGCAGCTCTGGATGGCCCATCCGGATAACCCTGATACGTTTAGAGATTTTCTTCTGTCAGTCGGTACCAAACAAGAGGGCAATCAGCTATCGAAGAACACAATCTCCGATATGGCAGCTATCGGAGACATCATTGCCCCGTTCTGTAAAGAGAACGATATCGAGTTTGGGGGATACGTTACCACAAAACTCTGGACCAAACTACGTGAGACAATTCCAGCCCTCCGCAGAGCCGCTAAAGACGGAGACCAAGATACCGTCCTTGCGATCCTCAGTGATGTAAAAGCTCTTCCCACACGTGACGCAATACGAGAAAAGTATCGTAAGCAAAGAGACTCCAGTGTACCCGTTGCCGTTAGTGACATAGTCTATCTGAACGGTAAAGTCATTGTTGTTACAGTGACAGATGCTGAGGATCTGCACATAGTGAAGAGTGCCCTGTCTAGAATCACCACCTGGGACGTTATAGCTGCACAGCAAGGAACCCGCAAGAAGATCACTACTCTGAAAGTTGATACCTCATGAATGACTTTGCTAGGCTATCGTTGCGTCCTGGGGAAACAATCTATATCAAGGACTTTGACCCTCGCGATCAGTATGCCATCAAACTGGCACGTGTGCATTTACCGCCCGGCAGGAAGCTTGATGCCGAATTTGTCTCTGCGGTTGCTCAGCTTATAGATATTGAGGGTGTAGAAGGTTGGGTATGGACTGCTACAGATCCGGTGACGGACAAAGCCATTGTTACGTATATGCAACGCGCTAATTGTCAACCCGATGTTTGGTACTCTATGAGCATTGTGTGGGGGAGGCAATGTACACAGTTTTCAGTATAGACAAGATAGCCGAAGAGCTCGGAGTCCACTTCAATAAGTTTGACCTCGATACCTACAGTGCTCAGTGTCCGATATGCTGGGCAACTGTTGAGCAAGACATGGACGCCTGCCCAAATTGCGGTACGCCGGTGGTATGGGAAAAGTCCAGGGTTTGGAAAAGAAAGTTCGGTGACTCCAGGGCGCGAATAGCCCAATTGGAAATGGTCAATCCTGTTACACAGTCCGGTATCTTCCTATGCAATGCATGTCGGACACGAGGATTCTCCAATGCCAGCGAGCAAGCTGCTTGGGCCAAAGCCGAGCGGTGGTTTGGGGAAAGCAGGATGCGTAGCATTGCTCAATTCGTCACTCGCGACAAGAGGGGCAGAGGGGCGATGGCCCACGCGCTTGCAATTGCACGTAAAAAGCTACGTGAGGAGCGCCCAAAGAAGAAACCACAGAACACTGAGACCACAAGTTCAACCAGCATGATATGACCAAGGTATGCGCTGGGTGCAAAGAAGAGAAGGACGAATCAGAGTTCTGGCACTCAGTCACAGGAAGCGACGGTCTCGACTACTACTGTCATGAGTGCCGGGCAATGGCTTGCAGGAAACATCAGGAGAACCAGGAGCTTCTGTGTACTAACTGTAACGAGAGAAGTCAATATGCGCGCGGGCTATGCGAGCGTTGCTACTCCTACTATCGCCGCAACGGGAAGAACAGGCCAAAGATAGGTATGACAGACGACGAAGTTATTGAAGCCATTGCAGATTTCCTCAGCTGTAGCTATTCCCTCAAGGAGATTGCTGATAGATATGATGTCTCCTCCCCAACTTTGAAGGGCATCTTTCTTGGCGAGAATAAGCGCTATGCCCATTTACAGAACAGGGTCCCCATTCAAAGACTACACGCACTGGTAAATTGGAAGAGTAAGAAGCATGGTGCCAGGTTCCTCCCTCACCAAATAATCGAAATCCGCAAGTTACGCCAGGATGGAAAATCACTTGAGTGGCTTAGTAGGCGATTCCGTGTGGATCCCTCCACCATAGGCATGATTGTACATGGGGAAACATACGCGGATGTTAGCGGTCCGTTAGCCGAGGGTATTCCGGGAAAGAGTAGAGCGGAGAGAATGAACAAGACGGCCAAGCGCGTTTTACTATTATTGGGGGATGATCCGCGTGCCTCATTCGTGGAAATTACAGATCAACTTGGTATATCGCGCGGTTCTGTCACATACAATATCAACAAGCTGATACGTCTTGGGATGATCACGAAACAACGTTATAAGCACCGATCGATCAAGATCACAGAAAAAGGTAGAAGGGAGATCGGAGACATCCGCTACGGAGATGACTGACCACATACTCAGCTACCTAAGCTGCATGCTGCGCTTTGAGAATGAGACTAACGACACTGCGCTCGAACGCTTCTATGAATACTATGACTATAGGGTTGACTACGGTAAATGGGAAGACCTTGCGACCCTGATAGAAGAACACGCTCACAATGGAATGAGTCTTACGCCGCGCATGCTCTCCGAGCTTATGTCTATTAAGGTCAACCTAGCCGGCCTCGACCCGCTTGCCGTGAATGTATACCATGACAAGATACTCAGCGACCGTGTGCGCAAAATAGCAAAAACAGCCGGCCAGAGACTTCTGGCTGTTTCATCCGGGAAACTTGAGGAATCAATCGAGCAAATCCTGGCCGATGTAGACATTGCCAATGAGCAGCGGGGAACCTCAATGGATCTCCCCACACATTCGGCTGTTGGAATGAAGATGTTTCGTGAGCGTGCTGACGATCTTGCTTCCGGCCGGCCACGTGTTTCTTTCCCCTGGAGCATGCTGAACGATGCCATACCCTTCATCTACGACGACGATCTGATCCTGCTCTCTGGTATGAGCAAAACCGGCAAGTCATCAGCGGCACACCAGATGGCGCTTTACAACGCATCGAAGATACACGTTCTCTACTTCCACAATGAGGATAACCCACTCAAGATATTCCTGCGCAGGATTGCACAATACCAGCTGGCCAGGGACCCGAACCCATTGATGCACGGGGGTCCAGAAGAGATCGGAACTCTCAATTACCGAACACTTCTGAGTACTGATATCAAAACAGATGAACTAATGGCACAAGTAGAACGCGAGAACGCCTTTGTATTGCGACACATCGGCAATCGTCTAACCTACGTCTATTGCCCCGGATGGACTGCTGAGCAAATCACATCAGAATGGCGCAAACAGAAACGCCAAGGCACTGTTGACCTCGTGATTATAGACTACCTTAACAAGATTGAGACGTACTCCAAAGCTAAGACGCTGGGAACAATGGCCGGCGGAATGGAATACAACGTTGAGTTGTTCAAGCGCGAGGCCGGGCGTAAGGGTTCAATGACGCCCTGCGTTGTCGTCCAGCAGGAGAATGAAGACGGGACAGTTAGAGACACGCGCTCATCCTACATCAAGAGCCAGGTCCACATCAGCTTCTCACGCGACATGGAGAGTGACGGTATGCAGCTTACCGGAAGACTGAAAATCCTACGCGCAAATGACGGCATGACAGGTAACTGGGAAGCCCGGTTTTACCCCCCGTACATGATCTGGATCGCATAGCTGCCCGGCAAGAAGCAGTATGATAGATCTAAGTCGCTACCGCTTCACATCCCACAAGAATGGCGGTCAATACTCCGGTCCATGCTGGTATACCGGCGTAGGTAGAGATCGCTTCACTATTGAGCCGCACCCACCCGGCGGAGGTCCCCCCAAATGGTTCTGCCGTGGCTGTAATGAGTGCGAGCGAGGCGTAAAATCGGGCAACTACCGCTATGGCAGAATTGAGGACGAGCAGGCAATGAGAGTCATAAGCAGGAAGCCCAAACAGAAGAGACAATCCGGCAGTAGGTTCTCAATGAGCAAAGTCACCGCTCTCTGCGCGTCAATGAACAAAGCCGGGCTGGAGTATCTTAAGTCTCGTGGTATTTCGATGGACTCAGTCACGAAGTTTAGGTTGGGAATGATGGGTGGGAGATCGATTACCATTCCACTCATCTATACCTGGCAAAGCAAGTTACGTTGTAATGCCATCAAGCGTAGATGGTTGCCGCAATACCAACCTAGGGGCTCCCCCAAATACATGGCATTGCCAGGATCGCGAGCAAAGGGCGTCTTCAATTTCGATGTACTCAAGACACCCAGTACCTTTGGCATTGTGAATAATAGTCTACTGGACGTGATACTACTTGACCAACTTGGGTTTCCTGCAATTGGCCCATTCTCGGGAGAGCCGGACTGGGAAATCAAGTGGTCAGGGTATATTCAATGGGAATACATATTCAACATGGGCGATTGGGACCCGGAGAGGATTAACAGTAAGGGTAAGACGTATCGTCCTGGAACAGTCTACATGCTGAAGCGTGCGCTCAAACTATCTTACGCTCCTAATGTGAAGAAAATCATCAATACGTTTCCTCCCAACGAGATCACTGACATATCTGCTATGCAATCAGCCGGCGTGGATATAGTGAAATGGATCACGAGGCTTATCAAGGAGGTGGCCGATGAGTGAAACTGACAATTCTATCCCCGTCGAAGCTGTCTGCGATTTTGTTGAATGCAACCGACCGCAGGCTTACGCCGTTGTACGGAATGCAGGCTCCCCCGGACAAGAGTTTCTTGGTTTCTACTGCCAAGAGCATGCAATCGATATGACAGACTTCTTTAGGGCAATTATGGAAAATAGCACAATCAGAATCATTACACTTGAGGGAGAAAGCAGATGGCCGACTATGTAGAAACAGCGTTTGCAGCATACAAGCCGATGTGGCACGGCAAGGGAAACATTCTCGATAATCCAGCTACTGCCACTGAGGCTATTACACAGGGCGGCCTGGACTGGAAAGTGAGTCTCAAGCCGATTTCAGTTGGCGGGGTTATTATTGACGATCACTACGCTACCGTTAGGGATGATACCAATACGGTGCTTGGAATTGTTGGAGCACGCTATGAGGTGAAGCAGAACAGCGAGCTATTCAACTTCTTTGATCCTGTCATCGATCGGGATAAGCGTATCTATCACAGCGGCGGCGTGCTGAAACGCGGTCGCATTGTGTGGTTGCTGGCCAAACTGGATGCCAGTTTCTATGCTGTGCCGGATGACCGTGTCGATAGCTATATCCTCTTGGCTTCATCCCACGACGGCAGTATGCACATCACCATCAAGCACACGCCAATCAGGGTCGTTTGCTGGAATACATTGAGCGCGGCATTGATGGGGAGTGAGACTATGGTGCGTATCAAGCACACGCGCTATGCGCACAATGAGCTACGGGCCGCTCACAAGTTGATGGGATTGACCACCAAGAGCATGGAGCAGATGCACGAGTTGGTAGATGTACTGCTATCACGCAAGGTCTCGACAAGGTTTATGCGCACTTTTGTCGAGAGTCTTTTCCCCTCGACGCGCAATCGTGAGAAGCGTCCAAAGAACAAGCATCTTGAACCGATTGAGATGCTCTTCGTGAACGAGCCAAACAGTCTTCCCGGAATGCAGCGAAGCGGTTGGGCACTCTACAATGCCGTTACTGAATACATTGATCATAGCTGGTCTGCCAAGGACGCAACATTCAGAAGCTGGTTTGGGACGGGAGAAGACCTACGTACAAAGGCAGTACAGCTATTGGTCAATCAGGCAGAGGGGGCATGATGGTAAACAGAGCAGATCGTGAATTCTGGATCGATTACTTCATCGAGAGGCTAAATGCAGCTGAGACCGAAGTACGACGGGCACACATCAACGAAGTCAATGCTCTAGAGGAAACAGCACTTGACATTGTTGACAATACCAAGTTGGGCAAGGTCTATGCTAGGTACATGGAATACTCCGACGAGATCGCGCGGCTCCAGAAACTCAAGAACGATGTCTTAAATGAGTCTGGAGAAACGTCGTACTCGGTGGATCGCTCATATCACAATGAGGTGAGTAGGATACATGAAGAATTGATACGAGCTCGGCCGTGGTATCCACGCGAGGTGGTTACCAAGAAGAACGCAATCAGAACGAAACTCATGTTAGCCACAACTGATGCACGATTGGCCGCTGCGGTGAGGGGACTGATGGCTGTTATGAACATTGTTGAACCAAAGGAGGTGCTGGATGCAGAGTAGAGAACTTCGGAAGAACAGGGGCTGGGATCGCTCCAGTCTGGATGTGCATAAACTTTCAGAGCTTGCCTGGTCGATCAAGACGAATGGATGGTCTGACGGTCACCCCGTAGTCTATGAAACGCTACCAACTGGTGAGCGTGAGATTCTATGGGGTCACAGGCGCACGCTTGCAGCATCGATCGCCAATTCCAGCAACGGTGTGATGACGATTGAGGAAATGGTTACCTACGTGTCTGATCTTGCCACTGTCCAAGTCGAGGCAACTGTATGCCCCGCTTGCGGTAGCGAGATAGACGAAAGCCAGAGTGTATGCTACTCGTGTTCTGGGGAAATATGGGAAGACGCTCCGGAAAGTGAAGATGGTGTTAGGTTCCTCGGGATCCCCGGCAAGATTGACGTCGTTGACATGGGCAAACTGGTCAGGAACTACAACCAGATCATTGCCGATGCAAATGTCGAGGTGCCAACCGAGGAAAAGGAGTATGAGAGCGAGCTCAATTCTCAGCTCTTACTGATCGGCGATGGTATGGGTCGTGAGGACTCTGATATCCTCGGCATGGCTGCTGCTATCCAGCGCGCGTACTCTTTAGGCGGAGACATGCGCCAGTTAAGCGGGCTTGGACTTACACTTTCCGAGATACAGAGCTATATCGCCATCACACAATTGCCGCCTCGAATTGGACAACTCGTTGCTGCTGGTGATATCGCAATGAGTATCCCGCGCAAGATTGTTGAGCTGGAAGACAAGAATCAGCGCGCCGCGCTTTCCGGGATGATCAATTCACGTACCACTGTACGCTTTGTCGATAGTGTCGTGCGACGCATGCGCGAGTATGAGATGCCCTCACAGAATATGCTTGCCAGTCAACCGGTGAACAACAAGGCGGCTATTGCTTCGTACGTAGCCTCGACAATGATTAAAGACGAGCCGGTTGCATTCTGGGCGCTAGTTGGCAGCGGCCGAGATATGCCAGTACCGGACGACATCTACACACTCATCCCACAAGTCTCCTGCGATTCCTGCCCACTGAAGGGCAGAATGAAGGAATTGCCGAAGATTCATGCCTACTACGGTGGATACCCCTGTCAAAACGGAGAAGCATTGGGATGCGTTAATGCGGGTCCGGAGGTTTATGCTGACTACACTGTGCGCACAGAGGCGGATGTGGAATACTCTGATGGTTTCTACTTCTCGACGATTGAGAAAGCCATCGCGGCCTATGGCCAAGCCTTTGACACGGCCTCGGAGAACGACACAGCAGGAAAGGATCAACGCCCTATCGACGATCAGCGCAACGCCATCCGCGAGTTCGTCAAATCTCACACCGAAGCCAAGGGCGCTAAGCATCCGTTGGCTACGCTTTGTGCGGAATGCGGATTCCGTACTGAGGGATCACCGGTGAAAAGCGATCTCTCAGCGCCACCGTGTATGTGGGCAAAGAAGAGGGCCAAGATCGACATCGGTTTTCTCGTTGATGAAAAGGGGTACGCTATCCCAAATTGCAGACAGTATGCACCCACTGCCGACTTTGCAGAGATGATTCCCGGCACCGATCCGGGCAAGATCAACGAGAAGTTCCTTGATCGGGCTATCGATATCCTTGTTGCTGAACTTGAGCAAGTTGGAGTACAACCGCTACGGAGACTAACCGGTATTCCATTCAAGGCAAGTGAGCGCTTCGCTGACTGGTTCCGTAAGGCGTACGATAATGCAACTGTGTCAGTGGAACAGAAAGCAACGCTCGTCAATTGGCTGTTGGCTGAGATTGATATTGCCGCAGGCAGGCCGGCGTTCATTCAATTGACGAGAGGCCGAGTTGGAGCTTTCGGGCGATGTTCCAAGTTACCGACATAGCAGAATTGCTTCAAGTACGAATAAGCCATGCACTGGAAGACCCGGTGTTCCAGAGGGACCTTGCTGAAGAAGGCGAGGCCCTCTGGTTTTTGTATGACATCGCCAATGCAGCACAGGGCATCTATCAATACGAAACCATCTGTGAAGAGCTTGCTCAGGAACCGAGCGACGATTACTATGTGGATACGTCAGTGTTTGACGAGCAGCTAACAGCAGCACTCAACCTACCTCCATTATGCTCTGTCTATCTCGGATATTGGCCCTACGGCGGTTGCTTCGGGGTCATCCTAAAACGTGAAAAGTACTGGGCAAATCCTCCTACTATGGTATAATCTGTACAGAAAAGGAGACAGTATGCGATACACAAACCTGGCGGGATTGCCCGATAGTCTGTTCCAGGCCCTCACTAATGATGACTATGAAGTCGAGCCTGGTTCCATCGGGATCACAACGCTGATCGGTCCAGCGAGACTCAGAGTACTGAGAGAGAGACACGATGACCAGATCGTTACAGAGGCGGCTGACAATGTCCACATGATGCTTGGCTCAGCACTTCATAGGCTGTTAGCGGATTACGAGGGCGGGGTCTCCGAGCAAAGATACTGCGCAGTATTGAGTGGTACCAAAGTGTGTGGGATTCCAGACCTCGTTGAACGTGAAGTACTCTATGACTACAAGACGTCAAGTGTTTGGGTCAGTATCTTCGGCATACGTGACGAATGGATCAGACAACTCAACTCCTATCGTTGGCTCTTGCGCAAAAACGATATCGTTGTCAATGAACTAAAGAGTGTTGTTGTTTTCAAAGACTGGTCAAGAAACTCGAGGATGGAGAACAACCCGCTCTATGCAGCTACTGTGTATGACGTACCAATGTGGACTCTTGAGGAAGCTGAAGCTTACATACTCGGTAGGATTGAAGCTCATCAAGATGCGGAGAGTGAACTGCCAGAGTGTACAGCAGAAGAACGTTGGCAATCAGATGGGGCCTTTGCCGTCTATCGCAACAATGGCAAGCGGGCAAAACGTGTACTGGATACCCTGGAAGAAGCGCATACATGGATTGCAGAGCATGACGGAGATCCGAATCGCAATCCTCTCATGTTCGAGGGACACGAAACCATCTATAAAGGATATGCGGTTGTTAAGCGCCCCGATAAGTGGCGTCGGTGTGAAGGCTATTGCAATGTCGCGCCCTTCTGTAGTCAATGGAAAGAGTTTTGTGAATCTCAAAGAGAGACTCTTGGAAATAGCGCATAGTCTGGGAATTGAGTTCATCGACCCAGGTAGAGTAATTGACGATCTCATCGAGATACGTAAGTGCAGCCGCGCCGATCTGCAAAGATGGCTATTGACCGAGGGAGCTACTGAATATATCGGAGAGGTTTACGGAAGGAGTATCAGTTTTATGGGCATCTTGGGGACGGAGGAGGCGACTCCAGGACTGGTTTCTACTTACAGGCGTTGTGCCTGGTGTAACGAGCCCATCAAAGACAAGCACTTTGAGATGCATCACTGGTTGGTAAAGCGCGGGGCTCTACCACGTAAGTTCTACGGAATGATCAACGTAGTCCTCAATGTGGTGCCGCTTCACCATAACTGCCATCAGCAATACGGGCAGACTAGGGAAATGCGTGCTCGCTGTCTAAAGCTAGTCACCAGTAGATTCGGCAAAGACGTTGTGCAAGCATGGCGCGATGAGATTTCTGAACACACCCACCTACAAAAGGAGACGTTGTATGAGAACAATATGTGTTCTGATTAGGAGCGAATACTGGGGGGCCGGCAAAACCTGGCTGGCCTTGTCCTTCGTCAATCCGACAAAGGATCACGTAAGGCGGATGGTTTTTGACGGCGAACGTCGCGATGACGGCTACAAGTCCATTGACGAGAGTGATCATCCCGATCGTGCGATGTTTGCGTATGATGCCTGGCATGAGTTCTACAAAGACAGTTTTATAGAGTCGCTCATGCAAATGATTCTAGATCTACGAGGGGGCGACTTTGGACACAATGTCTTTGTCATTGACAATGCTTCCATCTTTCAGGACGAACTCGACATTGCTTGTCGCTCAAAGCAGGTAGCAACAGAGCTGTGTGAGGCTTTGGGGATCATGCCCAAGCACCAAAACTTCATTCAGTACCGATGGAACCCGAACGATGCCGGCAGCTACTATCATATGGTGAAGTCTATCATCCGAGCGTTTCTACTACTCTTACGCAAGAGTGGCGTGGATGTTCTGGTCACTTGCGAGAGCAAGAATGTTTGGTACAAGTATGGCACACGCGATGCAAAGATCTTAGGGCAAACTGCCAAGCTCTGGGATCCCTGGTTCCAGATGGGCGATCTGCTTTTGGTACTTGAGCGCATGGAGGGCTCGCGCGAGAATGGCACTGCCAAGTTGACTCCATGGCCCATTGCAAGACTAGACACCTTCAGCCCCAAGGCATCGATCCCTGGCATTGCACCTGAGTTTGTCTTCAAGGACTGGTCAGTCTTTTGGGGAATGGTTGAACACAGACAAATGCCCGATGAAGGAGCTTTCGCCAAGATCGAGATCCTTCCGGCAACTGAGCCCGATAACGCAGGCTTACAGACG
>Ga0136651_10001451_pt1 | contig 13056 bp, 15 predicted proteins | sample Mar14236cmmetaG_FD_94867 | JGI IMG/M metagenome (GOLD analysis project Ga0136651, IMG submission 94867) | Marine hydrothermal vent microbial communities from Guaymas Basin, Gulf of California to study Microbial Dark Matter (Phase II) - Marker... ...
ATGGAATGGGATAAAATACTCACACTCCTATTAATGAGGGGAATACTGTATATCCTCTCAGCATTCCTCTTGAGCCTCATATTTATAAAGGATTTCCTCTCATCTACCCCCTATTCTATTGGAATGCTTTCATGGTATGCTGTTATAACCTACGGAGTGATATTTGGATTCCTCATAATACTTCTTTTAAAACCAGTTGCACTGAAGAGGTTCTTCTTCAGGATAAGCATGCCACGGGGGAAGAGAACAAGGCTCACATACATATTACTCCCTGTATCAAGGGTGATTCACGGTATGGTGAAAACATTCAAAACAATGTGGTCTGATAAACCACTCCACATAATTGGTCTTATCTTTTTCACCTCTCTTGTGTACCTTCCTGACCATTCCATTGCATATATGATTCTCAGGGGACTGAATCAACATCTACCCTATGCCTCTGTTATCCTGAAACAGATTTTTCTCTTAATGGCTGGTTTCTTCTTCCCAACACCAGGGGCAGAGGGGATGATGGAGGGAGGCTTTTTACTTCTATTCAGGGGTGGTATTCCGCAACATATCATAGGAATCTTCACCATCCTGTGGAGATTTGTCACATACTATGTGGTTGTAATTGCAGGGGGAATAGCCACCCTCTTTCTGTTCGGAAAGAGAGAAGACTGAATCCCACCCATTTTTAATATGGAACTTTTATAAGTATATGTTATAATAATCCATGCTGAAAAACATTTTGAGTGTTCTGCTGGGATATCTCATAGGTTCCTTCCTCCCCGCTTATATCTTTGGAAGGTTAAAGGGGATTGATATAAGACAGGTCGGGCAGAAGAATGCAGGCACTGCCAATACATTTTTTACCCTTGGTTTATATGCTGCCATCCCAACAGGGATAATAGACCTCTCCAAAGGACTTCTCAGTATGTGGGTGGCCTACAAACTCGGTGCATCCTTTACATTCATACAGATTGCTGGTTTCTCAACCATACTCGGGCATGTATTCCCCTTTTATCTGAGATTCAAGGGTGGACAGGGTGTTGCCACATCAATTGGTATCCTCTTTTACTACCTTTACTTCTACATCAACATACATGCAATCTATATCTCTGATATTCTCTTCCTCCTTGTGATTGTACTTTTGATATGGTCTGCCGCAAGGGAAGGCCCCGTTGTTGGAATCATTGTTCTTCCACTATTTGCATATTCACTTGTGAGGAATGCCCCTCGGTTTTACCTCAACCCTTTTCTCATATCCATCATAACTTACATATTCTCAATAAATCTAATCAATACTATTGACAGAAAACTCTTTGTAATCAGGGATAAGGAATTCAAGAGACATATGTGGAGAACAATTTTGAGACCCGCGGCTGTTGTGTTCGTATTTTACTACTTAAACACAGATAAGGTATCAACCCTCTATCTTATTGGTTCGGTTACTGCTGTGTTTCTTCTCCTTGACCTGACAAGGTTATTCATAAAAAGGGGAAGGGATGCCCTCAGGTTCATGTTCAAGGAAAGGGAGGGGAAAACATTCTCCTCAATGACAACATTCCTCATTGCATCCTTCATTATAATCCTTTTATTCAAAAAAGACATAGCAATCCTTTCTATCCTTTTCCTCATAACGGGTGACATCTTCTCAAAAATCTTTGGCCTCTCTTTTGGTAAACACAGGATATTCCAGAATAAATCTGTGGAGGGAAGCACTGCCTTTCTTGCTGGTGCACTTATTGTAAGTTTTATTTCCATTCCCTACCTTGATATTCCGTGGCTTATAATGCTGGCAGGTTCAATAACAGCAACCATTGTTGAGATGTTACCAATGGGTATTGACGACAACTTCACTGTTGGTATTATCTCTGGAAGTGTTATGGAACTTGTGAAACTGTTTTTACACTGAGGAGGCAGTATGGAGATTAGAGATATAATGGATAAACTTGACTGGATGGAATCCATGCTGGAACAGAGATTCCTTCCTGATGCAGGTGAAGTGCCACTATTAGAAGGGATTGAAGAAAAGGAGGATATTGTTGTATCCATATACAATCTAAAAACAGAGGCAGGGGTGATAAGAAAGGGGGATGTCTTCAGGGTGATTGAAGAGTTCATGCTCCCAATAACAGACAACCATGGTGTAATCATTGAATACACCCCTGCCATCATTGGGATAAGGCTATGTGACAACAAAAAGTTCCTTCTCTACAGGGACACTGTTAGAAGTATCCCTTAAAAACATCTATATCAAAAGAGGGCTCAGCCAATCACCTTCTTAATCTTCTCAAATGCCCAGTCTATCTCATCCTTCCTTATAATAAGTGGAGGAGCAAAACGGAGCACATATTCATGGGTCTCCTTACAGAGAAGGCCCTCCTCCATCAGTGCCTCTGCATACTTCCTTGTTGGTTCTGTCATTTCAAGCCCTATTAAAAGGCCTCTCCCCCTTACCTCCTTGATTGAGGGATTCTTCAATGTCCTGAGTTTATCCATGAAGTAATTCCCCATCTCTATTGCCCTATCAGGAAGTTTTTCATCTATCAGGACATTGAGTGCCTCAATTGCAACTGCACTGCCAAGTGGATTTCCACCAAATGTTGAACCGTGGTCTCCTGGATTGAAAACCCCGAGTATATCCTTCCTTGCAGCAACAACTGATACAGGGAGAATTCCACCGCTCAATGCCTTACCAAGGATTATCATATCAGGCTTTGCATCCTCCCATTCCCATGCAAACATCTTTCCTGTCCTTCCCAATCCTGTCTAAATTTCATCCAGGATAAAGAGGGCATTGTTCTTTGCGCAGAGAGACTTAACCTCTTTAAGATAACCCTCTGGCGGGATTATGATTCCACCTTCACCCTGAATGGGTTCAATCAAAACACCTATGGTGTTCTCATTAAAGGCGTTCTTTATCGCCTCAATATCTCCATATGGAACCATCTTAAACCCAGGTGTGAATGGGCCAAATCCCTCCCTATACTGTTCTTCGGATGAGAAGGATATGATCGTGATTGTCCTGCCATGGAAGTTGTTCTCTGCTACAATAATCTCCCCCTTGTACTTCTCCATTCCCCTGACAGTGTAAGCCCATTTCCTTGCAGCCTTAATTGCGGTTTCAACGGCCTCTGCACCCGTGTTCATGGGCAGTGCCATATCCATACCTGTGACCTCACAAACCTTTTTGAGAAACAGGGGGAGTTTGTCATTATGGAATGCCCTTGATGTGAGTGTCAATCTTGCAAGTTGCCTCTGTGCAGCCTTAACTATCCTTGGATGATTATGCCCCTGATTGAGTGCAGAATAAGCACTGAGCATGTCCATATATTTCTTTCCATCAACATCCCACACCCATACACCTTTGCCCTTCTCTATAACAACTGGAAGGGGATGATAATTGTGTGCTCCAAATTCATCATTAATCTTTATCAATTCACCACTTGAAAGTTTTCCCATCTCACCTCCTTTTTTCCTGAAATCTATATTTAAAAAAAACAATGTCAAGGGAAAGGGATCTGGTTCTCCTGTAGTTTTTTATAAATCTCATTCTGATGCATCCCAATTTTTCTAAACCCTCTTATCAAACACATCACAACCCCTTTCTTATCAAAATCATTGAATGAATCGTACTGACTCATTAAACAGGCAAGAATCTTTCTTACAAGTTTTTTCTCTGAAAGTTGAACAACCCAGGAGTTCAGGGAAAACACACCTTTCAGGGAGTAAATGACATTCCTCCTGTAGTTTGAGGGTGGTTTTAGCATTAATATTTTCAGTCCTTCCTTTAATGCCTTCCCTATTTCTTTTCTTAAATCCAGATATAAAACATACCTCTTATAAATCTCCCATGCCTCTTTATCCACATTTTGTGGTTCTTTAATAATAAAATGAACAGTGTCTGAAATGATTTTGGTTATTCCATTCGTAAAACTTCTTAAAGATATTGAAAAGTAATATTCTCCTGGGGGAATGCATCTTTCTCCTTTTTCACCGTCCTTTACAAATTCATAACCTCCATAACTTACCAGGGGCAATCCAACAATGGATATTGGTTCAAAGGTTAAGGTTTCTCCAGGTTCCACCTGCACCACAGGAGGGTTATATTTCTTCCCTTTCTCCACTGCTATTGTCCCACTTACAATACTATGGTGAACCCTTTTATTAGAACTATTCCACATCACAGCATCTTCAGAATACAATTTCTTCACCAGTGTAAATTTTTCCATTAACTCCGCACCGTTGCCCTTATTTATAATGGTGAGCCCTACAAAGATATTTTCACCCACTAAATATTCGTTTTTATCTGTAAATAGATGAACATAAAGCACTGAGAGGATTATAAAAATCATTAATTACCTCCAGTTTTCAATGTTTATCCTGATTATATGACCATCATTCGCACCAAGATAAAGATACTCCTCTGTGACAAAGCATGAATAGAACCTGACCTTCCCATCTGTGGGTATGTAATAAATGTTCCATTCCCTTCCATCCCAGTGCATTATTATCTCCTCATAATAAAACTCCTCAAATTCATCTTCCCAAACTTCAAGAGCTATCCATCCATTGTCAGGTGACAACATCTCCAAAAAGAAGGGGATACTCATATCCATCAACATATACAATTCCCATTTCCCATTCCTGTATCTGTAAATGTGTCCAAGATATGGATAATTACCCCTTATACCTATGCCCCAGCCATTATCTGGTGATGAAAATCCAATGTAGGGTAAAAACCTTGAATACCCAAATCCTATGGTATCACACGGTATCGTGTCAATCTGAAATACTCCATTCTTATAGTGAATAACCACTGGTGGCGCAAAAGTCATAAAATTGGATATAAATACCTCTCCCCTGCCAACAGGCTCAAGCCCTGAAAATGGACCATACCCTGATGGAAAACCTATTACCGTGTCCCACCTGCCTCCATAATAGTGCCATAACCTGTGATAGTTTATCATACACCAGCCCTCTTCCCCATCATAAAACTTTATCCCTCCCCCATCTGATATGGTATCCCCTGTATCTATGGATAACTCCCATCCCTCACCATTGTAATAATATATCTTCCCATACCTCTCGTAACACCAGCCATGCCCCATATCAACAAAATATGCCCTGCTCACATGAACCCCTGTGTCTGGTGTCACCATCTCCCAGGTTAGACATCCATCCTCTGTCCTGTATACCCTCCCATTCACTACTATCCACCCCTCATTCTCATTGAAAAATTGCATCTTTATAACACCATTATCAGGAACTGAATATACCTCTTCCTCATATTCAGGATAGTAAAGCATTCCCTTATGCCCATTATCACAGGAAAATATGAACATCAAAATAATAATCATTAAATACCGCTTCATCTCAACCCCTCTATTATCCCACGCCTGTCATCAATGCCCTTCTCCCTCCACTCACCCTCAATATCCTCTGGTATCCCAAACATCAACATCCCACCTATGCCCACTATCCATACATTATCCGGGTCAATATAGTCCACTCCAAACATGCTGGATGGGAAATACACAACCCTCCATCCATCTTTATACTGGCATATATGCCCAATACCTGTTGCTATCCCATGACCCCTGTCCAGAAAATCCGCATTCCAGAACATTACATATAAACTGTCCCAGAATTCCCACTCACCATCCTGATAATGCATCACAACCCCATCCCACTCAAATCCCCATCCCTCACCCTTTGATGTAAATTCAAGTGCAAAAACCGTATAACCATCAGGTAATTCACTCCTATCCCATTCCCCCTTATTATACCTGTAAACATAACAGGTATCCATCTTCCCCGTTGATACCCAGACCTCGCCATCACCCACCACACTCACGCTCCATATATACTCAGGCGGAGCAGTAATCTCTTTCCACTCCCCATCCCTGTATTCAAGTGCATACCCACTCTCCCCTTCCCTACCACCTGCAAAACCATATTCATCACCATAAAACTCCATGTCTTCTATTACAAAATCCCCTTCAATAACCTTCTCCCACCTGCCACCATCATAATGCAACAATACCCTGGTGCCTCCAGCCCATACATTATCACTGTCAAGAGCAACCACACAGGATAAATAACTGCATGATGTTCCCTGGTGCCAGAGGGTATCCACTGATACCCTCCACTCATCACCATCATACCCAAGTATTATACCATCATCCCCTACTGCCCAACCATGGGATGAATCTGAAAAACTTACATCGTATAGATCCCTATCCGGAACTATCGTGTAAAATCCCCACCTGAACCAGGGATAATTCTTATTACACGACGTTAATAGCACGAATAACCCAAGAAGAATAACCAACCTTTTATACATCTTAATAACTCCCATTTCATTTAATATACACAAAACCAACCTATATTCCTGACCCATGCACAACCGATGATTTTTTATGATTATAACACCTGTAGATAATGCCTGTCAAGAAGGATTATCTTCCCCTTATTTTATGAATAAAAATCCTGACCCACCTTTTGACAAAAATTATTATATGTTTTACAATCGGGTATGGTTTCTGGACTATTTGAGAAAAAAGAGGGTACAATCTATGTGAATGCTGCATCATCAGGACTTATGAGCATACCTGCAATGAAGGCAGCAGAGGGAATACTAAAAGAATATACGGAGAGGGCTGAACTCACCTGGGATGAACAGTTAGAGGTTGTTGAAGATTTCAGAAAAGCGGTTTCAAAATTACTGGATGTAAAACAGGAAGAGGTTGTTCCAGTACAGAACACCTCCCAGGGAACATTCATTGCACTACTCAATGTTATAAATTCAGAGGAAGATGAGATTATTCTCATGGAGGAGGCATTCCCATCCATAAAATACATTGCAGAGGTAAACTTCCCTATGAACAAAAAAATCTATGTGAAGTTCAGCAGAAGGAATCCTGTAGAAGCAGTGAAACCACACATCACCAATAAAACAAGGGCTGTTGTCATAGACCTTGTCCACTATGTTACAGGCGAGTTCTGGGATACAACTGAACTGGGAGGATACCTTAAAGAAAAAGGGATATACCTGATTGTTGATGGTATACAGGGGATTGGTGCAATACCATTCAAACCATTCTCCCAACATGTTCATTTTCTTTCGTGCGGTGGGTCAAAATGGCTACTTGGTCCTGGTGGAACAGGTTTTCTATGGGTGAGCAGAGAGGTTTTCCCGGAACTTAAAAAGGTTTATTCAGGGTGGCTCGGTGCTCCATGGAAGGATTTCAGCGATTTTTCCAGACTGCCACAGCCTTACAATGACCCGCGAACATTTGAACTGGGGACAAGAAACCTACCCGGGATGGCAGGGCTCACAGAGAACATAAAAATATTGAATAATATTGGTATTGAACAGGTCAACTCCCATATCCTATCACTTAAAAACTCCCTCTTACAAAAAATAAAATCACTGGGATATAAATCCTGCTGTGAAAACTCACCTTCAGGGATAATCAGTATCAAGCATGAGGCTGTAAATATGAAAAATTTGTACGAGTGTCTTAAAAACAGAGGGGTTATCTGCTCCTACAGAAATGGTATGATTAGATTTTCACCCCATATTTATAATAATTTACGGGAAATTGAAAAAATTATTGGGGTCATAAAAGGGGTTGACAAAAAAGGTGTTTTCTGATATATACAATCTATGAAGTTCAGAGAAATCTTTAAGTCTTTGAAGGTAGTCCTTGATATTGAAGCGTCATCAAAAGACGACGCAATCAGAAAACTTGTTGACTATCTCCCTGTTGAAAAGACAAAGAAGGAACTCCTTTACAATGCAATAATGAAAAGAGAAAGTCTTGGTTCTACTGGCATTGGTGATGGTATTGCTGTTCCACACGCAAGAAGTCTCATTCCAAAGGATATGTGCATTGTTATTGGAAGGCTAAAAAATCCCATAGATTTTAATTCACTTGATGGAAAACCTGTTAAACTTCTGTTTCTCATTGTTGCACCTCCACATGATACAAAGAATAGATATCTTATAACACTGGGCAAGATTGCTGAACTTTCAAGGGAAATCTCCCGAGACAAAAGGATATTTGAGGTTGAGACAGAAGAGGAATTTGTAAACGAACTGGAGAAACTACTTGATAAAAAGTCATGAACGACGACCTTAGAAGACTTATATCACTCCAGGAACTTGACCTCTTAATCAAAGAAAGGGAAAAGGAAGAGGAAGCAGGTTTTCACCTTCAGGGAGCAGAGGAGTTCAAAAAGGCAAGGGAAACAATCATTTCATTACTTCCACCCCATCTTTACAGAAAATATCAGAGATTGAAGGAGCGATATGGAAATGCTGTTGTTCCTGTGGTGGGAGGGATATGTCAGGGATGCTTTATTTTACTTCCTACTTCACTGGTCTCTCAAAAAAACAAGAATGAAAGGATTCACACCTGCCCCAATTGTGGAAGGATTCTCTACTGGGCAGATGAATGATTAATCATCTTCCTTAAAAGGGGATTTCTCTTCCTGTATCTTCACAGCCTTGAAAGTCAATACCCAGCAGAAGTAAAGTAGTGGTATAATGAAGAATGCAAGAGCAGGTATTTTTGTCATAAGTAAAAAATCGTATAAGCCATGAACAATGGTAGGTACAATAAAGGAAAGAATTAAATTTTTTTTCCTCCTCCCTGTAAATTTTGCAACACCCATAAAGTATCCCATAAACACACCAAATATTGCATGGCCTGGAATGGACAGGAATGCCCTCAGGACACCCACATAAAAACCACCCCTGAAAACATAAAAGATATTCTCAATAAATGCAAAACCAAGAGAGACCATAACAGCATACATTATCCCATCATATGGTTCATCAAACTCTCTGTTATAATACATCAGGCCAAACAAACCAATAAACTTCAACCCTTCCTCAACAAGCCCAACCCCGATGAATGCATATAGAAATATGATAAGAATGTTCGTTGTAACAGGTGTATACATGAATAAAACTGCGAAGGATTGTTCAAGAAAAAGGGCAGGGACGGTGATAAGAATGCCCATGAGAAAGGCCTTGATAAGGAGAGACAGAGGCTCCTTTTCATACCTGTCTTTGTGGTAGAAAAAGATAATCAGTGCTATTACAGGGGCAACAGCAACCAGTAACAGGTACATCATTCAGGGGATTTCAGCCTCTCTATTATCTCCTCAACCTCCTTTGCTCCCTCTTCATAAAACTTATACTCCTCAGGTGCAAGTTCCTTCAAAAGTCTCAAAAATTCTCCTGCGTGCACCCGTTCTTCATCTGCAATGTCTATCAACACCTCTTTGGCAAGTTTATTCTCTGTGGATTCTGCAAGTTGCATGTAGAGCTGGACTGCTTCATACTCTGCAGACACGAGAAACCTTATTGCACGGACAAGTTCAGTATCTGATAACTTTCTGTCATTCCTCAAACCAGAAAAGGGATTACCAAAATCAGGCATACATACCTCCTTTTTGTGAGTATACCAATTTATCTCCCGTATGTCAAACCAGATCCTGGCCCGGATATTGACTTTACGACAATCCGCTTACTTTTCAAATGGGATTATTCTTCTGCTTTCCTTACAGCCTCTTTGTATTCTTCAATCAAGGTCTCAATGAGTTCCTTCACTGAAACAATCCTGTCAACCCTGTATGCATTTGCTCCTGCAAAGGCAAATCCCTGGTCAAGTTTACCAAGTTTTGCATTGGTAAGGGCGAGTGCAATACAATACGGAGTAGTTCTAAAATCACAGGTCTTCAGGCACTTCCATGGACACCTGAATGGTTTTCTTTCACCCATACTGACTTCATCAAGGAATTTATTCCTTATTGCCCTTCCTGGAAGACCAACAGGGCTATCTATTATAATTATATCCTCTTTTTTACATTTTACATAAGCCTCTTTGAATTTAATGTCTGCATCACACTCATGGGTTGCAACAAACCTCGTAGCCATCTGAACACCATCAGCACCAAGTTTGAGAAACTTATAAATATCTCCACCTGTGAATATCCCTCCTGCTGCAATCACAGGTATTTTTTTGCCAAACTTATCTTCATACATCTTTATTACATCCTTCACCTGGAGAAGAAGATTCTCCAGTTTGTATTCAGGGTCATCTATTTGCTCCCGTTTGAATCCAAGATGCCCACCTGCAAGGGGGCCCTCAACAACCACTGCATCAGGCACATGGTTGTAGTGGTTTGCCCATGACCTGAAAATGATATTCGCTGCCCTACCAGACGATACTATAGGAACTATTTTGGTGTTAGAGGCTATTAATTCATCAAAAGTGACATTGTCTGGAAGTTTCAGGAACAGGCCTGCACCAATTAAAACAAGGTCAGCACCTTCATCAATTGAGACCTTCAACAACTGGTCATAATCGGTTAGTGCCCTCATGATGTTAACACCAATTATACCTCCACCAGAAAGTTCCTTTGCCCTTGCAATCTCCCTCTTCAACACCCTCCTGTTTGCAGCCCTGTAATCCTTCATGAAATCGGGCTCAAGCATACCCACACCTGCCGCACCAATAACCCCTATCCCCCCTTCCTTTGCAACAGCAGAGGCAAGCCCTGAGAGGGATACCCCTACACTCATGCCTCCCTGGATAATGGGGAGTTTTGCTGTTAAATCACCTATTTTTAGTTCTGGCAGTTTAATCTCATCCATGGTTTCTCCTTCTAAAAATATCACAAACCCCAATCTTTTCAAGAAGCTTTTTCAATTTTTCTATGGGCAATCCAATCACATTTGTTTCACTCCCATTCACATACTCAACAAGTGCCCTTCCCTTTTCCTGACACCCATACGCACCTGCCTTATCAAGTGGTTCTCCAGTTCTGATATACTCCCATATCTCTCTGTCTGTTAGTGGTCTAAATTTCACCTCGGATACTTCATGGTCAACAATCTCCCTTTCAGGGGTTACCACTGCAATCCCTGTATATACCCTGTGAACCTTACCGGACAACTTTTTCAGCAATCTATATGCGTGATTCTCATTCTGTGGTTTCCCAAGAATTTCACCATCAAGGAATACTATTGTGTCAAACCCAAGCACTATCTCTCTGCCTTTTCTAACAGCCCTTGCCTTTTTCAGGGCGTTGAATTCAACGGTCTTAACAGGGTCTTCAAAGAATTCCTCATCAACATCAGGCCTTCTTATTTCAAACTCAACATTCATCCCGGAGAGGAGTGATATTCTTCTTGGAGAACTTGATGCAAGCACAATCTTCATTTCTCTGGCAAAAATCCCGGTCTCTCCTGAAATTCTATATTTTCAACACCAAATCTCTTCACAAGTTCCTTCCTTATCAAATCTATAACTTCCTCTTTTTTCCCTGCTTCTGTGTTCCTCTTAAAGACTATCTCCACAACAAAACCCTTTTCTGTTTTACTCACAGTGTAAACATCCTGAACAACCTCAACATCCTTAATCCTCTCCTTAAGACATTTCAACATTTCCCTGACAGATTGGTCTTCACAGGCAGGGTCAACATGTACAACACACACACCACCATATTCTTTCTGCACCATCTTTTCAACTTCATCGGCAACAGAATGTGCCTTCTCAACCGAGAGATTTCTATCAACCTCTATATGGAAGGTGATAATCGGGAAGGATTCAACATTTGATATGATAAAATCATGGACAGCCCTCACTCCCTCAACACCCATTGCAATCTCCTTTATACCTCTCACCATATCAATTGAAGGCGGAACACCAATTATCCTGTCATATGCATCCTTCAGGAATTTGAACCCAAGTGCAGCAATAATAATTCCCACGACAAAACCTGCAATCCCATCCATCCTCACTATACCAAATCTTTGAACAATGAGGGAAAACAGAACAAACACACTTGTGACTGTGTCAAACCTGTGATGCCAGGCATCAACCTGAACAATTTTTGAGCCTGTTCTCCTCACAACCCTGAATGCGTACAGGGACATGGCTTCCTTTATCAGTATAGTGAATAATAATCCTGAAAGAATCCACACATCTATCTTTAACTCAATGGGCTTCATTATCCTGAGTGCTGCTTCCTTTGAGAACATAAAACCTGCAAAAACAAGTATTATTGCCATGAAAACCATCACAAAGTACTCTGTTTTCCCGTGTCCATAGGGATGTTCTCTATCAGGCGGTGTCCTTGACTTGTATATACCAGCAAGCATAAGCATTGAACTTATTGAATCTGACAGGGTGTGGAAACTATCTGCAAGGATCGCTATACTACCTGAAAAGAGAAACAAGATAATCTTTATCAGGAATAAAACCACATTCCCTGCTATACCAAAAATCCCTGCTTTTACAGTCTCCTGACTATGTCTCATTTACCTTCTGAAGGATAAGATAGTAGTCAAAGCCCTTCTGGAGAAGATACTTTATAAGTTTATCTCTCCTGTTCTTATACCTTTTTTTCACCCTGTTTATAACCCTCTCCAGCGCCTCCTCCTCATCGTAATCCTGTAACACATCCTGAATTACATGCTCTGGTATTCCCTTCTCCCTTAATTCACGGGAAAGAAGATTCACTCCTCTGGGACTTGTTTCAAATCTGGAACGGACAAAGATTTCGGCAAACCTCCTGTTGTCTACAAGTTTACTTGATGCGAAGTCTCCTATCACCCTGTTTATGGTCTCCTTTGAGTAGTGTTTATGCCTGAGGTATTCCTCAATTTCCTTTTCACTCCTCTCCCTTCTTGAGAGAAGCCTCAACACCCTCTCCTTTGCAAAAGGAATGATAAATTTTTCGTATAAAGAATCAATATCCTTTTCTGAAATCTCAGCACCATCTTTAAGCCCATACCTTTTAATGGTTCCATAGGTATAGGCCCCTTCTTCTGTCTCACCAATCAATAGCAAGAATTTATTCTTCCCCAGTCTCTTCAGTCTTATTGTTTTCTTCTCCAAACCCCATCTGCCTCCTTATGTCCATTTCAATCTTCCGGGCAATATCTGGATTTTCTTCAAGGAATCTCCTCACCCTCTCCTTGCCCTGACCAAGCCTCTCTTCACCATAGGAATACCATGAGCCAGTTTTTGTTATCACGCCATACTGAAT
>Ga0136651_10001452_pt1 | contig 13051 bp, 5 predicted proteins | sample Mar14236cmmetaG_FD_94867 | JGI IMG/M metagenome (GOLD analysis project Ga0136651, IMG submission 94867) | Marine hydrothermal vent microbial communities from Guaymas Basin, Gulf of California to study Microbial Dark Matter (Phase II) - Marker... ...
CTATAGGCTCGCGCCTGACTAATGCCTTCTTTATCGCTATAAACATCGGGCAACACAATCACGCCTGTAATCTGTATGCCAATGCCGGCTGCTGCAATACGAGTCATATAGGCGGCATCTAATATCGTGCCTGCCCCTGTGCCACCAGCAGAAGAGCCAATAATCCAGACATTGACTATCGTTTCACCGTGTTTGATATTCCTTAATTCCTGGGTCATTCTTTGAATAATGCGGTCAGCATTTTGGAACATGGCAAAGCGACCAATTTGGCGTTGTTGGGCAGCACCTTCTTTAATATTCAAGGTATGTTTGGCAACATGTCGCCCCAGCCAATGAATATGCAACCAATCCTTTAAATGCGGATATTTATCGGGTTGACCTACCCGCCTATCTAGCAATTTAAAGACATGCTCATCAAGGTACGGATGATGATCTTGAAGATAGTAGTATTCACTATCCGAATCGAGTGAAGTGCCTTCTTCATGCCCTTCAGCTAATTGTTCTTCAGCCGCTCCGCCCAAAATAGAGACGGTTTCACCGGGTTGCCAGTCTGCAATGGTATCGAACAATAAAAATTTAATCCCATCCGGTGATTTACCCTGTTTTAGGACGGCGATTTCTTTGAGGTAGGTGAGAATCTGGGCACCCGTTCCCCCAAACCCCATCACTAATGCTTGCATTGCCATAAAATATTCTCAGGTTGAGTTGAAATGAGTTTCATAATTTTATGTAGATAAACCATGATATTCACTTGTTAGAAATCCGATTTTTTCCAAAATCGGATTTTTTATAATGTTCATTTCACAGGGCGAACACTTATGTTCGCCCTTACATGAAATCTGCCCGTTAGGTTCAATTATTTTTCTGAACATCTATAGCACGAGTTTTAGTATAACTCAATTGAACCATATAATTTTCTTTGAGCATACCTTTTAATTGTTGTGGATTTTTCCCTCTAACCATAGCTTGGTACTTTTCTTTGTCATTTTGCCAGCGATAGTTTATTGTTACGCAGGGCGGTTCGATGGACGGTTCACGCTTTAGACGAAATTGCTGTGCTATCAATGAGTTACCGTCTTTCGTCATTATTTTAACTTGATTGTCAAGCTGCATTTTGAGTTGTCTTGCAATGGAAATGGGTTGTAAAGCACCAAATCCATCGGGACCTTCCATGCTGTCATAAATGAGCAAATCCACTTTTCGCCCTGTGTCAGTTTGTTCGAGCCAACGTTTTGGCAATACGAATAGTTGAAAGAGTATAAACACCCCGATTAATAAAACAATCAGTAAACCTATCATTATCAGGTATAACCACCAGGGTATTTTGATTTTAATCGCGCCTACGGTCATGGAATCACCATTAACCCGTTTATCTGCTAAATCTATAGGCAGCCAGACACCATTTAGGGTGCGATCTTCGTGTACCCGATCTGATGAGGCGATAAATTCTAAATTGAGTTCGCCAGGATACCACCATCCTTCTCCCTGTGCCCAATCAAGTGTTAAAGGAATATTAGCGACGAAATAGTTTTCACTATCTTTTTTGAGCTGAGTTAAGGGGGGCAGGGGAACACCCGATTTATCCACTAATTGCAATGATAGCCAGTCATCAGAGCCTATAATATAATTTTCTATGTCTGTTATACGACTCTCTTCTTGGTTTCCCTCTTGTAAAGCGACTTTGATAGTGACCATTTCTGATGACCAGGGCAACATCCATAGATTGTTTTGTGGATTAGGCTTTTCCAGGCGCAACCATAAGGGAGGAATAGGGGGGGAATGGGGTAAAACTTCAATAATTTCAATTACTTGCTGAGTATTATCCCATAAGTCAGTTTGACTTCCATCTTGATAGTGTACGATTGCCTGAAAACTTAATTCATGTTTTCCTTCTTCAATAGGGGTCCAAGTGACGACAAATTTGCCTTCACCATTAAATTGAGCATCCAATATTTGTGTTTGCCCTGATGGTGGCTTAATGTGAATTTTAGCCTCAATTGGCAAATCCGGTATTATGTCAAGAGTCGTATAGCTTTTCATCAACTGAAAGATGATGCGCGTTTCAATATTTTGATTCGCCGTGGGCTTGGGTGATAAAAATACCAGCGTGGGTGGATATTTTTCCACATAGATTTTATAACTAAAACCGGGCGTTTTTTGTAATTGATAATTTCCTGGGTAAGGATCATCAATCACATAACGCGCATAAGTGTCGCTTGCCGAGCTGGGTTGTATCGTTCTGCCATTGGGATTCATAATGCGTAAACTGGCTCCCGGTTTATTAAAGTGTGCATCAAAAACAATACGTCGCAGATAAGGTGGACAAAAAGCCTCTTCTCCAAAATTTTCTTCCCCACTGACTTTTAGCCATTCATCGACTATATATCTTGCAACAGTGGCGATATGTGGAAAAGCGGGTTCTGCTAATCGAGCGCGAGGCGTGTTCTGAGTGTCATATCCCGCAATGGGTTCCCAAAATTTTGGTCCATCATATTCATTCCAATAATTATCCGCATCATTCAATCCAACCACCCAAATATTTGCTCCATTTTGAGTTAAGGTCGTGCTATGTATTTTAGTCTGCTTGCGTAAATCCCCAGTTGAGTGGGGTGGTAAAGAAGGACGACCATCCGTAATAAGTAATAAAAACTTTTCCCTGGTTAGAACGCCACTAACTTTATCCATTTTATCAAACTCAGCCAATGCTTTTTCTATTGCAGCGGGTGTATTAGTATAATCTAATTTAGCCGGTTTTAATAAAGAAATACGCTGTTGAGCCATCCGTAAGGCTGCCCCAGGCGAATTAGGATCATAAGACAACGCCATATTTGAAATAAAGACGCTCGCCTGCGTTCCAAATTCAATGACGGACACTTGATGCACAAAAGGTGTCCCCTCAACATGTTCAGCCAGTCGATTAACCACATTTTTTGTAATAGCCACTCGATGACCATATTCATCATTAGGTTGCGGATGGGACTTTGAACCTAATAATCGCCCTGACATGCTACCCGATTGATCAATCATAATAACTACATCAATACCATTACGCCCGTTAGCGTGAACGCTATTAATAATCGTCATTGTATTTAATAATAAAAGTAATAAAATAATTCGTAGCCACATTTTTTTTTGCCATCTGTCCTGTTATAGATGTTTAGGTAAATAATTTTACAAGGGCGAACACACAGGTTCGCCCCTACAAGAATTATGTCTCGAATTAATGACACCGCAAGCAGTTCTCAACCCACGCCACATTTTTCTGTTTAATGGATGGGATTGGTGGCAGCTTGTAATTAATGCGCCGCTCATAATGCGCCCGTTCATAAGCGGTGCGTAAAGCTTGGCCCAAATCTAATGGTATATCTGGATCGGGCCGTGATAAGGGTATCGGTAATACCGGTAATGGTTCACGTAATCCAATGGGCCAAACCTCACAATCCGGTCGTTTATAAGCTCTACTTACCATCGCTAAATAATCCATTTCTGGTAAAGTCTCCTCCACAAAGGGCATCCTGGGCCATTGACGCAAAAGGTCAATTTCAACCAGGTGAACGCGAGACTCAAATAAACCATCGCGCTTTTTCAAATATTTTTCCCGTCCTTTGCCGGCTCGCTTGTTGACCGGTGAAAGTAATTCAATAACGGTTACCAATTCTTCATTTTCTTCATTTTGCTTAATATGGATATTTATGATATGGGTTGGTACTGGTATGGGTACTTTTAGGTGCAAAGGAGCAGGCGCAATGGCAACGGCTGTATCCATAGAATCCTCAAATTCATTAAATTCATTTTCAGTGATCGTCACATCTGGCACCGCAATGATAGAATCATTCGAGATTTTGTCAATGACAACATAACTTTCTAGTTCAGCGAAATATTTAGGCATCAACAATGATGATAATTGTTCAGCAAAGATATTTATTAATCTGTGATGAACATCCGCCCACAACCTGGGCGATTCAAGATAGGGATCCATACCAGGAAAAGGTGATTGAGCCATCGTATTATCCTAATAACAAAATGACTATTTTATCATGGCTATGAACTTTGTATCAACTTTCAGCTAAATGGTATTTTGAAATATCGTTGTTGTTTCAAGTTTTTCCCATTTGTGATAATATTAGGGCATGAAAATTTTTATTCACCAGATATTTATGAGGCTCTTGCAAAACTCATGGATGAAAGCGAGGGCGAACACAAAGGTTCGCCCCTACAATCCGAAAATACGTCAGGTTTTGTAGGGGCAGACCACCGCGAATGCCTTCATGACATGAGTTTTGCAAGAACCTCTTTATTATATATCGTTTTTCAGATAAATAATTTCTATTATAAACCTGTCAGGTCTTGGATACCTGACAAGTTTTTGGAAGTTATTTACCTGAACATCTATTATAGAAGCGCGCGTAGCAAAAATAATACCATATATATATACTAACGGGTAAATTTTAGACTGCAAATTAAGGAACTAAAGAAATACGGTTTCGTTATAAGCGATGAAAATGGTAATTGGCGCGTTTATCCTCGTATTTTTTTACATTTTGTGGCTGAAAAATTGAAACAGTTGACTAATAACTCATGAACACCATCAAAAAAATCTTATTCCTATTGACGCTATTCATGGCGAGTGCCACCGTTGCCTCGTCTGGTGGCACACATTTTATCGTCTTGATTGATGATTCTAAAGACTTCAAAACACATTTCCCGCGAATCAAAAAAACGTTGCCGGATATCTTATTTTATGGCGTTCAAAAAAACCAAAACATAGGTGCCGCCCTACCTACCTATAAACCCGGCACCGATCACTTATCCCTGGTATTCTTTGGCTTGCCGCAATCACCTCGAAAATGCCAGCGTGATCGTTTATCCGTTTTGCCAGAATATCTATTTCATTGGGAAACCGTGCCGAGTGATTTAGATAAACAAAAATTTGAAAATTTTTTAAGTCAAGTTGCCAAGAATGAATGCCGTTTTCAGAGCAAAGTTTCGCCTATTTTTACAGCGGAATCGCTTATTTTGCCCTTTGTTCAAAGCAAACTTGATCCGGATTTATTTTTTTCCGAAACGGTTTTGTTGTTATTGAGTAATGATGGTCATAATAATCGGTTTGATCCTGGTAGAGAGTTAGAACATTGGTTATATACCAAAGTGGAAGATAAAGCAGAAGCTCTCCATTTAGTTAGTAAAGTGATAGAAAAATTTCGCCTCACAAGATCGCAAGATGGTATATTTACAGTGCATACTCAAGATCCAAGCCGATTCTTAGCGGGTGGACGAAAGGATAATCAAGACACGCTTGGGGAAGGAGCATACCCGTTAGTTTATCGAATGACCGAATTTTTACCAACGTTCCCGGATGTCAGTGATTACCTTAATTTTCCAAGGGAGATAAAATTAGATCGTTTAGCTATTTCTAACCAAGAATTGTTGATGGTCCAGGTGGGCGGGGATGATAGGGCTGTGCTTCGTATCAAAACTGCTGAGGAACTACGTCCAGATAATGTGCAAATCCAATTTGCTGATCACGAAGAAAATACTTGGGGGCTTGGCAAGCACGATTTTCCGCAAAACCAAACCATCTTTCTGAATAATTGTGACGTTTGCTCAAAAGAGGCAGATGGCACGTATCACGTCCCATTGTTCAAAGTGATTATGCCAAAACTGTCTATCATGTTGGATGATGAACCTGTACAAGCGGGAAAGATTAACATTAAAGTCAATTTTCGTTATGATACGGGCAACCTTTATGATCATTATCTAGTTGAAACGAATTGGAAAAAGATTGAGATCAGCCCGGTTGCGTCGCTGGAAATCCCTGCAGCGACTTTCTTTCCCCACGTTGTTTTGGATAACCCAACCCTGCTTAAACAATGGACCGCGAGCGATGTTAACGGTCTCACTCAAGAAGCGGCGCGACAACGCATCGAAAGCTGGAGAGATAAAGTTTGGCTGATGACTCTTATTATTTCCACTATTATCCTTATTATTAGTGGCACTATTTTATTTATCTGGCTGCATAGACGCTATTCTGAATATCCCTTTGAGCCGGCTCTACAATGGATACCTAAACATGATATAAAAATGGATTTTAATCAACAACCAGGCAACCGCTTGTTAATCGGTACCTTAACGCTGACTAATGAAGGAACGGTTCCTTGGCTGATGTACTTACTTGAAAAACCCAGTCAACCGCATCGTCAGGCAACTTTGTCTTTAGCTTATGAGGCATTAAAAAAACATGGGTTATCGCTTAATATTGAGATCGCGCCGTTGGGATTTGACGTAGAAAAGCAAGCCCAATTGAGTCGTCAAATCACCCAAACGGTTACTGATGAAAGCACTTTTAATATTTTTCTCAACAGCGAAGCGATTACCGATTTTGAACCCGACGAATCTACGTCGTTATCCATTAAGGGCTGGTTCGAGATGACTTGGGATAACAAATCGCTACAGCAAGAAATTGCCCTTCAGCTTGAGCTGATGCCAGAAAGGGCAACGCCACCGCGAGTGACTTATCGTCCGATAGAGGAAAAGTGCCATTTCGAGTTAGGGCAAAAAGTCTTAGTTGGCACCCTGAACTTTGCCAGTGGTGCGCGACACCGCTTTGCAGATCCCTTTCAAGATTATTTCACCGTTAAGGCGTTTCGCCAAAATTTTGAGATAGAATCCAAGGTCATCGCCATTGAAGGGGATAAACAATTAACCGTCTTACCGCTGCAAACAAATTCTGAAAAAAAGGTTTATATTCAATGTGATGGCGACTATGTGCCGAATCCAGATTTTCCGAATAAAGAATATGCCTTTCGTTTGGATGGCGAGTTTGCTGCTCATTCAGAATTAGGACCTCATTCATTTAAATTATTCCGCGATAAAACTCAGGCTGATATTGAACTCACCATTATCCAATTTAATCAGGACTCTTCCATTTATTGGGGAAAAGAAGATGGATTCCCTCGCGTCCAAGGGGAAAATAGCGAACCCTTAGCGGATAATATATTCAAATTAAAGGATTATGACATCCTTCGTTTTGATGAAGAAAGTTCAGCTGAACCCCTTTTTGAAATTAAAATCGGAAATACCGGCAAATCGGGACGGGGTTTGGTTAAAGTGGCTATCAATAGTGAGCTTGAAATTAATGATGACACGGAAAGGGCGATTAAACTTAAAGATGACGATGAATTTTCTGATCTTATCCAACTCATTGATAGAACGGATGGTACTTCCATCATGAGCGACTCCATTGAAATCAAGGAAGGTGAAGAGGCTAAAACTTATGCGGTTAGACTAGACACGACGATTATTAAAGACATTGCTGGGGCGCGTCTGGTTGATGAACATGCACTGACTGTCGTTATCAAGCTTTATATAAAGATTACCAATGATTCTGGCCTGAAAACTTCTCGTCAAATCACCCTCCACAATACTGTCGGGCTAGAAAATTTGCCACATCCAAATTGGTTATGCATTGACTTTGGTACCTCAGCGATTACAGTGGCGATTGGTAGGGGAGATAAGATGTTTTTATTGCCCTTGCAAAAAGTTAAGGAAAATGAAGACAATGAATATCTCAATCTAGCGGATTACGATATGGATAACCTTGAAAAAAATTCAAAGTGTCTACTGCCCAGTTATGTCGCTTGTGATGCGGACTTACGGCGCGGAGATAATCCCGATAGTTCGGTAAAACCTGGTTTTCCAGCTTATAACGTTGGAGAAGAGTTACCATGCCCTGGTGAACCTCAATTTTTATCGCTCCCCGCGACAAGGACAAGAATAGAACAAGAGTCAGGTCGAATTATTTTCTCCCTCAAAAGTTGGTTATCTCTGCCCTCAAATAGTCGTATTATTCCACTGCAAAAAACGGTCAAGGACGAGGGCGGAAATAAACAGATAGAAAAAATGCAGGTACCGCTTGAGAAGACGGTTGAATCTGGTTTCGCCGCCCTCGTTGAAGCCTATATTAAAGTTTTTCCGAATTCTCAAGTTGGTCGTGTCGTCATCTGCCATCCCAATACGTTTAGTGACTGGCATCAAGAACGACTACATACCATTGTTGCTAAGGCATTATGTAAACCTGAACGATTAAATATCGCATTGCCTGATGAGCGTATTCAGTTACTGAGTGAATCTGATGCGGTAGCTAATTATTATTGCCGTCAACGTATGGCTCAACCGGATTATTCACCCCTCAAATCAGAGCATATACTGGTTTATGATTTCGGTGCTGGCACGATAGATTTATCGCTGGTTTATGTAGAATGGGACCAAGAAAAGTTATCTCCAACATACTGGCATGTCAAAAATAGCCTGGGAGTTCCCATTGCGGGAAATCATCTGGATAGTATTTTGGCGCGTCTGATTGATGAATCGCTTAAAGATAGTGATGTGCTTAATCCCGATTATTACCATTATCCTATTGTCAGTGAACACTTAAAAGAGGGCGATGAGAATAGTCATCGTAGTGCGATAAATGATCTATGGATAGCTATTAGAATAACCAAGCAACAAGAAAATTCAGAAAGTATCCCAACTTGGGGAGAAAAGGATAATCCATTTTGTGTTAGAATAGGAAATGTACGTGGAACGACGGGTATCGTTACCGCTGTAGATGAGAATGAGGTAGATGAGAATGAGAATGATCCTTATGCTTTTGATGAAGCACCTTCAGAAGGGCTGCATATTTTGTCCTCCCATGGTGTGCTTTATCTTTGCATTCCTGCTAATGAAGTGCATGATTATAAACCTATGCGAGAATTCATAGAGTTTATCACTGAAATCGTACCCACTGACTTAGTTAACGGTGCGGAAATAAGCAAAGAGGAAGTCAATACTGTGGTTATTTCAGGACGAGGCGCATTATGGCCAGGGTTACGTGAAAAAATATGGGCGCAATTTCCAAATGCCAAACCTGACGATTTTCTTAGAAACAGCCAAACAGCTAAAGAAGCTGTTGTCAGAGGGGCAATTGCTCGGCAAGTTTTACATAGAAAAACATTCAAAACAGGGCAACCACGACAGGCACAATTAGGAATTTTTCTTGACGATGAAAAGAGATTGATAAAAGCCGGAGACGACGAATGGAAAACGGGGATTGATTTGAGCAATACCGAATTTTTCACCTTAGTCCAATTTGCGTTAACTGATCCCCACCCACGCTCAGATTTCGATTCGTGGAACAAGCATTTTTACATAAAGATAGCCACGCATAGGCGGGAAAAGCACTGGGCGGATGACCCCACTTTAATTGTAAAGGAGAAAATAACACCAAAGGGTAAAAAAACCATCACATTTGAAAACACTGATGGTCATGGCCCTGAGGGAGTCGAGGCACTGGGTTCTGTTGGTCAAACACCAACGAGACCACCTTGGCCAATTGGGGAAATTCTCTTAAAACCAGAAACGAATAATGGGTAAATTATGATGAAACATACGCTATTGAATAACATTATCTTAGGGCACTTGAAGTGGGGAATAACCACCATCATGGGCTTAGCTATGTTGATGATGAGTCTAGGGACGGTAGTATACGCTGCTGACGGTAAATCAACGCTCTCTTTTGCTGAAGTTTTGGAAACGCCTGGCAATAAAGTAGCACGTTGTTTGATTTTGGATTTAACGACGGGTGCTAAACAACGTTATTTTTGTATGTATGGTAAATACAAGAATAACCAGTTGACTTTAACCAACAGAGACAATACTGCTGATGGGAAAATATTAGCCGGTTCCTTCTTAACGTATAAGAAGGAAAAAATTGGAAAACAGATTCAGGAGTGGTTAGGGAGTCGTTTTGATATTGAAAATGATTCCGTTCTTGTGATTAAAACGATTATCACTGCCCCTAAGTTAAAAATAGGAGGCATCGATGAGCTTGCCAAACTGGAAGAAAAGTTTGAAATCAACCAGAATATCTTGCATTATGAATTATCTTCTGATGCTAGAAAAATTTTTACTGATCGGCAGAGTCAAGGCGAATTATATCAATTTGCGAGGGCAGTGCATGTTTCATTACCGGTGTATTTCCACGCGAATAATCAGCTCGAATCGACTAAAGCGACACTCAATAATAAGGATAAGGAAATAGGGCTGCTAAATGCAAACCTTGAGCAATACCATACGCTCGTTCAAGAAGTACAAACAGCACAAGACAAACAAATAAGGATTTGGATTCCAGAGTTAATTGGTGTTTCACCAAAAATATTTTGGTTGGGTGTTGTTATTTTGTCGCTCGTGTTGGTGGTTGCCCTATTTGTTTTTGAAAAGAAGAAGGTTTTTATGCTTAATAAGAATGTAAAAAGCTGTGGAACAGTCATAAGTTTTGAAAACGTTTCCGGTACTAAGAGTTTAAAAATATATTGTGAAAATAACCAGGATGGATTTACTTTATCCGGTTCCGTTTCTACCGAAGATGTAAAGGAACTTTTGGAAGCAAGAGATAAGTACTGGAAAGAACAACTTGATGGAAAGGGTAAAGTGTCTCCTGATGATAAAGAACGTTCTGAATCTGAAACAAAAAGTTCAGAACAGGTTCAAAACCTTAAAACGGAATTGACTCCCCAACAAAGTTTTCCATTTAGGAATGATCCACAATTTCTTAATGAAGAATTGCAACGCTTATCTGCCCTTATCGGCTTAGGCACCGAAACATTTTTCAGTGCTTCACAACTATTCACTCAATTTGCGCCACTGATTAAAAAAATTACAGGGCAAACATTGAGTTCTGAGAATAACCTTCAACAAGTTTTAGTTGAAGTAGAAAAAGAACTGACTAAGTTAAGTCCTTCTGAAGCGGATTCTTTGCTCAAAGGCGTTGAACAATCATCCCATAATGTTGAATCTTTGCTGAAAGAGTTTAATAAACTTCTTCAACCTGGATCAGTTGAAGTCACGATGGCTAACATTCCGACTGATTTATCTAAAATTGTCGGAAATATCAAAAATGAAAGCGACGTAGGTTCTCGCTTTCTAGCACTAAAAACGAAAGATGAGACTAAAACTTTTCTCAACGATGACAAAACGGCACCTCAAATTGTACGGGATTACTTGTTTGAACTACATCAGTTTCAAAAAATATTACGCGAAGTTAATAAAGCGTGGCACCATTTTTCTAGTGAAGGCACTCCTACGTCTATCAGTTCCCAGTTAGCCACTCAATTAGATGGGTTCTTGAAAATCGCTAAGGATGTTCTTGAGCCATTCCAAGGAGAATCGGTTAATGAGCGACTCTCGGAAATGGTTAAAATCCATAAAAAGGACCAAGATGAACTCAACAAGCTTTATCATTCTTGGAAAAACTTTTCCTGTGAGGAAAGGGATATTTATCAATCGGTCGCTCGCTTTAAAGAATTCCTAGATTTAATTAGAAAGGAGGCTTTTGATGCTTTTAATTTACAAGAAGGCTCTGTTGATGACCGGTTCAAAAAGTTAATGAGGGACCGTGAAGAGCTCAACAAGGTTTATCAGTCTTGGAAAGACTTTTCAAGTGAAGAAAGCTCTATCTATGAATCTGTCAGTCGATTTGCTCAATTTCTTGAATTAGTTAAAATGGAAGGGTTCGAGAAACTCCAATTACATGAAGAATCGGTTGATAATCAGTTCAAAGCATTAATGAGAAATCATTGGGATAACCAAGTAAAATTAGCCGAAATGGATAAGGCATGGATGACATTTTCTGGTGAAAAAGATTGGATTCCCACGCGCTTGGTTAAATTTTTTGATACAGTTAATAAGACTTTTACCGACTTTAAGTTACCAAAGGCAGATTCTGTTTATGACAAAGCCACTCAATTGGTAACGATTTATCAAGAGGTAGGGCAACGGGAAGGAATCTATGAAAGTTTGTTGTTTGAGCATTTTTACCTGCCTCAACCGGTGCAAAAAACCATTGAGCAACTTTCCCAATGGCAGAAAAAAATTACCGAACAACGAGATATACGCACTTGGTTTAAATATAATCTCCTTGGGGAAATTATCGCTTGCCAAATAGCGGTGACGAATATCCAACATCAAGGCGATGCTGAATTAAAAGCGTGCTTAGAGGCACTTTATATGGACAAGATCATAACGGATTATTTGGAAATTACGAGACAGAAACAGTTTAGCACTGATACTAAACTTTACAACGGCTTAACAACCCCTTGGTTACACAAGGTTTTCCGTGCCGCTACCCTATTACAGACTTATTATCCCGATCATAAATATTTAAAGGAGTTAGAAACACACTTACGGATTATAACAGATATGTTGTGTGCCGTTTTTGTTGGATTACCTGAATTGAACATACAGTTTTCCTCACCGACATTACTGGCAGCTACACCGACAGATTGTAAAGAAAAATATCAACCTGATCCTTTGCTAACGAAACTCCGCGTTGTTAAAGATCGCGTCAAACAGCAACGGGAGAATCAAGGCAATAATAAGTTTATTGTCGATGTAGAAACTTATGGAATAAGTGATAAATTTGCAAAATGTGATATGGTTGTTATCGTTTATAATCCATCTGCGTGGCAATAGAATTGGGTGAGATATGCCGGATGAAGGTTTAAGCTTGCACAAGGTTGAACATTTCACATTATCACCAAAGAAAGGGTAAAATGAAAATCAGAAAACTTAACATCAAAAATTATAAACTATTTGATAACTTAGAACTGGATTTTACCGACGAAAACGGTAAGACATTAAAGGCGAAATAAGAGATAACCAAATTGTTATTAAACAAGATGACTTTATACTTTTTGAAAAACTGGGCAAAGCGGGTTTTGATTTTAAACTATGCTATATTCCTTCAGAAACTTATTTAAATACTTCATCAACACCTTTTTCAAAAGAGCATTCCGACTTAGAAGCACTTGAAAAATATATCACCCAACAAGATAATGGATTGGTGCGGGTTATTGATTTCGCGGTTCATAAATACGCGGTTGAAAAATACATCGTCAATTCTGTCGTTGAAAAACTTTTGTCAAATAGGAAGGAAAAAGCAGAGGATGTGATTCAAGAAAGCACGCAAGTGATTAATAACTGCTTTTCTGACATCAAACTATTTACCAAATTA
>Ga0136651_10001456_pt1 | contig 13031 bp, 12 predicted proteins | sample Mar14236cmmetaG_FD_94867 | JGI IMG/M metagenome (GOLD analysis project Ga0136651, IMG submission 94867) | Marine hydrothermal vent microbial communities from Guaymas Basin, Gulf of California to study Microbial Dark Matter (Phase II) - Marker... ...
ATATAAAATGAAATATTTTGATGATGAAGATACCATCGTCGCTCTTTCAACCCCTTGGGGCAGGGGAGCTGTCGCGGTAATCCGTTTGAGTGGTCGCAGAAGTCTGAAAATTATAAATACGATCTTTACAAGAAAAATCAGTACCAGTGACCATAAAAAGGTTTTTACCGGCAAATTTATTTCAAGGAAATCGGGCGAAATAATTGACACGGTGGTAGTCGTGTTTTTTCGGGCGCCCCATTCTTACACCGGAGAAGATGTCGTTGAAATATCCAGCCATGCAAATCATATTATCATTGATCAAATCATAAACGAAATCCTTTTCCTTGGTGCCAGAGTAGCCCGCCCGGGGGAATTTACCAAAAGAGCGTTTTTAAATCAGAAAATGGATCTTGCCCAGGCTGAGGCAGTAGCAAACGTCATTGATTCAAAAACCAAACAGTCGCTCAAGTATTCTCTTCGGCAGCTTGAGGGAAGATTGTCTGAGAGAATCAATCGAATTAAAAGCGCGACAATAGATGTGGCTTCTCTTATTGAAGTAAGCCTGGATTTTAATGAAAATGATATCGAAATTTATAATGAAGATGAGCTGCACACCAAGGTTAAACATATAATTCAGGATATTGATCGGTTAATAGAAGGGTATCAGTATGGACACCTTTTGAAGCAAGGCATCAAAATGGTGCTCTTGGGGAAACCAAATGTTGGAAAATCGAGTTTGCTAAATGTGTTGTTGGAGAAAGATCGCGCCATTGTAAGCCATATACCGGGAACAACCCGGGATTATATTGAAGAAACAATAGAAATCGGCGGTATTCCAATATGCGTAGTTGATACAGCCGGTGTTCGACAGACCGAAGATACAATTGAAAAAAAGGGCGTGTATAAAACACTGGATCATGTAGCCACCTCCGATATTGTGCTGGCGATGTTTGAGGCGTCGAAAGAATTAGACGATAACGATCGGGTTCTTTTTCGCAAAATTGAAGAATATAGGGATAGGGTGCGCATTCTCATTCTATTAAACAAGATCGACCTTGGGGTGAAGAAAGGGGTTGAAAAGTCTTTACGTCAATTCGGATTTCCGGTAGTTAAAATATCTGCAAAGCTAGAAGAAAACATTGATGACCTCCGGCGGGAAATACAAAGCCTTCTGCTAAGTAATGTTGATCTTGTGCAGGAAGAAGTAGTGGTAACCAACGCGCGTCATAAGAACGCGTTGTTGCAAGCGAAAAATTCGCTCATTAAATTTCTGGAGAATTTAGCGAGAGGTTCTGAAGAGGTTATTTTGGCGGCGGATTTGCGTAGCGCACTTGATTTTATAGGCGAAATTATAGGCGAAACTTCCACGGAGGATTTACTGAACAATATCTTCGGGCAATTCTGTATCGGAAAGTAAGTGTTTCACGTGAAACAAGCGGGGTAATTTTTTGCGGAAAAAGTACGATGTCATTGTTGCTGGAGGAGGGCATGCCGGCGTGGAAGCGGCGCTGGCTACTGCTCGTTTAGGGTTAAGCACCGCCCTGGTTACGCTGGACCCGTCAACAATCGGCAAAATGTCCTGCAATCCCGCCATTGGCGGGTTGGCGAAGGGACACCTGGTTAGAGAGATTGATGCGCTCGGCGGCGAAATGGCAAAGTTGATAGATAAAACGGGAATTCACTTTAAAATTCTCAACAAATCAAAAGGACCGGCGGTTTGGTCACCGCGCGCCCAGGCCGATCGCCAACTCTACGCCCGGGCAGCCCAATGTGCGGTCTTCTCCCAAGAACACCTGGATATTGTCCCGGGGGCAGTGACCGGTTTAAAAGTAAAGAATGGCAAGGTTCGAGCCGCAGTGGTTGATGGTATGCATTCACTTCCCTGCCAGAAGCTGATCTTAACCTGTGGAACCTTTTTGAACGGAAAAATTTTCATTGGCCTGAATTCTTTACCGTCCGGCAGAGCCGGGGAAAAACCGGTCGAAGGATTGACGGAAGCGTTGGTGCAATTGGGTTTTCGGTCTGGACGACTAAAGACCGGAACACCTCCAAGGATCCACCGTGATTCAATCGACTATTCAAAAATTGAGGCACAAACTCCCGATATGCCTCCTATACCATTTTCTTTTCAGACCTCTTTCATCGATCGGAAGCAATTGAACTGCTTTATAACTTATACAAACCAGGAAACACACGAATTACTAAGAACCGGTTTGGATCGATCGCCAATGTATACTGGAATGATCTCGGGGGTGGGCCCGCGATATTGTCCCTCGATTGAGGATAAAATTGTAAGGTTTGCCGATAAGGAACGTCACCAACTATTTTTGGAGCCAGAAGGTTTTTTTAATTCGGAAGTTTATGTGAATGGTTTTGCCTCCAGCCTGCCGGAGGATGTTCAGATTAAGGCACTACGCTCAGTTGTCGGATTGGAAAAGGCCAAAATCATTCGCCTGGGATATGCGATAGAATATGATTTCTTTCCTTCGTATCAAATAAAACATACCTTGGAAACAAAGAATATCGAAGGACTATTTTTTGCGGGACAAATTAACGGGACTTCCGGTTACGAAGAAGCCGCCGCCCAGGGACTTCTTGCCGGAATAAATGCGGCGCTTCAATTAAAGAATGCTCCTCCACTTATCCTGAACCGTTCACAGGCATATATTGGGGTTCTTATAGACGACCTAATTAATAAGATGATTTTAGAACCTTATCGTATGTTCACTTCCCGGGCGGAGTTTAGATTATTGCTTCGCCAGGATAATGCGGACTTGCGATTAATGGATATTGGACACAATATTCGCTTGTTACCCGATGCTGTCTATGAGCAAATGGTGGAGAAGAAGGAAAAAATTGACCGGTTGTTAAAATTGACTTCATCATCGGTGGTTGATAAAAGCGCGTTTAATAACTATGCACAAAAAATCGGTAGCTCATCAATATCTCAACCCACACCGGCAAAACAATTATTACGCCGTCCAGAGGTTCGGCTCAATAATTTGCTGGATTTACTGAATGTTCAGAATGGATTTTCGTTGGACATTCTTACCCATGTGGAATTTATGATTAAATATGAAGGATATTTGAAACGGCAGGAAGAACTGGTTAAGAAGTTAGTTAAAATGGAAAGCCTGGCGATTCCCCCTGATTTTGACTATTCCGCCGTGCCTTCTCTTTCTGCCGAGGGAAGAGAAAAATTGCAAGAAATCCAACCGAAATCCCTGGGCCAGGCTTCAAGGATTTCCGGTGTGCGAAATAGCGATGTTACAATTCTCATGATTTATTTAACCCGCTCTCAAAAAATGAAACCGAATGTTTCACATGAAACATTGTTAAAATAAGTTTTTCCGCTCATCAGAATGAGTTATCATTGTGTTATTTCGGCATCTGACTTTTTTTGAACAAGTATTTCCCGAGTTAAAACCAACTCAAATCCAACAGATTGATAAGTATGTTGATTTGCTGCTGCATCATAATAAAAAATGGAACCTTATCTCCCGTGCTGATACCCGACATATTTGGACACACCACATTCTTCCTTCTGTTATTGTAAATAAAATAATCGCTATTCCCCGGGAAAGCCATGTATTGGATATAGGTAGTGGTGCGGGGTTACCGGGAATTCCTTTGCAAATTGTTCGACCGGATTTAAACCTGACCCTCTTGGACTCAGTCCGAAAAAAGGCGCTATTTATGCGCAAAGCGGTGGAAGAATTAAATCTTTCCAGCACCAAGGTTCTTCAATTTAGATTATCGGGAGAAAAATCTGCCAAAATATTGCCCGGTGAGTTTTCTGTAATTATTGTAAGAGCAGTAACGAATATTGAAAACCTGTTTTCACTTGCCGAACCATTGTTAGATGAGGAAGGTATGATAATTCTCTGGAAAGGAGAATCGGATATCGGGGAATTAGAGAGAGTTGCCCTAAAATCACCTTTCAAGTTTCAGGTTTTTTCCGTGCCACAGCATCTGTATCAATTTTCAGAAAAATTTAGAACTCTGCGTTTCTTTAAACTGTTTCCATTTAAAAATCTGAAATAGAGTGCTCCCGAAAACCATTTGGTCATTATTCCGGAAGAATATAGTAGACAAATAAAATTTCTTTTGTTATATTTATAGCAGTATTCGGATTTTTGAGTTCTTTGAATTCACCCGATTAAACCCTTTGTTGGATCAGTTAATGGGATAAAATATTGCTTCCACAAGGAGCAAATTTATGAAAACGGCTCTTTTTGTACTCATCATTATGGTCATAAATGTATGGGCAGCTTTTGAACTTTCCACATCAAACGCTTTTTCCGGGGGGATCCTGGGTAACTTTACCACCGGTCAAGACTTCTTTTCTTCATATCTCACCAATCCGGCTTCTTCTTCGTACACTAAAGATTTTCATCTTGGGATAAACTACTGCCGTCCCTACAACCTTCCGGGATTAAATGTTGCAGGAATATTTTCCTTGATTCCTCTTAAAACGGTTGGAGCGGGTGTGTCTATGGTAACCTTGGGTAACTCGCTGTATCAGGAATATAAAATTACCGGAAATGTTTCCCGAACATTTTTTCACCGCGCGCTCTCTGTAGGATTAAACTGGAATTGGTATCAAATAAACGTACGAAACTATAATTCATCGCACTCGTTTGGAATGGATGCGGGTATCTTGTGTAAAATAATACCTCAATTAGTCACTGGCTTTTCAATTCAGAACATCTCCCAAGCCCGTTTGAACGGATACTTAGACGAAATCCCGCTCGTTACGAGCTTGGGGTTTGTTTTTCAACCGGCTCAGGATTTTAGTACCTATCTTAGTGTTAGTAAAGATGCCGGTTATCCGGCAGCGCTTCAGATTGGGTTAAACTTTATTGCCAATTCTTCCCTCTCCATTCAAAGTGCATTTTCTTCTTATCCGGCGGTTCCGTCTATTGGCTTTCGCTTTAATCACCAATGGATAAGCATCAATTACATGTTCCAATACCATTTCGAATTGGGCGGAACCCATTTCTGGGGTGTTTCTTTTAGTAAAAAGGGATTGGAAAATGAATAGGCTTTTACAACTATTTTTCATAAATCTATTTTTGATATTTTTTGCCTATGCCCCGGGAAATGCACCTGAGAAGCAAAACCTACAGTACCAGCTACGTATCATCGAAAAAAAGATCGCCGAACTCGAAGTTAAACTTAGAACCAACGACAAGCGATTAAAAACAGAGTTAGAGTCGCTTGATAAAATTGATCGGCAATTAAAGCTCATCGATAAAAAGGTTGATTTATATAACCGGGAAATAAAGAGGAAAAGAAATCGGGTTATCTATTTGAGAAGTAGAATCGATTCGACTCAGGATTCTTCTCATAAGCTTCAAGATATTTTTAAACAGCAAATGATCTTTGCCTACAAGTATGCCCAGGGAAGACAATTAGATTGGTTGTTAGGTTCAGAAAACTTTAATCAGGCAATGAGAAGGTACTATTATTTTAGAAAAGTATCGCACTTAGAAAAAAGCACACTTAACAAGCTGCGCAGCCTGGAAAACAAATTAACTGAAACAGAATCGAAACTCAACGCAGAGTTAAATACTATAAACAAATATTTAACTGAAGCAAAAATATCCAGGCAAAATATTGTGGAAAAAAAAGAGCAAAAAAATCGAATCATTCAAAAGATAACCAGCAATAAAAAGTTATTGTCTCAGGCGCTCAATGATAAAAAGAAGAGCTATCAAAGGCTTTCGCGTTTAATTAAAAACCTGGGGAAAAGAGGGCCATCTCCCGCTCTTACTCCAAAAACAAAGATTGAATGGGAAAACCTCACTGGAAATTTCTCAAAAAATAAGGGTAAACTCAACTGGCCGGTGAACGGGAAACTGCTAAACAGATTCGGGCGGCATAAGAATCCCCGTCTGAAAACGGTTTTAAACAATACCGGAATTGATATTCGGTCGAGGCGAGGAACTCCGGTACGCTGTGTTTTTTCGGGGGTAGTGAGCCTGATCACCTATTTGAGTGGTTTTGGAAACACAGTAATTATTGACCATAACGATCGCTATTACACGGTATATTCACATCTTGACGAAATTTTGGTTAACCAGGGAGATTTTGCCGAAAGTGGATCGACCATTGGTACAGTAGGAGAAACAGGTTCGCTTGAAGGTCCCAAATTACATTTTGAGATTTACGGCAACAATAAACCGTTGGATCCTCAGAAATGGTTAAAAAAAATACGGCTTTGAGGAGAAAGGAGAGGTATTTGCAAAGGTAAAAAAATTTTCACAGTATTTAACTTGATTCTTTATTAAATTTATCCTATTATAAATAGGAATCTAATTAATTACACAAATTAAAATTCTTTAACCTAGGAGGCGCTATGTCGAGAGGAACGGTAAACAAAGTAATGCTGATTGGTAGGTTAGGAAGCGACCCTGAAGTTCGTTATGCACCAAGTGGAAATGCTGTTGCTAATTTTAGTCTGGCAACAAATCGCAGTTTTAAGGACAAGGATGGAAATTTTCAGGATGAAACCGCCTGGCACAGAATCGTTGCCTGGACAAGACTCGCAGAATTTGCCCAACAATATTTAAAGAAAGGAATGCGGGTTTATGTGGAAGGACGTTTGCAGTACCGTGATTGGCAGGATCAGAACGGCATCAAGAGAAAAAGTACTGAAATAGTTGCCAATGACATCCAAATGCTGGAAAGTCTTGGAGCGAAAGTTGAAGAAGTGGGAGGGGAGATCACCGAACCGGAAGTACCGGAGTCTGGCACTAAGGAAGAAGCATCGGATGAAGAGGTACCGTTTTAACGCAACTTTTTAGCTCCCCGCAAAGTTGTGGGGAGCTTTTCTATTTTTACGAAGTAGAATATTGGTGAAGTGCGAGATTTACTTCGCAGAAAGTCATTAATCTTCATGGGAGTTTCAATGTTCAAACACGTGTTATTTGTTCTCTTCTTCTTGCCGGTCCTGTGTTTTGCCCAGGATAACGATTTACAACCGATCCATACCGATGAGTATGGTGCGGGTATTACAGTCGCTATGTCGGGTTTTGGTTTGGGCGGTTTTTACCGGGTTGCACTGCCGGGCTTTTTTTACCTTGGTGCGAATCTGGATTTTTACATGATGCGGGATGAAAAAGAATTTTCATATTACGATCCCTATTATGGAGTTGCCATTGAAGCGAATAAATTTAACCGGCTTTTTTTTATTCCGTTCTCGGTGGAATTAAAGAGGCGATTGTTCCATAATATGATTGAAGAAAATTTCCGACCCTATTTGATTGCACTTACCGGGGTAACATTCGGGATGAATTTTCCGCGGGATAATAATTTTCAGTTTCAGCTTTTGCCACCGGAAGAACAGAAAAAATATCCCCGGGATGACGAATATCGGTTTACCTTCAATTTTGCTTTGGGATTTGGGATTGACTTTTCCACTCAGAAAGAGTTGTTTATATCAATACGTCCGCAATATCGATTCACATATTTTCCGAAATCAATCGCCGGAAAAAACAATCATTCGAGTTTTGAAATTAGGCTCGAAATTGCCAGACGAAAACTATAACAATAAGAGGAGGGGTGCGTTTTATGGTTGCTTTTTATAAGAACATAGATCATTTTAATCAGGATAAAAAAATTGTGAGCAATCTTCGCCGGTTAAAGAAAACTATTCTTCTGGCATGGGATCACCGCCAGCTCAGAAAGCTTGTCCCGCCCGGTGCGGGAAGTAAAAGCCACGTCTTTGCCAAAGGACATGTTCAGTGGAATAGAAAAGGACGATGGTAAACAGTGCGATCGGTGATAGAAGCGGGGAAACAAAACAGGCATTTTTTCAGAACCGGAAAATTTGAAATATTCCTTTTTTGTTTTCCCGCTCTTTTATTGCTATATATTTTCTGATTAGGTTATCATCTATCCCAGCCTTTTTAAGCATCTCTTTTAATCCTTCTACACCCAGGTCACGATGCTGAGTAAAAATATCTTCAGCGAGTTTTGCGTAGTGTTCCGATTTTAATGTGAACATTCTACTTCTTTTTTCTTTTGCAAATTCGATAAATTCCCCGGATTTTTTAATGTAATTTTCTACAGAAATCATTTCGTCGCTTTCTTCATTCAACTTGCTCAAATTTCTCTTTCTCCGATTTGCCGTATTTCTAAATCGCGATGCTTCGGTGAGCAATTGATCGGCGTATTTGATACCGGTTTCATAATCAGCTAATTTCTCGGATAGGAATATGATGAGTTTATAAATATGAAATAATCTGATTTTCCGGCTTTGATATATCTTTAAAAGAATCATCCTCTGGTAATAATAAACGGCGCGCTGAGTTGCCATAAATTCGTTCAAGGGTAACTCCTGCCATAATTTTTGGATCGAAATCAGGTAGTCCAAATAACTTTCGAATTCATGAAAACGGGCTTGGGTAATATTGTCAGGGCCCGAGGAAATATCTTTTTTATATGAAATCCCCACTGAATTATATGTCTGAATAGCTTTAAGAATTTTATCAAAATCTTCAATTGAATCCTGATAAACCTCCTCAATGATATTGCTATATTTAGACCAGCCGGAAGTATGATGTTTCTCCTCTTTTGCAATTTGCTCTTTCAGCCACTGGTATGTTTCTTCCAAACTCGCCAGTAAATTGACCGCGTTTGATCGCAACAGTACATATTTTTTCACAAATTCATTAAAATGGTATTCCTGGGCTTTTATCTCTATGTTTTCTTTCCCGGTTCGGTAAATCCAGGCGGTACGGAGAAAATATCTGGCGACCTTCTCAATGTTTTCTTCAAATTCATTTGCGTTTAGTTGAATGTAGGTTGCTAACAAATGCAGTGAAAGTATTGAGTGAAAATCAAGCGCCGGATATTTCACATACTTTGCCAGTAGGGTTATAACGGTATCTTCACCTGATTTTTTAAGAAATGCATCGATAAGTTTCTGAGTTCGCTCGGTATTTCCATTTTTATTTCGTAAAAACACATTCCGGTCTTCGGTGAACTTGCAGAACGGACAATGCCAAAAAAAGAAGGAATACAAATTGTATTGGTTGGCGTTCGGGTTCATCCAATGGTATTTGCTAATAAAGAGGTCCTCTTCCCTTTCCTCAACCCGATATACGTGATTTTTTAAATAGAGATGAGTCGATCTTTTTCCGCAGGCGGGGCAGGTAACTTCCATTTCCACAAACGGATTAGATTTTGCTTTTTTATCCTGCTCGTTTTTCAACTTTGATACCTCAATAAATTTTCATTATCGAATATATTTTTCAAATATTAATCGATTTATTTATTCGCAAAGAATGGTTTCCGTGGAAACCAAAATTAATTTTTAAGCAGAAAAAATCTATTCTCTTGACATAAAAATTCCTGCTCGGTATTTTTTCACTGTTTTTTGAACTGAATAAGGAGTAAGCAGTGAACGTACAGATTGTTTCGGCTTTGATTACCCTGGGTGGATTGGGATTGTTATTTGGTGCAATTCTCGCTTTTGCCTCAAGAATATTTTATGTTGAGAAAGACCCCCGGATTGAAAAAATAGATGAAATTCTTCCGGGAGCCAATTGTGGTGGTTGCGGGTATCCCGGCTGCTCGAATTATGCCGAAGCGGTTGTATCCGGTGAAGCGGAACCGAATTTATGTGCACCGGGAGGAGAAGAGGTGGTGCAGAAAATTGCCGAGATTCTGGGGATAAAAGCCGAAGCAGCAGAGCCAATGGTGGCAGTAGTGCGTTGCCAGGGAGCTCACGGCGTTGCCAAAGATAAATTCGAATACCAGGGAATCCGGGATTGTAACGCTGCTGTATTAGTTCATGGGGGACATAAGGCATGTGTCTACGGTTGTTTGGGGTTTGGATCCTGCGTCGCATCCTGCCCGTTCGATGCCATGGCAATGCAGGACAATGGATTGCCGGTGGTGTTTGAAGACAAATGTACTGCCTGTGGAAATTGCGTGGAAGCCTGTCCCAAAGGTATTATGGAATTGATTCCGCGTTCTCAGAAAGTCTTCTTAGGTTGTGTAAACCAGGACGCCGGAAAAGAAGTTCGGCAAGTCTGTTCCGTCGGATGTATCGGATGCGCCCTGTGCACAAAACCCAAAATTACTCCCTCGGAAAAATTGGTGATGAAAGACAATATGCCGGAAATTCCTTCGGACTGGGAGGATTTCGAAACCGCAGTTGCCAAATGTCCGACTAAATCATTCGTGGTGCGAATCCCGGTTGAAGAAAAGGAAGAAGCCCCGGTTGCCGACGAGGCTTAAGCCTGATGGTATTGAAATTCTTGCGCACTACTTCATCATAATTTTCATCTTCATATTTTCTCGTATTTACTATGAAAGATCAACTCTCCGGATTAATTATTGACATTGATGGTGTGTTGATTACCGGAAATCAGCGAATTCCGGGTGCAATAGAAACGCTTACCTTTCTAGCCAAAAAAAATTTTACGTTTGTTCTGGTAACCAACACAACCCGGAAAAGTCTGACGACAATCTGGCACCAACTTAAAGGGTTGGGGTTTCCGGTCGAAAAAAATCAAATAATGACCGCTCCTGTTGCTTGTGCCAATTGGTTGAAAGAGAAAAAGGCGAAACGAATTCATCTGCTGGTGTCCGGCAGTGCGGTAAACGACTTTAAAAATTTTACCATCACCTCCAGCGCGCCGGAATACATAGTAGTCGGAGATTTGGGAAACGATTTGACTTTTGATAAACTCAATACCGCTTTTCGCCTAATTATGAAAGGCGCGAAACTTATCGCCCTGCAAAAAAACCGTTTCTGGCAAACCGCGCGCGGTCTCAGCATGGATGCCGGGGCTATTGTTGCCGCTCTTGAATACGCCACTCGCAAACGAGCGATTTTAATTGGAAAACCTAAGAAAGAATTTTTCCTGGAAGCGGTAAAAATTCTCCGGTCACTACCGGATGAAGTCGCCATGATCGGAGACGATTTGGAGGCGGATATTGGTGGGGCGCATAATGCCGGTCTAAAAGCGATAGCGGTTAGAACCGGTAAGTTTGAAAACTTTAGTTTAGTTAAAAGTAAAATTCAACCGGATTTGATTCTAGACTCAATTGCCGATTTACCAAAATTTATCAAAGAATAATAAGGAGTCATCAATGATAGTGACCACTACTCCCTCCATTGAAGGAAAAAGCATTGTTGAATATAAGGGGATTGTTACCGGCGAAGCAATAATGGGTGCGAATTTAGTGCGCGATCTCTTTGCCAGTATTACCGACATTGTTGGCGGACGTTCCTCGGCGTACGAAACAAAATTGGCAGATGCCCGGCAGGTGGCATTACAAGAAATGGAAGAAAGTGCTTCTGCCCGGGGGGCGAATGCAATTGTAGGTGTGGATTTGGATTATGAAGTTGTTCGCGAGGGAATGTTAATGGTCACCGCCAGTGGCACTGCCGTGGTTACTCAGTAAGCAAAAGCTGCTTTTTAATATTTGCTCAGCCACCCAACAAATAAGGAGAAAAATGCGTAGAATTCCGGCTATTCTTATTTTAATCCTAATCTTATTTTCTTTCTGTCAGAAGAAAGAGGAGCAACGGCAATCATCGCAAGGTAACAGAGCGGTCGCTAATTCAATCCTAAAATTCAGGGCAGAAAAGGACAGTGCTTTAATGTATGAAAAATGGTCTCCCCTGCTATCCGAAGATAAAACCAATTTTCAAGGCTTAAAATACTACCCAATTGATCTTTCCCTTCGCTTTGAGGGACAGATAATCAAATATCAATCGACTACATTAGACACAGTTATTGGAACAAAGGGTGATCTTCGACCGGCATTGAAATATGGCTATTTCCCCTTTGTTTATCGAAATAAGAAATACAAACTTCAGATTTTTAAAATTCTCCGGGAGGACCCTGAGGATCAAAAATATTTGTTCCTGGGGTTTACCGATAAAACCAGTGGCACAGAAACGTACGGTGCCGGTCGGTATATTGACCTGACTGAGAATGAACAAAATCATTACGTTGTGGATTTTAATTTAGCTTATAATCCTTATTGTGCGTACAATTCGAGATACACTTGTGCGATTCCCAGCGAGGAAAATCACCTCCCTTTTCCGGTGCGGGCGGGCGAGAGAATTTTTAAAACTCACAAATAAAATAAGCAGGCCCACTTCCTGTGGTACCTGCTTCTAATTGATGGAGGTAAATATGAGGTAATATTTACACACCTTATATTACAATTACTATGCCAGGGTTCCATATTTATATAATTTTTTTATCTCCAATATTTTCAAGTGGGTATACCAAGCTGTTCGCAATGCTGTTTTTATCAGGTGAATGATTTTCCGACAAATTGTACTAATTTTGGGAATCTCTTTTCGATAATAAGAATACACTGGAGCGAGTCGCGGGCTATTCGTTTCTCACCGGTCAATTCGGTTTTTGTCAGGCAACCGGTGATTTTTTCAAATTCAACACGATTCGAAAAACCGAGCCTTTATTCTGCTGGGAGGTTTTCAATTGAATCTTGCCGCCGTGGGATTCTTCTATGATTCGCTTTGCCAGACTTAAGCCCAATCCCCAGCCGCGTTTTTTGGTGCTGAACCCCGGTTTGAAAATATTCTTCCGGTCTCGCTGGGCAATACCCTTACCCGTGTCTGCGATATCAATAAAAATCTGATTTTCGTTGAGAAAGTCGCTGATAATTTGAATAGAACCGTCAGGTTCTTCCATCGCATCCATCGCGTTTTTAACCAGATTTTCCAATACCCAAGAAAATAAGTCACGGTTTATCAGCAAAGGTGGCAGCTTAGGGTTTATATTTGTTTTCAAGGTAATTTTCCTTTTACCACCGGGCATTCTCCGATTAAAGTAGCGTAAAATATCATCAACAATTGGTTGAAGATGCTCCTCCTTTAAATCCGGTGCAGAGCCGATTTTGGAAAATCGATTGGTTACTTTTTGCAGCCGGTCTAAATCCCGTTCGATTTCGGGAACAACATCTAAAAATTTTTCCGGTGAAGCTTTTAAATAATCTTTCCACCCAATAAGAGAGGACAAGGGTGTTCCCAATTGGTGAGCAGTTTCTTTTGC
>Ga0136651_10001460_pt1 | contig 13017 bp, 10 predicted proteins | sample Mar14236cmmetaG_FD_94867 | JGI IMG/M metagenome (GOLD analysis project Ga0136651, IMG submission 94867) | Marine hydrothermal vent microbial communities from Guaymas Basin, Gulf of California to study Microbial Dark Matter (Phase II) - Marker... ...
ATTAATAGGCATTATTTTTCCGCAAGCTTTGCTTACTATTCTGACGCTGCCTTGATTGCTACCAGAACACTTTCGGGGGAAATGGGCAGATAATTAATAGGTTTACCAATAGCATCAGCAACCGCATTTGCAATTGCTGATGGAGTAATGTTGGTTGGGGGTTCTCCTACACTTTTAGCTCCATACGGGGTTTCATCTTCTGGCAGTTCAACAACATCTACAATTATTTGAGGTATGTCTAGCGCTGTTGGAATTAAATAACTTTCCAACGATGTGTTTTGGATGATACCTTGGTCAACATGCAGTTCTTCCATCAACGCATAACCTAATCCCATAGATACTCCTCCCTCAATCTGCCCCCGTAATCCTTTGGGGTTTATTACCTGACCAACATCGTGAACAGCAATAATTTTTTCAACTGTGACCTGTCCTGTTTCAATATCAACCAGAACTTGTGCAACATGGGCTCCATAACAAACAATATGCTGATATCCCGAAGAACCATCCGGCATCTCTGCTTCGGGAAAATCCATCGAATAAAATCCGCTTGCTTGCATTGGCAAATTTCTTTCATAAGCCTTAGCGGCCAAATCCGCAATGCGTAAATTAATTTGTTCTCCTTCTATATATGCATACCCATTTCGTAAAATAATTAACTCTGGATCAGCACCTGTTTCTTCTACGACGATGTCCAGTAAAGTTTGGCGAATTGTTTCAGCCGCTTTGATTAATGCGTTTCCCGAAAATACTGTAACCCGACTGGCAACAGAGGCACCAGCATCTCCAGCCATTGTTGTATCAGGTCTAATGACTTTGACATGTTCCGGTTTTAAACCCAAATGTTCGGCTACGATTTGAGCGAAGACCGTATGGGCTCCCTGTCCCATATCAGAAGCGCCAGTACGCACTACTACAGATCCGTCCTGTGCCATGTTTACCGCCGCTGAGGAGTGATCGGATACATTCTTATCAAATCCAACTTTATGAAATGAAGTTGCAACTCCCCAGCCACGCTTTAGATTTGGTTCAGGTTCTCTTGATATTTTGATTCTTTCCTTCCAACCAGATAACTGTGACGCTTTTTCGAGACAGGCCCGTAACCCATCCCCCATACGTACTACCGCCTTGGGCTGAAATTGTTGTCCTGTCTTAATGCAATTCAAAAGGCGGATATCCAGGGGATCCATTCTTAAACGATTCGCAAGTTCATCCATTTGGCGTTCAAAAGCAAATGTAACTTGGGGAACTCCAAAACCGCGGAATGCGCCACAAATAGGATTGTTTGTTAGTACGGTATATGCTTCGGAACGCGCATGTGGAACATAGTAAGGGCCGGCTCCATAGGCAGACATCGTCATCATGACCTCTTCCCCGGCGTTTACATACGGGCCAGTATCGCCGTAAGCAACCATATGAACGGCTGTCAATTTACCTTCAATTGTTGCTCCAGTACGGTACTTTATCTTTGCCGGGTGTCTTTTTACATGTGTTCGGATAGATTCTTCCCTGGACCGAATAATCTTAACTGGACGTTGAGTCGCATAGGTCAATAATGCGGCATGAATTTGTACATTTGCCTCGTCTTTAGCCCCGAACGCTCCACCGATTCGCGGCGTAATCTCCCTAACCATAACCTCAGGTATATTTAACGCCCGGGCTATTTGAATCTGGTCACGATGAGGTGCTTGCGTAGAGGCATAAACCACAATGGTACCGTCGTGATCAATATATGCAACAGCCGATTCTGTTTCCAGCATGGCGTGCTCTTGATAATGGGTTGAATATGTATTTTCAATGATTACATCAGCCTGGGCAAAACCAAGTTCTACATCACCCCATTCAGAAATATAATGGCTGTGTAAATTTTCTTTTTCATCCCAGACCCTCCTCGTACCTTGATTTAGAGCTTGCTCAGGATCAAATACCCCTTCTAACGGTTCATAAACTACCCTGATTGCGTCCAGCGCTGCCGTTGCAATCTCTTCATTTTCAGCAGCTACTATTGCTACAGCATCACCGTTGTACCGGATTTGATCACTCACCAATAAAGGCTGGTCAGGATACCAATACAAGTAGCTGTTCTCTCCAGGAATATCTTCTGCGGTAAGAACTGCTGCAACGCCGTCCAATTCCCGCGCCTTGGAAACATCCAGTTCTATTATCCGTGCACAGGCATGGGGACTGTATAATAATTTTCCTACCAACATTTTCGGAAGCTCCAGATCCGGTGAATACTTTGCTTTACCCGTAACAACATCTTGGCCCCCAACTGCAGCTAATTTCTTTCCAATGACATTAAATTCTTTCATCATTAATTCTCGCTTTTATCCATCTTAGTTTTGGGCAGTTTCATTAGCAAATGCTTCAATTGCCTCAACGATCATGTTATATCCAGTGCAGCGACATAAATTTCCTGCGATGCTTGCCCTGATTTCCTCTTCTGTGGGATTCGGATTGTTGAGTAATAACGCATAAGCCGACATCAACATACCGGGTGTGCAGTATCCACATTGAAAAGCCCATTTTTCAATGAAATGGTCCTGAAGTTTATGAAAGGAACCCTGCTTCGCTAAACCTTCAACGGTGATTATTTCTGCTCCATCAATCTGCCCCACAAGGACCAAGCACGAATTAACTGCCTTGTCATTCATAACAACCACACACGCTCCACAATCACCCTGGCCGCATGCTTCTTTGGCTCCTTTTAATTCAAGTTCATCACGGAGCACGCTTAATAAGGTTCTTGTTGGGTCAGCTGATAAATTAATGCTCTTCCCATTTACAATAAAATTTACTCTTATTTCTTCCATCTAAATCACCTTCTTATAATCAGAGAAAGCAGTTAACAGGGATCTTTTCGTGAGTACATAGACCATTTCTAGGCGATAACCTGCACTTGCCCGATTGTCAGATATGGGTGAGACTTCCTCACTGGCCAATGCACTAACATTTTGAAAAAGTTCCATACCTGGCAATTCGCCTTCAAGTGCTTCTTCAGCCTTAACCGCTCGAACCGGGGTTGGAGCTACTGAACCAAGTGCAATTCTCGATGATGCTATTTTTCCTTTGCTGTCCAAGGAAAATCTTACAGCTGAGTGGACCACTGATATAGTCATCGCATTTCGTTTTCCTAATTTTATGAAACATGTAGCTGCTGTTTCAGTGCTGACTGGAATCCTAATTTCAGTCAATATTTCTTTGTGAGTGATGACTGTTTCTCCTGGTCCAGTAAAGAAATCGACCAATGGCACAACTCGTTCAGCTCTAAAACTGGAAAGTACTACCTCGGCATCATTAATTAAGAGTGGAGGTGCCAGATCAGCAGCAGGGGAAGCATTTACTAAATTTCCTCCGACTGTTCCTCGATTACGAATCGGTGGTCCTGCAATTTTATAAGCAACCTTGCGTAAGATTGGGCAGTAAACAGACAGTAATTCAGATTCCATTATTGCAGTGTGAGTTGCGCCCGCGCCAATGCATATAAAATCTCCCTGCAGTTTAATACTACTAAGGGACAATTTTCTAATGTCAAGAAGCCTTTTGGGTGTGGCCATACCAGATCGCATTCGGGGAATTAAATCTGTTCCACCTGCAATCACCTTTGTTTCCCCCATGTTATTATTCAGAATTTTCAAAGCTTCGTCAAGTGAGGTTGGAGCTATGTATGTAGTTTTTTTATTCATCTAGTTATCTCTCGTTCGATATATGATAATTCAATCTCAATAATGCAAAAATTAGTATACGATAGATCCATGTAGGTTTTACATCGACCAATTGGATACTTCATTCCCTTAAGTAAGGAACACCCAATCTACTTGGGGACACTGACCTAATCTTTCATCCCATGACAACCAAAAGGTTCTAAATTAAGAAAGGTGGATGGTATTGGTCTCAAATCGAGGCATAACACCTTTTGACTGAACGGTCTCTATTAAATTCTCATTCGAATGGTCTAACAAGCACTGACATAGTACACCATCTCTTAAGTTGAACAATGAGGATCAGTTCGTAATGACGGAATTGCGTCTGCTCCTTGTGATCTGCATGATAAATAAGGCAATCAGGGTTATAAGGTATGGGATTGTGTCGGCAATCTGATGCGGCAGCATCATGCCTTGAAGCCTAAAGCTAACCGCTTCTGCAAAACCGAATAGCAGACTAGCTGAAAAAACACCTACAGGATGATCACGGCCAAGCATAACGGCTACAACTGCGATCCATCCGCGTCCGGAGCTCATGTTTTCAGCAAAAAGAGTTACCTGACCAAGTGAGAGTTGTGCACCAGCGATACCACATAACGCACCCGCGAACGCTAGGGCTATGTAACGAATTCTGCTCATGTTTACACCTAATGTTTCTGCTGCGAAATCGTTCTGGCCGACCCCTCGCATGCGAAGCCCGATGACCTGTTTGAAAAGAATAATCCAAACTACGATAACAAGAACCCAGGATAAGTACACCACCCAAGTGTGGCCAGAGAGAATGTCACCGATATACGGGATTTCACTGATAATAGGAATTTCGAGATTGTTAAGACCAACGATCGCTGGATCTTTGAAATAGCCTTTTGCTCCAAAAATACGGCGTAACAAAAATATAGTGAGCCCTGAAGCAAACAAGTTCATGGCGATTCCAGCCACAATCGCATCACTGCGTAATCTAACCACAAATACTCCCAGTAGAAGGCTGAATAACAACCCAACTACAGCTGCTGCCAGAACACCAGCCATGGAACTGCCCATATAAAAGCTTACAGCGACGGCCGTAAATGCACCCAGCAGCATTGTTCCTTCAAGGGCGATATTGAATACCAATACACGTTCACACAACAATCCCCCGAGTGCAGCAAGCAGGATTGGTGCTATGAGCCTAAAGGTAGAATTAAGTAAGCTGGCATCAATCATGTTGTGTCCTTTCGCTTCAACCCGCTAAACCCTTTCCGACTGGCTACTAGTAGAATGATGATTGCTTGCACTACAAAGGAAATTTCAAATGGAATGCCATGTGTCCGTTCCATCGCTGATGATCCAGTCTGTACCGCTGAGAAGAACAACCCCCCAACAACAATTCCCACGGGATTGTTATTAGCTATAATTGCTGCCATCATTCCGGTCCATGCATAACCAGGACCTGTGAGTGCACCATCGATCATTCTATAATGCACACCAAACACTAAAATGAACCCTACCATTCCTGCTATCATGCCACTAGAGAACATCGTTACTAGTGTCATCCTGACTGGGTTCACACCTGTAGAAACCGCAAACTCGCGGTTGGCACCAAACATAGTCAACTCAAAGCCGTGAGCGGTACGCCGAAGCATAAACATGGCAGCGATCACCAAGCCAATTATCAAATATAATCCTGCAGATAAAGATGTCCCTGGAACAAGGCGCGGCAACCGCTGGATGTCCGCAATCATGGGCGTTTGGCTGCGTGATCCCCCAACTTCCAGAAAATGAAAGTTGATCATGTATGAGACAAGCCCTATCGCAAGGAAATTCATCAATAGACTGCTGACTAGAATGGGAACGTCGAATTGGGTTTCAAGCCATCCTGAAAGCATTGACCACAAACCGCCAGCAACCATAGATGCGAGAATTGTCAGTGATAGGAGAAGAATAGGAGAAAGCGGTACTGAAACTGCAACAATATAAGCGGCCATTCCCCCCAGCAGCAGCTGTCCCTCAACGCCAAGATTGATCAACCCAGCTTTAAAAGCCCAACCAGTTGCGATACCAGCGCCAATAATCGGCAGACCACGGGTGATGGTTGAAGCAATCCCGAAAGAATCCCCAAAAGCACCCTTAACGATCGCAGCATAGGCTAGGAGAGGATTATCTCCTGATAGTAGTATCAACATGCCACCGATCAGAAAGCTGCTGAACAAGGCGATCAACAGAGAGGTTATTTCCTCACGCCACTTTCTCAAGGGCGATTGCAACCAACGTTTAGCGCTCGTCGAAGTCGGTGGATCAGAGGGTGTATTATCGTGTTCATGATCAGCTGTCATTGAATTTGGCCTCGTGAGGGGTTTATTGAAGATTCTCTTTCATTGTTGCATGATGGCCGCCAGTCATAAATAATCCCAACTCGCGTTCATCTGCCTCTTTAGCAAGAACATCGGTAACAATACGCCCTTCTGAGATGACAAGGATGCGATCTGAGAGCGACATGATTTCATCTAAATCAGCAGACACCAACAGAACCGCATCGCCAGCGTCACGGCGTTCAATGATTCTCTTGTGGATAAATTCGATCGCTGAAATATCGACACCGCGTGTAGGTTGATCGGCGATTATAAGACGCGAGTCATGTGAGAACTCGCGAGCGACAACCACTTTCTGTAAGTTACCACCAGATAGGTTGCCTGCAGCTTCCCTTGCGCTGCTCACCCGGATGTCATATATATTGATCAGATTATTAGCCCATCTTTGCATGGCGCGTGGACGAATCAATCCGCGTTTGCCAATCGGCGGTTTGCGTTGGAATCCAAGTGCCAAGTTCTCCGCAACACTGGCTTCAACCGCAAGGCCACGTTGGTAACGATCCTCTGGAATATAAGACATACCCATCTGTCGGCGCTGTAAGATGCTCTTTTTTGTCACATCCTGCCCGCCAATAGTGATATTGCCTTGATCTGCTTTCCGTAAGCCCACAATAATATCAACCAGGTCAGTTTGCCCATTGCCCGCTACACCAGCCAATCCAACAATCTCCCCCGCCCTTACCATGAAGCTGATGTCATTTAGAATAGGTCGGGAGCTGGATTGGGTGAGCAACAAGTTTCTAATACTGAGTACTTCTTCCCCAGGATCTTGTGGACGTCGCTCGAAATTAAGCAGGACTTCACGACCTACCATCAAACGAGCCAAATCACTAGGACTGCTTTCAGCTGTATTGACGTTTCCAGTTACAATTCCATGGCGCAGGACCGTCGCAGTATGTGAGATGGCCATCACTTCTGGCAATTTATGTGAAATGAAGATAATTACCTTGCCTTGATCGGCAAGCCGACGCAAGATGACAAAGAGATCATCTCTTTCTTGAGGCGTAAGGACAGCAGTAGGCTCATCAAGGATCAGAATATTAGCCCCTCTGTAGAGTGTCTTTAGAATCTCTACTCGTTGGCGTTCGCCAACCGCTAAGGATCCCAAAAGTGCTGCTGGATCAATCCGCAATCCAAAACTATTCCCCAGCTCCTCAACTTCTTGTTCGGCCTTTCTCTTATCAAAGAATAGACCCCAATGCCGCGGTTCCTTTCCAAAAACTACGTTTTCGGTCACTGTTAAATCATCAAAAAGCATGAAATGTTGGTGAACCATGCCGATGCCATTGAAGATGGCATCGCGGGGGCCGTGGAATTTCACCACTTGCCCCCGCAATCGTATTTCACCATCATCTTGGGGATATAAGCCAAACAAAATGCGCATCAAGGTCGTCTTACCAGCCCCATTCTCACCAACTAGCGCCCTGATTTCGCCTTTCTTGACCGAAAAATTGACATCAGCATTGGCAGTCAGATTACCAAAACGTTTGACAATGCCGCGCATTTCTAATTCGAACAAATTCTTTCCCTCCTAAGGAAGAACATAATCACCACCATAGAGTGGATCCGGAATAACTATCTCTTCATCTATGATCATCTGGCGCAGTTCGGCAACCTTGGCTAGAGCATCTGGGTTGTCTGCAAGCACACATTGAGAATCATCATCCGGCCACGCAAAGACGGCCATATCCATCCCACCATCCGCCACTCCGTAGGCTACCCATCCACCGATCTGTTCGCCGGCAATGAAACTTTTAATGCTTCCATATACTGTAAGATCAACGCGTTTTAAATTATTCTCGATAACGTAACCAGGTGCTAATGGGCACTCATTGATATCTATACCGTGAGTGAGGAATCCAACATCCTGGGCCGCTTCGAAAATACCTGGATTACCACCAGCAGCGACACCATTTATGATGTCTGCGCCCTGGCCGGATAGAGTTAGCGCTAATTCTTTGGCAGTAGCAGGATCAGCCCAATCACCGACCCAGAGAGGTTCAAGCATGGTGGCATCTGGATTGACGTACTCAACACCAGCAGTATAAGGATCAACATAACGATGAACAAAGGGAATGTCCACCGCACCAATTTGCCCGATGAAATTCGTTTCGGTCAACAACCCTGCGGCAACCCCATTAAGAAATGAAGTCTCATACGCTTTGAAATCAACGTTTAGGACATTATCGACCTCAGCAGCACAATCAATGCAGACAACAGGAATATCGGGGTATTCCGGGGCAACTTCAGTCAATATATCATTGAAGCCAAATGTCATCAGGATAATCAGGTCGTAGCCTTCGCGAAAAACAGCTCGCACGTTCTCATCATTTTGGGCTGGATCACCCGTACCTTCAATAATCGTAGTTTCAATATTGAATTCTGCTTCTGCCATTTCCAGGCCATCAAGCCCCGAAACATAGTATGGGTTGATTCCTATCGGATCTTCAGTCATAAAGAGAACTCTTACAGCGTCTTCTTCGGTCTCAGATTCCTCTGCCACTTCTTCCTCGACAGCCACTTCTGAAGCGGTTTCTTCAACCACAGGCTCGGGCTGACTGGCGCAGGCAGCCAGGACCAAGCTGGCTAGGATGACCAAGGTAAGCACAAAATTGATTTTCTTCATACCACTCTCCTTTATTTATTAAGTGATTTGAAATTTTACCGGCACATATTTTTTTCAATTACACCTCCTTTAGGATCAGATTACCAGAGTGATATTTGTGACTACGATTTATATTTAGTCAATCTAACTAGCGCTTCGAGCGATACCTTAATAATTTTTTCAACACCTTCTTCGACTTCGCGACGGTGAGGATCGTATACAAGAGGATCAGCATCCTGGGTCATATTACCATCCGATATAAAAATTCCACCTGCTTGCACGCCATACATGCTGGCAATTATTAGTAAGGTTGCCAATTCCATTTCAACAGCAACAACACCCATTTTGGCATCTAACCACATTGGAATTGTGTTGGGTAGAATCCCGTCATAAAAATGGCCTTGAGTGAGCACAATCCCAGTATGTATGGACGAGTCTTGAGCTCCGCCTGCGGCATCTACAAGTGCAGAAATGATATATCGATCAGCAATTGCAGGATAAGCTATCGGTACTAGGTTCTCGGAGGTACCATCCTCGCGAATAGCACCCGTACCGATGACAAACTCGCCATCTTCAATATCTTTATGCATGGCGCCGCAAGTACCTGCGCGAATAATGGTTTTTACCCCTCCCTGCATGAGTTCTTCAAAACAGATGCTTGCCCCGGCTGCTCCAACCCCATGAGAGGAAATCGTAATTGGAACACCAGAATAGGTTCCTTTAAAAGTCCGATACTCGCGGAAAAATCCTAGTTCTATTACATCATCAAGGTATTCTGCTGCTGCTGCAGCACGCTGTGGGTCACCAACGACAAGAGCTGATGAAGTTAGATCAGCAACATTAACTCTTAATACAGGGAGTACTTTTTCTGAATTCATATAAATGACCATCCTTCGGACTAGAAATCGAGCTCTAATTTAAAATCGTCTTCCAGTTCCTGACAGACTTCATCATAGATTTTTTGCCATTCACTGCTCGGCTTTAATGTATCGACATCGTAAGCTTTATGAAAGGGTTTTCCCGCATTCATGGTTTTTTGGCTATCCTTATATTTTTCAACTAAATTCCTAACCATTGGATCAGCATCAGCACGCGATAACCCTTCTGCAGAATGAGTAACTTGAGCCGCAAATTTGGCCTCTAATGGAGTGCAATGCAACGGTATACGACCTGTTGCTGAATGCACTGCTTTCGTGAATGATATACCTGATGGCACTTGGGCCAGAGTGATCGCTGCAATCTCATACAAGAGATCTTTCACACATGGGCCAGCAACAGGACGCGTAAACCCAGACATGATCAAATTTGTGTTACGCGCAAGAGCCTGCAACGCCACTGCTTGAGAAGGAATCATGGGGGGATACGTATTACAGCTGAGATGAGCGTGGCTCGGACCAGGATTAAATGACTCTCCCCATAAACTCGCGCGCATCAAGATCATACCTGCAACAATTGCTATCGCCATACCATCTCCGCCACCTGCATAACCACCATATATGGGATTGTAAAAATTATGTGATATGGCTCCCGTATGAGCAAAATGAACTGCGCGAATTAGATCGGCATAGGAAATTTTTAATTCACTCAAAATGGAGTTATGGTGCCAATCAATTTTTCTGAACCCCCCATATGATGTACTGGACAACTCACCCAAAGGACTGGCGGCACTATTAGCACATCCAATTGGCATACCTGCGCGGCCAACGCGCTCTAATGCCTCAAATGTCAGGTTTGCTTCCTGCCAGACTGCTAACTGCTCCCACGGTGAATCTGCACGGATGCTAAAACCATAGGTAGTCTCGAGAGAAGGGTTATCAATAATATCAAACAACGGCTCCTGAGCATAACTCATCAACACGGGTATAAATAACTCTTCAGGAACAGGAATACCATAGGGTCCGCCAATCACCCCAACATGTACATTTTCCTCCACATTCCTTTTTTTGAAAGTGACCTGATCTTTTCCCTCACCAGCAGACACTTGAGTGGGTGTGGCAAGCAGAACATCTCTTAGCTCTTCCTCTGTCCAGGTCATTTGCCGATGAGTGTCAATGCAATACAGGCCGCTCTTGGTAGCTAACTCAAGACCTGCTTCATAGACACGATCAGCAAGCGAATCATCAGATGGGACACCATAAAAATCCTTATCCCATCTCACATCGTATTTTTCAACCAAATCTTTTATAGCTTGACTGATGTACTGTCGGTCCCAGTCCATTTCTTCAACAACTGGGCCACTTTCAGTTTTGTCAAGTACTGATGCTATGATTTCAGGGGAAATTTTAGGAACTTTTGTCATAATTCGATTCCTTCCTTAAGTTAAAGAACGATCCTTCATTAATTGCTTGCATATTATTACAGCCGTGGCTGCTGAATGTCCAATTCCATCTGCTCCCACATTATCGGCATATTCTTGAGATGATGCGGCTCCACCAAGGATCACCGCATATTTTTCACGTATTCCCTTTCCTGTTAAATAATCAAAAACATCTTTCATATATGGCAGACAAGTAGTTAGTAGAGAAGAGAGACCAATAATATCAACCTGTTCTTGCTCAGCTTGAACTACGATTTGTTCAGGTGATACATTTGTTCCGATATCTATCACCTCAAACCCATTAACCCTTAACATTAAGCCAACCATATTCTTCCCGATATCATGCAAATCTCCCTGAACAGTTGCCATTAGAACTTTCCCGGCTGATTCCATGACCATGTCAGAATTGGTTTCCATAGCTGGCGAAATCACATCCTCATTAATTTCTTGAATTATTTCCGCAGCGCATACCATCTCCGGCAGAAAGATATCCAAAGACTCAAATCTAGTCCCAATTTCTCTCAACGCGGGAGTTATGCACTGTTCAAACAAATCAATTGCCGATACTCCTTGTGATAATGCGTCTTTTATTAATGAGGTCGCTTGTTGATTGTCGGCCGCTAACAAATACTTCAACATATCACTCTTACTTGTTTCCCAATTAAAATTATTTGCCATATCTCATTTCTCCGTCAGATAAACCAAATGCCTTAACGACTATGAAGTGCATACCACATTAATTTCTTTCCTCATTAGAAAAGCGTGCATCCATCAGGCATCAAAAGGCAACTCTGGTGACATACGTATTCTTCGCTCACTTTCAACCAGAATCTCGCCTTGCCTGATAACATACATCCTGTCAGAATGTTTTCGAAGCGCATCGACAGCTGAATTGGCCTGGAAAATAATAATATTTGCGTCCGATCCTTCTTCAATACCATAATTCCGTAAACCAAGCATTCTCGCTGCGTTATATCTTGGCATATCAAAGGCCGCCTGGATTTCTGTTGGCGAACTAAGATGAGCAGTATGAGCTACATAATTTGCTATTGCAAATCCATCCATACTTCCAAATGGATAAAACATATTTTGCATATCATCCTGTCCACAGGTGACATTTACCCCCGCTTCCAACAAGTCCTTTATTCTAGCAATTCCCCTGCGAACTGGATGATTATCTCCTCGCCCCTGAATTAATAAATTAACCGGCGTATTAGTGCAGATAGTGATATCCGCTTCGACAATCTTAGGTAAAATGCGTTGGAAAAGTTTCTCGCTCCAGGCTGACATCGCACAACAATGACCCGCCGTGACTCGCTTTTGATAACCTTCATCAATCGTTTTCTCGGCCAATAACTCCAACGTGTGCCAATACGGATCATCCGTTTCATCAACATGCATATCAATTCCTGCATCATGAGCAACCGCAATTTCAAAAGCCAATTCAATCTGCCGGGCTGCCTTATCCATATCTTTCTCGCGATGTGGCACTCCACCTACATGATCAGCACCAGCATCCATCGCTTGCCAAATTAAATCAACCGATTCTGGATTATCCGCTAAACCAAATTGGGGAAAGGCAACAACCTCGATATCAATAAAATTTCGAAATTGTTCACGAACATCTAAAATAGGTTTCAATAAATCTAATTGCGTGGTTTCGTCCACATCGGTATGGGTGCGTAGCCAGAGAGTGCCGTTAATCAACGCTTCTTTCAGCGAGATTGCAGATCGCCGCATAATATCATCGGGTTCAAGTTTATCCTTTACTTTTTTATACACCTTGATAGCTTCCCCTAAAGTGCCGCTGTGATTGATAAATTCGGGTAATACTGAGTTTTCAAGGTGGAAATGCGGCTCAATTAATGCGGGAGATATCATGGCTCCTTTTGCATCTATTGCTTGTTTACCAGGTTGAATTCCACTTTCAGAAACCAACCGGATTTTTCCCGACTTAATCCCAACGTTTACCGGAGTCAATGTACGATCATGTAGAGCATTATGTATTGTTAAGTCCATATTAATTGCCTTATAAAAAACTAGTGC
>Ga0136651_10001461_pt1 | contig 13010 bp, 14 predicted proteins | sample Mar14236cmmetaG_FD_94867 | JGI IMG/M metagenome (GOLD analysis project Ga0136651, IMG submission 94867) | Marine hydrothermal vent microbial communities from Guaymas Basin, Gulf of California to study Microbial Dark Matter (Phase II) - Marker... ...
ACCTGAATATGTGGAGGCCATGTGGCTCATGCTGCAGCAGGAGACCCCGGAGGACTATGTCATAGCCACCGGGGAGACGAATCGATTAGAGGATTTTGTTGACGCGGTCTTTTCCTCCCTCGGCTTGGACTGGCGGGACCACGTAAGCATAAACAGTGCCCTTTTCCGTCCCACGGACATCCTTACGGTAAGGGCGGATCCTGGCAGGGCAGAACAAAAATTAGGCTGGAAGGCCAGGTACAGGATGCGTGATGTTGCGAGGATGATGGTGGAAGAGGAGGATCTGGATTTTGAAAACTGACATTGGAGAGAAAAAGCCATGAAGAAAGCTCTTATAACCGGGATTACCGGACAAGACGGGGCCTATCTGGCCGAACTTCTACTGGAAAAGGGGTATCAGGTCCACGGTGTAAAGCGGAGGGCTTCGCTCTTCAATACGGACAGGATAGACCACCTGTACCAGGACCCCCACGAGCCCGACAGGAGGTTCGTGCTCCACTATGGGGATCTGACCGATTCCACCAACCTCCTTCGTATTATCCAGCAGACCCAGCCCGACGAGATATATAACCTGGCCGCACAGAGTCATGTGAAGGTCTCGTTTGAAACCCCGGAATATACGGCAAACGCCGATGCCCTGGGCACCCTTCGTCTCCTTGAGGCCATACGCATCCTGGGGCTGGAAAAGAAGGCCAGGTTCTACCAGGCATCCACCTCCGAACTCTACGGCCTTGTCCAGGAGACCCCTCAGAATGAAAAGACCCCCTTCTACCCCAGGTCCCCCTATGCTGTGGCCAAGCTGTACGCCTACTGGATAACCGTGAACTACCGGGAGGCCTACGGGATTTTCGGGTGCAACGGAATCCTGTTCAATCATGAATCTCCCCTCAGGGGAGAGACGTTCGTAACCAGAAAGATTACCAGGGGTCTGGCCAGGATCAAACTGGGTTTTCAGGATACGGTTTTTTTGGGCAACCTTGATGGAAAGAGGGACTGGGGCCATGCCCGTGACTATGTGGAGTTGATGTGGCTCATGCTCCAGCAGGAAAAACCCAGGGACTACGTGGTCGCAACGGGCATGCAGTACTCTGTGAGGGAGTTCGTAAATGTCGCGGGCAGGGAGCTTGGGTTCGACATTCGCTGGGAGGGGGAGGGCGTAAACGAAAAGGGCTACGACAGGAAGACGAACAGATGTATTGTGGCGGTTGATCCGAGATACTTCAGACCCACCGAGGTGGATGCCCTCTTAGGGGACTCCAGCCTGGCAAGAAAGGAGTTGGGCTGGGAGCCCAGGACCTCTTTTGAGGAGCTGGTGGCGGAAATGATCGCCCACGACCTGAGGGAGGCGGAGAAGGATCTTCTGTGTCGCAGGGAGGGCTTTTCAGTGCCCTGCGGCCATGAGTAACCGGGAATTTGCAAATAATCCTTGACACTCGATACCCTGTCTGATATAAATATAGGTTTCGTGTTATGAGACTCCTTGTCCCCCGGGACCTGTGGTACATATCCGGTGCAGGGGGACCAAAAAGATCCTGAATCAGGAAAAAGGCCGAAGGGAGAAGACAGCTTATGAGGTACTATGAGACACTCTATATTATCAAACCGGACCTGCCCGAAGAGGATTATCGGGGAGCTGTTAGCAAGTTCGCTGATTTTATAGAGAAAAACAAAGGCGTGGTTACCAAGGTTGATGAGTGGGGATCAAGGACGTTAGCCTATGAGGTGAAGAAGTTCAACAGGGGATCTTACGTGCTCATGCAGTACTGCGGGAAACCCGGTATTACGGCAGAGCTGAAAAGGGAGATGACCCTTGATGACAGGGTCATCAGGTTCCAGACCATAAAACTCAGTGATGATGCCGACCCGGAGGCCTTGAAGGCCCGGGGAAATGAAGGCGAGGAAGAGACAGAGGAAGCTGCTGGGCCTGCAGAAGAAACAAAGGGAGAGGACGGGGAGGAAAATGGCGTATCATAGAGGCGGAGACAGCAACAGGAGCAAGGGGAGATACAGAAGAACCTATCACAGAAGAAAGGTTTGCAAGTTCTGCGCGGACAGCAGCCTTGGCATAGACTACAAGGATGTAAAGATAATAAGGTATTTCACCACGGAACGGGGCAAGATCACCCCCTCGAGGATTTCAGGCAACTGTGCCAAACACCAGCGTATGCTTGCAGTGGCAATCAAGAGGGCCAGGAATATCGCCCTGTTACCATATACAACCTCTACTGTAAAATGACCTTAAGCCCCCGGAAACATCTGGAAACCGGCTTCTCGTATGTTGGGGGCTTCTGCTGTCCCTGAAATCCCATGAAAACCACAGATGTGCTGGGGTGTATAGGCGGAGCCACATCTCTTTTGGTGGTCTCGGTCCTTATTCCCTTTGTGGGCCCCTTATTCGGCCTGCTGTCACCCCTGCCGTTTCTCTACTACACCGCCAGACTGGGCCTTTATGAGGGGATCAAGCTTGCGGCGCTCACCGTGGCCATTATCGGCACTGCCGCCTACTTTGCGGGTTACCCTCAGCTCACCCTTCTATCACTCGAGTTCAGCCTCATAGGCCTCGGACTTTCAGCGCTTTTCAGGCGGAATCTCACCCTGGGCTATACCATATTCTTCGGAGTTTGCCTTATGCTCCTCGTGGGGATGACCATCCTCTTCATAATAGGGCTGTCCAGGAATATGGGCCCCGTTGAGACGGTTTTAGGGTACCTGGAAGGCCATCTGAGGGCCACAATGAAGGCCTACCAGGGGGAAATGGCCGGTGAGGGTGCCCTGGAGCTCCAGGCATACGCAAAGGTGTTCATGGCCACTGTTTCGCACATATATCCCTCCCTTATGATCGTGGGGACCGGGTTTGCCCTGTGGCTCAACGTTGTTATTGCCAGGCCGCTGTTCCGGCTGGGGAACCTTGAATATCCCGACTTTGGTCCCATGGATCGCTGGCAGGCACCGGAAAAACTGGTATGGGGTCTGATTGCTGCAGGTTTCGCTTTATTTTTGTCATCAGAGAGTATAGAATTCCTGGCCATAAACGCCCTGATTGTCATATTGGCCATCTATTTATTTCATGGATTAGCCATTGTTCTGTTCTTCTTGAACAAATACCGTGTTCCTCCCTGGATCAGGTTCGGTATATATTTTTTGATAATCGTGCAACAGCTCTTTTTCGTTGTACTGATCCTGGCAGGTCTCTTTGATCAATGGGCTGATTTCAGGAAAATTCACAGGAGAACGGCTGACAGATCTACGTGAGAGGAGAAAACACCGATGGAAGTTATTTTGAGACAGGATGTGGATGAGCTGGGCCTGGAAGGGGATGTGGTGGATGTTGCCCGGGGTTACGCGCGCAACTACCTGGTCCCCCAGGGAATTGCCCTTGAGGCCACACCACAGAACAGGAAGGCCCTTGAGCTACAGATGAAGAAGATCGAGATCAAAAGACTCAAAGGGAAAGAGAACGCTGAAAAGGTAAGGGAGAGACTGGCAGGGATTGTGGTGGAGCTTTCCCAGAAGGCGGGGGAGGAAGGGAAACTGTACGGTTCTGTTACCACCATGGATATAGCCTCCCACCTGAAAGAGCAGGGGGTTGAGATAGATCGGCGAAAGATAGTGCTGGAAAAACCCATAAAGACCCTGGGTGAGCACGAAGTCCCCATTAAGATCTATCCTGAAGTAACGGGATCCATAAAGGTGGTGGTAAAACCCCAGGAAGAAAAAAAGGACAAAGCGGACTGATCGATTGATGGACTGACCATCTCCTTCACATCCCAACTCCTTAATTTCTCAGTTCACGTTTTCTGAATTTTGGTCCGTATGGCTCAGGCAAAAGAAAAAAAGGCGCTTTCCTACCTGAAGGTTCCGCCCCATAACATTGAGGCTGAACAGGCTGTTTTAGGCGGCATATTGATGAACAATGACGCCATCAATCAGGTTATGGACATCCTTTCCCATGATGATTTTTACAGGGAGGCCCACATGGCCCTCTTTGACGGGATGGTCCGGTTGTACAACAGCGGTGAGCCCATAGATATCATCACCCTTTCCAACATCCTTAAAAAGAGAAAGACCCTGGAAAAGGTGGGGGGCACCGATTATCTGGCCCTTCTGGTCCAGGCTGTGTCCACCTCTGCCGGAATTACCTATCACGCCGGGATCGTCAGGAACCTTGCGGTTCGAAGGCGGCTGATAAATCAGTGCTCGGTGATCTCCGAACTCTGCTTTCAGGACACGGAAAGCACTGAGGATCTCCTGGAGGCTGCAGAGCAGTCCATCTTTGATATTGCCGAGGATCAGGTGAGAGAGGGGTTCGAGACCCTGAAACAGGTCATTGACGGGAGTTTTAAGAAGCTCGAGAGCGCTGCCGAGCTTGAAGGGTACGTGACCGGTGTCCCCACAGGTTTTGAGCAGTTTGACCGGCTTACCGCCGGGCTCCAGCCTTCAGACCTGATCGTCATAGCAGGAAGGCCCAGTATGGGAAAAACCGCCCTGGCCCTGAACGTCGGCTACAACGCCGCCAAGAAGACTAACAAGGTCGTGGCTGTTTTTTCCCTGGAGATGTCCAAACAGCAGTTGGGCATCAGGCTCCTCGGTTTTGATTCCGGAATAAACGCCACAAAGCTCAGGACCGGCAGCTTGAGAGCAGAGGACTGGCCCCGCCTTACGGAGTCTGCAGACCGCCTCTCTGACCTGCCGATCCTCATTGATGACACCTCGGCAATCAGCGTTCTTGAGATGAAGGCAAAGTGCAGGAGGTTGAAGAAGCGCAGCGATCTTGGCCTGGTCATAGTGGACTACATGCAGCTGATTCAGGGCCGAAAATCGGCCGAGTCCCGGCAGTTGGAGATGTCGGAGATATCGGCGTCGTTGAAGGGTCTGGCAAAAGATCTGAACATCCCGGTGGTAGCCCTCTCCCAGTTGAACCGCAAAGTGGAGGACAGGCCCAATAAGAGGCCCCAGTTGGCCGATTTGAGGGAGAGCGGGGCCATTGAACAGGATGCAGATGTTATCGCCTTTATCTACAGGGATGAGGTTTACAACCCCAATTCAGAGGAGAACCGTAACCTGGCTGAAATCATTGTAGCCAAGCAGAGAAACGGGCCTACCGGATTCTTCAAGTTGACCTTCCAGAAGGAACTGACACGTTTCAGGAACTACACCCAGGAGGATGTACCCCTGTGAGGTAAGGGTCCCTTCTGTCCCCCATCCACCTGGGCCACCGGTACTGATGGCCCAGGGCCGGAGGCTGCCTCAGCCCATTTTTCCCGCCCTGCCGCTTTTCCACCCTGCTGATTTGATGGTTCTCAGGCCCCTCGTCACCACCAGGGATTCGCATCCGGGGAGTGAGTTAATAAAGAGGGTGCCTCGTTCCGGGTCCATCACAAATACGCTGGTGGAGAGGGCGTCCGCGGCCATGGTGGTCTTGGCCACCACCGATACGCTGGTGCTTGCCTCAGGAGAAAGTCCGGTTACAGGATCCACAATATGGTGAAACATCTTCTCCCTGTCAAAGTAGATCTCATAGTTTCCTGAGGTGGCTATGGCCCCACTGGTCATATGGATAACGTCAGGGTAGTGTTTCTTTTTCAGGGGGTCCTGTATGGCAATGGTCCACGGTTTTCCGTTGCGGCCACGTCCCATTGTCCTGATATCCCCGCCGGCGTTGATCAGGTGATTCTTGATCTTGTGCCTGGTCAGGACCTGGGATGCCCTGTCCACGATATAACCCTTTGCAATCCCATCAAGGGTTATCCCCATACCTTGGCGTTTGAAGCGGAGTGAAGATCCGTCAAATCCGATGTCTGATCCGTTTACCAGACTGAGGGCTTTCATCAACTCTCTCTCAGAGGGTGCCATACCCTTCCCCTGGGAGAATTTTTCCTTAAAAAGGTCCACCACCGGCTTAACGGTTATATCAAAGGCCCCGTTGGTGATCCGGTAGTACCCCAAGCCCTCCCTCACCACTTCTGCCAGTTCAGGAGGAACATCTTTCAGATAGCCCTCCCTGTTGAGCTGCGCCACCGCCGTTCGGTCATCAAAGCGGTTTATGGCCCGTGACAGACGGCCAACCTCTAAAAAGGCCTCGCCCATTGCATCTTCGGCCTGATCCCTTGAGGTGTGGAGGAGGGTCATGGACACGAAGGTCCCCATAGCCAGTCTGGTCGCAGAGACCTTGTACAGTTTGCGGTTAAACCTTACTGTCTCCGCCCACGCTGGAACGGCCGTGGCAGAGGCAAGGCCGATACCCAAGGCACCTGAGAGTCTCAGAAAGGACCTTCTATTCATGGTTTCTGATGTATAGGATTCCTGGTTTTTCATCATGTTCCTCCGTTATTCTTGATGAGAGAGGGCAGCGAAGACCCTGTTCTCTCAAATAGGCCTGTTTCAGGCTGCCGCGGTTTTCTGCTGGACCGTGGCCTCTGTTCCAGGATAAACCCTGAAGATATCCCTGGGGCATTTTTCAACACATACCATACCGCATTCAGGGCCGAATGTCATACATTTTTCATGATCGATCTTCACCATATTCTCTTCCAGGGTCACGGCCTTTGCCGGACATGCCTTGACGCAGAGCCTGCACGAGATGCATCCCACCTGACAGATCTGCTTTACGGCCTTGCCCGGGTCCCTGGTGCTGCACGGCACCCAGACCCGGGCCCCCGCGGGAATCAGTTCGATGATCTTCTTGGGGCAGACCCTGACACAGGTCCCGCAGCCGACACACAGCCCGAAATCCACAACCGGAAAACCGTTTATCATGGTTATGGCATCAAAGGGACAGCTTTGGGCGCATTCCCCGGCCCCCACGCATGCAAAACGGCACGCGGAGGGCCCGCCAAAGGCCATTGATGCGGCAGTGCACGAGACGAATCCTATGTACTGGAGTTTTTCCCTAACCTTTCCTTCGATTCTTGAACACCGGACAGCGGCCACCAGATTCTCAACAGCGGCCATGGTCTTTCCCGTAATCTCGGCGACCGTTTCCGCCACCTCGGCCTTGCCCGGAAAACAGAGGTTGGGTGGGACATCGGGCTCGTTCACCACCGCTTCGGCATAGGCTTCACACCCTGGGAAGCCGCACCCACCTCACTGGGCCCCGGCCAGGATTTCCAGGACCTCTTCAACCTTGGGATTGGTTTGAACGGCGAACTTGTGGGCCGCAAGGGCGAGGCCGATCCCGAAGAAGAGACCGATACAACCCAATACGGCCAGACCACCCAGGGCTAACTTTATCAACGTCGGATCCATTTCAGTTTCCCAGATTCATAATGAAGTCGAGGGCATTAAGACAAAATGACAGAAGGGCAGGGCCTATCCCTGAGCCCTAACCTCCTAAACCCTAAAAAATAGACATCCCTGAAAAGCCCAAAAAAGCCAGAGCGAACAACCCTGCCAGCACAAAGGCTATGGGAAGCCCCCGGTACGTGGGCGGGACGTTTGCCAGTTCCAGTCTTTCACGTACAGAGGACATGAGAAAAAGGGCAATCAAAAACCCTAATCCCGCACCAAGTGAGAGCATGAGGCTTTCCCATGCGTTATACTGGTTATCCGCAAGGATCAAGGGGACGGCTATTATGATGCAGTTTGCAATAACCAGAACCAGGTAAACGCCAAAGGCCTTAAACAGGACCGGGTTGACCTTTCTCAGAACCGTGTCCACTGCCTGAACCGATAGAGAGACCAGCCCGATAAACACCACTATCTGGAGAAAGTCAAGCCTGTAGGGCTGGAGGATAAACTGATAGATGAACCAGGAGATCATGGCGCTTGCCACCATGACCATGGTGAAGGTTATCCCCATTCCCACTGCAGTGGACTTCCTCTGGGATGTTCCGAAAAACACGCACAGCCCCAGATACTTTGTGAACACAAAGTTGTTGATGATCATGGCGCCTATGAGGATTGAAAAAAGATATCCCAGGTAAAACTTCTTTACGTTGAGGATGGCAGAGCCAAGGGATTTTCCCCCATGGGAAATATTGGCAGCGGTCAGTATATGCGGTTGATTTTTATTCAGATCGTCCTCGAAAATGAGCGTAACCTTCTTATGATCTGCGCTGATGGATATATCTTTTATTATCAGTCGAATATCCGGGTCAGGCTTTTCGAAGACAGTGTAGTTGGCGGGGTTTCTGGCCCAGGACTCGTCCACGGCCCCTGCAAACTCGATGAGGATCTTGTCGGCATCCTTGAAGGCCGTCTTTTTCACAAAGGGGTGTTCAGACCTGCAACCTCCCAGCAGGAACAGGCTGATTATCAGCAGGACGGTCAGGTATATGCTCTTGCGTACAGAGAATATCATCTCTTTTCAGCCCTTTTCTTCCGGTTATAGACCAGTTCCACGTAGTTGAACATGGCCATCATTATGCCCACACAGAAGAACCCCGCTGCAGGCAGGACAAAGAAGAGAAGAGGCCGGAACCCCAGAACATCGTGTCCCAGGATGGTCCCCATGCCCAAGAGCTCTCTCACAAAGCCTATGGCCATCATGCCGAACATAAACCCGAGGCCCATGCCCACGCCGTCCCAGAAGGAGGAGGTAACGGAGTTTTTGCACGCAAAGATCTCCAGCCTCATGGTTATGATGGCAAAGGCCACGATCAGTTTGACAAAGATCCCCATCTCCTTGTAGGCCGCTGGCAGAAAGGCCGCCAGGACCAGGTCTATGACTGTCACCCAGGTGGCAATGGTAAGGGTATAGGTGGGGATTCTGATCCTTGGATGGATGTAGTTCTTGATAAGGGAAATGGTGCAACTGGAAAAGACCTGCACAAACAGGACTGCGATCCCCAGCATAATCCCGTTCATGACCGTGGTGCTGATGCCCACCGCCGGGCACATGGATAGGGCTAAACGAAATATCGGATTTTCGTTGAGGATTCCGTTGGTGAACAACTGAAAATTTGTCTTTGTGGTGGCGGGCAATCTCTTTTCCTCAGCGTCTACTGCGTTTATACTAAAAGGCTACTGGTATGTGCTGCTCCGAGATAAGGCTGTCAAGCCTGTTCATCCGGTAGGCAAATTTTTTGATAATATTCTTCACCCCGTCGGTCACGGCCTTGCTGGAGATGGTGGCTCCGGTCAGGGCGTAGATGTCCCTGTCCTGATACTTGCTGCGAATGGTATCAACAACTCCCTTTGGCAGAGGGGTCCCATCGCCTTTTCCCGCCTCCAGATATCTCTTGTACTCCTTGGGGAGGGGCTCTTTGGTCACGTTGATATTCTTGATCTTTTCAAAGGATTTCCCCTTGAACTGATTCTTGAAGTAGTCCTGCTTGATTTCAGCGCCGAGCCCCGGATCTTCCTCATGTTCCATTATCTCCAGGCCGATAATCTCAAAGGAGGGATCAATGGCCAGGATTACCTGTATAAAGGTCTTGAAACCGGGAAACTTGCCGGGCAGGAGGTAGGCCAGCCGTTTCTTACCCAGTCTTGCGATAATTGTGGAATCAGAGTAAACAAAGGTCCGGGGCGGTTTGAGCACCGCCTTGAGGGCAGAGGCCCTCTCCACGGCCTCCTGGGCCTTTTCAGGTGTAATATCAAGCTTGAACCGGTCCACGAACTGTCCGTCCAGATCCATCACCACGAGCTGGTACCGTACCGCTTCATTTCCTGTTACCGGGACCATGTAGCCCAGGGTTCTGACGTCGCCGTCTTCGATGATATACCTGTAAACGGTGTAGAGCCTCAGGTCGGACGGGGCCGGATGCGCCTCTGTGTACCCAAGGAGACCGAGCATGGCGTTCTGAACGTTCACGTGCTCGTTATGCCTCTTGGCCTTATCGGTGACGATGAACACCGATCCCATGACCAGGGCGGCAATCAGGCATGAAACGGTCAGCCCCAGGGTTATGCGGATGATCTCTTTCATTGCTGAGCACCTTTTTGAGGGGCAAAACGCCTGGGCCTGAACCATTCCTCCAGTGCGGGCACCACCGGGTTCATGAGTAGAATGGCATAGCAAACCCCTTCCGGGTATCCTCCCTTGAGACGGATGAGGACGGTCAGCGCCCCCACACCGGCGCCGAAAATAAGCTTTGCCGTGGCTTGTGAGGGGGATGTCACGTAATCGGTGGCCATGAAAAAGGCGCCCAGCATGAGCCCTCCTGAAAGCACGGCCAGCAGAGGATTTCCCGTAAAGAGGGTCTTTCCACCGAAGGCCCAGGTGAGTAATGCAACGGTGACGATCACCGATACCGGTATATGCCAGGTAATATATCTCCTGTAGATAAGGTAAAGGCCCCCGAGCAGGATAAGTATTGCAGATGTCTCACCGATGCATCCGGGCCTCCAGCCCACCAGGAAATCGCCGTATATGGCAGGCATGGACCCAAATTTTTCCATCAGGGCGCTGGGACCGTAATGCTTGAGGATATATAGTGGCGTGGCCGTGGTAACCGCATCCACTGCAGGTCCCATGTACCTGAAGATCGCCCCGTCACGGATAGGCGGGAGCCAGGCGGAGGTCATGGCCACGGGAAAGGTTGCCATGAGGAATGCCCTGCCTATGAGGGCCGGGTTAAATATATTGAACCCTATCCCCCCCAATAGATGTTTGGCCACGTAAATGGCCATGACAGCGCCAAGGATGGGTATCCAGTAGGGGACCCCTGGAGGGATCACGTAGGCCATGAGGAGTCCTGTAATCACGGCGCTTCCATCCTTGATCGTAACGGGACGATGGAGGAGCTTCTGGGAGATTGCCTCGACCGCGGCACAGCTTGCGACGCTGATGATGCTGATGATGAGGGTCTGGATGCCAAAAATAAAGATGGAGAGGATGAGCGGCGGAAGGAGGCAGGCCACCACGGTCCACATGATCTTTTCAACGGACTGGCCGCTCTTAACATGGGGGGATACCGATACGGTCAAGAGCGGGAGATCGTTGGAAGGAGTCAGTCTGTTTCTTGCTTCCTTTTCGATGGTGCTACTCCTTGGTCCTATTTCTTCGCCTTCATCTTTCCCAGGCGGATAAACTGTACCAGTGGCCGTTTCGCAGGACAGGTATAGGCGCAGCACCCGCACTCAAAACACTCAAAAACCCCGAACCGGGAGGTGTCTTCCGGCCGTCCCGCCTCCACGTAAACCCCGATTTCGTTTGGAGAAAGGCCCATGGGGCAAACGTCCAGGCACCATCCGCAACGAATACACTGTCCGTGAGGCCGCGTGTCTATCTCCTCTTCCGTCAGGAAGAGGACCCCCGAGGTGGTCTTGGTGACCGGAATATCCAGGGTCGGGATGGCGAAGCCCATCATGGGCCCGCCCATGACCACCTTTGCCAAACCAGGCCCCGTTCCGCCCAGAAAGGCCACGATATCACTGAGTCTGGTGCCGATCTTGACCAGGAGATTTGCCTGCCGAGCAATACCTTTCCCTGAAATGGTGATGATCTTCTCGTACAGGGGTTTCCCAAGCGCCACGGCATCGTAAATGGCCTTGGTGGTCCCCACGTTCTGGACTAAGGTGCCCACGTCAAAGGGGAGGCCGAAACCGGGAACCCGGCGGCCGGTGATGCTCTCTATCAACTGTTTTTCCGACCCCTGGGGGTACTTTACCTGCACGGGGTCTACGGAGATGGTAAGGCCGTCGGAAGCGAGCCCGGCCGCTGCCTTTCTCAGGGCGTCAATGGCATCGGGCTTGTTCGCCTCGATTCCTATATGACACCTGGTTATACCGAGAATATGGAGGATGATCTCCGCCCCTTCAATGATCTCTTCCGGGTGTTCCACCATGAGCCGGTGATCGGTGGTGAGATAGGGCTCGCACTCCGCCCCGTTCAGTATGAGGGTGTCCACCTTTGCCTCAGGAGGGGGTGAGAGCTTTACATGGGTGGGGAATCCAGCCCCGCCGATTCCCACTATCCCTGCCCTTTTTACCCTTTCAAGCAGTTGATCTCTTGAAAGTCCTCTCCAGTTAGAGGCGGGCCACTCCCTTGGCTCGGCCTCCTGGTCTGTCTCCAGTATGATCGACGGGACACTTACCGATACAGGGTGGGCAGAGGTGGCAATGTTTTTCACCTTTCCTGTGACACTGGCATGGACACTGGCTCCCAGCCCCTTTGCCACCTCGCCGATCAGGTCGCCTTCATTTATCAGGTCCTTCTTCTTGACAACAGGTTTACAGGAGGTTCCAAAATGCTGTGACAGGAGGATTTCAACCTCCCGGGGGATGGGAACTGTTTCAACCGGTAGATGCCCGGTGAGGGTTTTTGATTCAGGGGGATGAATCCCGCCCTTGGGAAATGTCAGTAAGGGGCCGTTCATACGTATGTCAGGTCCATGTCAGCAAAATGGTTTCTCTTTGAGATTCCTCGACTCCGTGTAGTGGAAATCATGAACGGTTGTCAAGGGTTTTCGCATCTTCGCTGAACAATTTTCTGGCACTGACTATGTCAAGACCGATCTGGTGTGCCAGGTCCTTGATGGATCCAAAGGGCCTTTCATCCCTGAGCCTTTTAATAAACTCCACCCTGATGCTCTTTCCAAGTAAATCCTCATTGAAATCAAGGAGATGTGTCTCAACAGAGAAGGGACCCTTGCCAAAGGTTGGATTGTACCCTATGTTGGTCACACCATGAAAGGATCGATCCCCCACAATGACCCTCACCGCATAAACCCCGGCCTTGGGGACCAGCTCATCCACCAGCTCCAAATTGGCCGTGGGAAAACCCAAGAGCCTTCCCCCCCTGTTTTTACCTCTGACCACGGTCCCCGATATCTGATAATCCCTGCCCAGCAACTCCTTGGCACGGGAGAGGTCACCGGCCTGGACCAGTTGGCGGATTGAGGTGCTTGAAACCAGGTTGCCCGCCACATAAACCGGATCAACCGAGTGTACAGCGAATCCGAGGCCCTCTCCCATCTCCCGGAGGAGGACTATATCCCCTTCCCGCCCCTGACCAAAGGTGTAGTCGTAGCCAACAACCATCTCTCTGATGCCGATCTTATTCACAAGGATTTCCTGAACAAACTCCCGGGCCGAGATTGAGGCAAACTCCTTTGTAAAGGGAACAC
>Ga0136651_10001462_pt1 | contig 12998 bp, 9 predicted proteins | sample Mar14236cmmetaG_FD_94867 | JGI IMG/M metagenome (GOLD analysis project Ga0136651, IMG submission 94867) | Marine hydrothermal vent microbial communities from Guaymas Basin, Gulf of California to study Microbial Dark Matter (Phase II) - Marker... ...
AATTTTAATATTAGTATTTACTGTATTGGCAGGTTTAATAAATTATGCATTTGCCGGCTCAAAAGATACTTTAGTTGTAGGGATAACAGAAGGAGTTATTAGCTTAGACCCAGCAAACCATCGAAGCAGGATTTCAGAAACGGTGATAAGAAATATGTTTGATGGGCTAGTTACACGTGGTCCTGACATGAAAATTGTTCCCGAAATTGCGGAATCTTGGGAGTGGTTAGATGATTACACCTGTGAATTTAAAATTAGAAAGGGCATAACTTTCCATAATGGGGAAAAATTAACCGCTGAAGATGTGGAATTTACTTTTAACAGAATTTTAAAAGAAGGTGGAATGGATGGGGAAAGTTCTCCTCGTAAAGGTCTTTTAGGGCCTTTAAAAGAAGTCAAAATGGTTGATGATTATACTGTGAGATTTTATCTATCTTCTCCATGGCCAGTTTTGCTTAAAATGTTACCTCACCAACAAATTGTACCGAAGGATTATTTGGAAAAAGTAGGAACGAAAGAATTTCGTGAACATCCTATTGGAGCAGGCCCTTTTAAATTTGTTGAAGGAAAACTTAACGAAAGAATTGTTATGGAACGCTTTGATAATTATTATGGAGGCTCTCCAGATCTCCCTCCAGTAGGGGTTGCTCCAATAAAAACTGTTATTTTTGAAGTAATACCCGAGACAACTACGAGAATAAGTGCGTTAACGACAGGCAGATGTGATATTATTCAATCTGTGCCTGCAGCATATTTATCTTTAATAGAAAAGGACCCAAATAGCGTAGTTAAATATTGTCGGGGAACTAGAGCTTTCAATATGGAAATGAATGTCACTAAGCCACCTTTTGATAATATAAAGGTCAGGGAAGCAATGAATTACGCAATAGATATGGATTTAATAATGAAGGAAGTGTATGGTGGCAGAGGAGCAATCTTTGCCGGCCCTTGTTTCCCTTATGAAGAAATGTTTGATACCTCTTTAAAACCTTATGCGTATAATCCCGAATTAGCAAAAGTTCTTTTAAAGGAGGCAGGTTATCCAGATGGATTTTCTGTGACTTTAGATACCGAAGGAGAATTTAAAGAGGTATCTGAAATATTTGCAGGAATGCTTTCGGAAGTAGGGATTAACTGTACAATAAGATTGTGGGAGTGGGGAGTACTTAAACCATTATTGCTTGATGGAAGCAGGTCACTTCTATTTAATTATGCTGGGTCTTCTATTTTAGATCCTATTGGTTATTTAGATGCAAAGTTACTTACAAATGGGAGAAGTAACTATTCTCATTATTCCAATAGTAAAGTTGATCAGCTTTTAAACGAAGGCGGAATAACGATTGATACTAATAAAAGAAAAGAAATATATAAAGAACTCCAGAGAATTGTCTACGAAGAATGTCCTTGGGTTTTTGGATATAGCATAGATGAAGCATATGGATGTAGAGCTAATGTGGCCAATTGGGAACCAATTCCTGATGGGCGAATTAATTTACATGACGTAAGTTTTCAATAAATATTTAAAAACCTTGAAAACCCTAGTCGTATGGGGTGTGGGGAAATTTTCCCTCTCCCCATACGACTAAAAAATAGTGGGAGTAGCAATGAGAGCAATAAAGATATTAGAAAGAATCCTTATAGCAATTCCAGTAATGTTTACAATAGTAATTATTATTTTTGTTTTTATGCGAATTATTCCTGGAGATCCGGTAGATGTAATGATGGGTAAAGGAGGAAATGTTAGTGAGGAGGAAATCTTAGCCTTAAAAAGTGAATTTCATTTAGATCAACCAATTTCCACCCAATTAAGAATTTTTATCTCAGGCATCTTTCATGGAGATTTAGGAACATCTTTTCGAGAACGAAAACCGGTGTGGGATTTAATTATGGAGAGGTTACCTGCTACTATTGAATTGGCTTTAGGTGCTCTTATTTTTTCGTTAATTGTGGCCATTCCAATTGGTATCCTTTCCGCAGTAAAACATAATTCATTAATTGATAGATTAGGAATGGCTTTTACTTTTTTAGGTATTTCCGCTCCAGCTTTTTGGTTATCAATTGTTTTAATTATTGTATTCGCAGCTAAATTAAATATATTACCTGTTTTTGGTAGAATACCATATGGTTTTGCTCCGGTACATATTACTGGTTTATATATTATAGATAGTATATTGTCTTGTAATTGGATGGCATTGAAAGAGAGCTTAAAACATTTAATCCTTCCTTCCATTAGTTTAGGTGCTGCAAGTGCAGCTGTTATTACCCGTATCCTTCGTTCAAGTATGTTGGAAGTATTAAGGGCTGATTATATTACTTTTGCTAGGACAAAGGGATTGAGTGAGTATCTGGTTATAATTAAACATGCTTTGAGAAATGCTCTTATTCCCACAGTTACTATGGTTGGTCTTCAAGTAGGCACTCTCTTAGGGGGAAATATGATTATAGAAACTATCTTTGGTTGGCCTGGCTTAGGAAGATTAGTGGTAACTTCCATTTTTAATCGTGATTTTCCTATAATACAAGGTGCAGTGATATTCTATGCTTTGATTTATGTAATAGCAAATTTAATTGTAGATATTCTTTATACATACTTAAATCCCAAGACAATATTATGAAAATAAAAAATATTTTTATTATTACATAGGAGGATAAGAGTTAGTTGTCAAAATTATTTCCTACCCAAGAAAAGAAGCGGAAAAATTTTAGATTTATAACTTCCAAGATATGGTGGAATAACTTTAAAGATTTTTTAAAAGAATTAAGAAAATATCATACTGCATCTATAGGTGGAATAATAGTAATCTTGTTTATTTTTATCGCAATATTTGCTCCTTTCATTGCACCACATGATCCCTTAAAAGTAAATATATTAAAACGTTTATGCTCTCCAGCGTTTATTAGTGGAGGAGAAAAGTATTATCTTTTAGGAAGCGACGAAGTTGGAAGAGATATATTTTCCCGAATAATATTTGGAGCAAGAGTTTCTTTGTCAGTTGGGTTAATTACGGTTACTATTTCTAGCATTTTAGGAACACTATTAGGTACATTGGCAGGATATTTCCGAGGTAGATTTGATACAATTATTTCCCGATTTGCCGATTTATTGTTGTCTTTCCCCGATTTAATTTTTGCTATTTTTCTTATGGCAATGGCAGGGCCAGGATTTTTTAACCTTATATTTGTTCTTTCTTTTAAAAGTTGGGTAGAGTTCTTTCGTCTTAGTAGGGGAGAGATGATTTCGGAAAAAACCAAAGAATATGTAGAGGCGGCTTATATATTAGGAGAAAGTAATATAAAAATTATATTCAAAGAAATATTGCCTAACATAGTTCATTCTATTTTGGTTTTAGCAACTTTACGTGTGGGATATTTTATTATTTTGGAAGCATCTTTAAGCTTTTTGGGTTTGGGGATACAACCTCCTACTCCAGCTTGGGGTTCAATGATAAATTCAGGTCGAGAATATATGCTTAATGCTTGGTGGGTATCTACAATGCCTGGTTTGGCATTGCTTATTTTGGTATTAAGTATAAATTTATTTGGAGAAGGTCTACGTGACATTCTTGATCCTAGGCTAAAAATAGAATAGTTAAATGAGGTTAAATAATTGCTTAAAATAAATAATTTATCCACTCATTTTTTTACGAATCGTGGAGTAATAAAGGCAGTAGATGGTCTTAATTTCGAGTTGCGAGAAGGCGAAGTATTAGGTTTGGTGGGTGAATCTGGATGTGGTAAAAGCGTAACTTTGCTTTCTATCCTTGGGCTGGTACCTTATCCAGGAAAAATAGTTGGCGGGAATATATACTTTCAAGGAGAAGATTTAACTAAAAAATCTTCAAAGGAAATGCGGCATTTTAGAGGAAGTAAAATATCAATGATTTTTCAAGACCCTATGACTACTTTAAATCCTGTATTTCGTGTAGGAGAGCAAATTAGAGAATCTTTAATAATACATAATAGAAAAAAATTATCAAAAGTGAAAGAAAAAGAAAAGGTGTTAGAACTAATTGAAAGTGTAGGACTTCCTTCGCCAGAACAAATTTATCAACAATTTCCTTATCAATTAAGTGGAGGGATGCAACAGAGAATCATTATTGCAATTGCTTTATCTTGTAACCCTAAATTGCTTTTAGCGGATGAACCCACCACTGCTTTAGATGTAACGGTCCAAGCGCAAATTTTAGATTTATTAAGGAGAATTAATAGAAACTTTGGAACAGGAATTATATTGGTAACTCATGATCTTGGAGTAGTTGCAGAATTTTGTCAAAAAGTTTTAGTTATGTATGCAGGAAAAATAGTAGAAACAGGCTTAGCAGAGCAGATTATTTTTGACCCCAAACATCCCTATACCAAAGGACTGCTGAAATCTATTCCAAAAGTTGGCGATAAAAAGAATAAAATACAGCCAATCCCTGGGGATGTAGTAGATTTGGCTGCTTTACCTACTGGATGCCCCTTTCGCCCTCGTTGTTGTAAAGTTATGCTTGAGTGCGAAAAGGGTGAAATTCCTTTAAAAACGATTGAATCTGGGCGACAAGTACGCTGTTTGCTTTATGCAAAATAATAGTATAAAAACTGATGCTATGAGGGAAAATATATTGAGCGATAATAATGATATCCTAATAAGAATGAAAAAAGTAAAGAAATATTTTATAAAATCACCTAGTTTTCTGGGAGGGATATTAGCCAAGCAAAAAAAAATAATATTAAAGGCTGTAGATGGTGTGGATTTACAAATAAGAAAAGGGGAAATTTTAGGTTTAGTCGGTGAAAGTGGCTCAGGAAAAACTACTTTAGGTAAAATTGTGGTTAATTTATACAAGCCCACCGAAGGGAGTATAATATATAAAGGGGAAGACGTATATAATTTAAATAAGGTAGAGTCGAAAAAATTTCGTAGTGAAGTGCAAATTATTTTTCAGAACCCTTATTCATCATTAAATCCGCGAAAGTCTGTTAGGGAAATAATTGCTGTTCCTTTACAAAAAAGAGGGATTACTAATTCTTCAGAACAGCAGGATATAATGTTTGATTTACTTTATCGTGTAGGATTATCAGATCACGATATTAAAAAATATCCTCACCAATTTAGTGGAGGGCAAAGACAGAGAATTAGTATTGCTAGGGCTTTGGCCATGAACCCAGAGTTTATAGTAGCCGATGAGCCTGTTTCAGCTTTGGATGTTTCTATTCAAGCACAAATTATTTCTTTATTGGAAAAGCTAAAAGAGGATTTTAATTTGACATATCTGTTTATTTCTCATGACCTTAATGTGGTATATTATATCAGTGACCGAGTTGCAGTTATGTATTTAGGTAAAATAATGGAATTAGCATCTACTGAAGAGCTTTATAAATTTCCTCTTCATCCTTACACCCAAGCTCTTCTCTCTGCCATTCCTACTTTAGATAGAAGAGGTATTGGTAGAAAAAAAAGAATTTTACTTAAAGGTAGAGTACCAACCCCTATAGATCTTCCTCCAGGTTGTCCTTTTCAAACTCGTTGTTTTGCAAAAATAGGGAATATTTGTGAAGAAACAGCGCCACCTCTTATTGAAATATCAAAAAATCATTGGGTTGCTTGTCATAGGGTAAGGTGAAAGCATACTGAAAAGAAAGGAAGTTTAATATTAAGACTGATGAAACCAATAATTGGGATTACTTGTTTTTGTAATTTAGGTAAAAAGAATACAGAGGAAGTTCCCTATTATCGGGTAAGTAAGAATTATATTGAGTCAATTGCAAAATGTGGAGGTGTGCCTCTTATTATCCCGGTACCTTTAGATAAAATTTTATTAGATGATATTTTAACCATTATAGATGGGTTATTTATCACAGGCGGACGTGGAAATACTGTTGTGGGAGATCGTTCTGAAATAAAGGGTAGACCAAGAACTTTAAAAGGATTGGATGATAACCGATATATTGCTGACCGATATCTTATTAGGGTTGCCATGAAAAGGAATATACCGTTTTTAGGAATATGTCGTGGTATGCAGATGATTTGCGAAACAGCAGGGGGAAGATTGAATTATGAATTTTTGGATGAAGTAGATACTGGAGAAATTTTACATCGACAAAAGGTCAGCGGAAACATTCCTACCCACATGATTTATTTGGAGAAGGGTAGTCAATTGCAAAGAATATTGGGTTGTACTGAAATAAAAGTAAATAGTTTTCATCACCAATTTTGCGCAGAACCTGGTAAAAATTTTAAAGCCTCTGCTTGGGCAAAAAATGGAATAATTGAGGCAATTGAAAGTCCTATTTATCGTTTTGCTTTAGGCGTGCAATTTCATCCAGAAATGCTAATTAATGATTATCCCATATTTATTAAGATATTTGAGGCTTTTATAGAAGAGAGCCGAAAATATAGAAATAATAGAAATACAAGAAATTATAACAAGTAATAAATTTGCTGCGATTTATTTTTCCCAGTCGTTTTTTTGTAGAACAAGGAGGTATATCAAAAATAAAGAGGTTTTATAAAGTTTGACTTTATATTATATATTTTTTATAATTAACATGGTATACCGTATACAAATAACTCCACTATATTTTTATATCCGTTCTGTTTAAAACAACATTTTAAAGTCAGTTATTTATTAAATTAAAAAAGAGGAGCTAAAAATGGAAATTGAAACAATCACTATCTGCGGAGGAGGAAATGCAGCCCACGCATTAATACCTATCCTAAAAAATAATTTTCAAGGCAAAATAAATCTTTTCCTTCCTTACAAAAACGAGGCTGATTGTTTTATAAGATTAATTAGAGAAAAAAAATCTATAATTGCCATAAAAGGGGAGAAAAAATTATATGGTCGACCAGATAAGATTAGTAGATTTGCGAAGGAAGTATGCCCAGATGCTGATTTAATACTTCTCCTTTTACCGGCTTTTGCCCACGAATCAACTCTATGTCAGATAGCCTCTTTTTTAAAAGAAGAAGCCATCGTAGGAGCAATTCCAGCTCGAAGTGGATTTGAATATGCTACTTTAAAAATTTTAAAAGACTATCGCCAAGAAAAAGTAAAAATTTTTGGTTTGCAAACACTTCCTTGGGCTTGCAGAATAAGAGAATATGCTAGTAAAGTTGAGATTTTAGGTGAAAAAAGATCAGTTGGATTAGCCGCCTTTCCCCATAAAATTACCTTTAAATTAGCAAATATTTTAACCCGTTTATTTAATTTGAAGATAGAACCTTTGCCTAATATGTTGACGCTTTCTTTAGCAAATATTGGGCAGATTCTTCATCCCGGAATTATGTATGGACTTTTTAAAGGGAACGAGGGAAGAAGGTATCGAAAAGAGGAAATCCCTTTATTTTATCACGGGGTCACCAAAGAAACCGCCCAAATATTGGAAGAGATGAGTAATGAGATTCTTATTTTAACTAAAGAAATTCAGAAAAAAGATAAATATATTGATTTAAGTAATGTTTTTCATGTAGAAGATTGGTTAATAAATTCTTATAGAGACTCTATTCAAGATAAAAGAAGTTTGCAAAGTTGTTTAGTTACCAATGAGGCTTATCGTGGCATATATGCCCCAATGCGAGAAATAGGGGAGGGTTATTTTCTGCCAGATTTTCAATCACGTTACTTAACTGAAGATGTGCCCTATGGATTGGTAGTTACCAAAGCAATTGCTCAATTGGCTGAAGTTAAGACGTTCATAATTGATGAAGTTATTTTAATGACTAGTAAATGGATGGGAAGAGAATATTTAGTCAATAGATATTTAAAAGGGAAAGACGTAAAAGAAAGCAGAATTCCCCAAAATTATGGAATTAATTGTATAGAAGAAATTATGAGCTATTAGTTATTTAATAAAAATATTTTATTCTCAATGGAGGAGAGAGATTATAAAATGGATAATCCTACAAAAAAAAGGCGAGTGTTGAACTGTTCTATAGACCCTTGTGTACATACTTTGGGCGTAGAAAAATTTGCTGAATGGTTAGAAAGCAGAGGAACTGGTTATGTTGCCGTAAAATTAGGACCAGCTGTTTCTATTGATGAGTTGATAGATAAAATAAGAGAGTCGAAAGCAGAAGTTGTAGCTTTTTGCTATCGTTTGGGTGACCTGCATGTAGATGAGATAATTAAGGAATTAGTAGAGAAAGCGTATAAGTATGGTCTTGAGCCAGAAAAAAGTGGAATTCGTTATTGTTTTGGAGGATTAAGACCAGCAGCTAATTTAGTTAGGGCAATGACTGGTTTACCAGTTTTAGAGGATAAATTTTCCCCACCAGAAGATAGACATTACGATTTAGAAAAAATAGCAGAAAAATATAAGAATAATAAGAAATTACAGGGATTTTTTGAATTAATAGTGGATGATTATGTTACTATGGAGGAATTGGAGTATTTTGCCCAAAAAAAGGTTAGACTTGCTAAGGAAAAGATTAAGTGGGCAGATGATCTACTAGAGAGAATAAAGCAAGTACGGGAATTAGAAAATAGACCAATCCTTCGAGCTCATATCGGGGCGGCAGCAGAAACAATCGAGCCGACAGTAGAAGGAACCAAAAAATTAAGTGAATCTAGAGCTTTAGAAATTGTTTCTTTGGCTCCTGATCAGGCATGTCAGGCATTTTTAGCTAAATTTGTTAGAGGTGAAGAAGACCCCACAAAGTATCGTAGAGGAGAAGGTGGTGCCCCTATTCGAAGTAAAGAAGATTTAAAGAAATTGAAGGAAGCAACCAAATGTGGGAATTGGCCTATGATTAGAATCTATTCTGGAACTGATGAATTAGTAGAGTTGGCCAAGATTTTTGAAGAAACCTTACATATGCCCTTTCCCGCAGTACCAGTCTTTTTCTATAACCGTTTAGATGGGAGAGGTCCGCTTTCAATATTGGATGGTATTAATGAGCACTTTAATACTATGCGTTGGTGGGCTTCAATTAATAAACCCTTAGAAATAAATGATCCTCACCAGTGGCAACTACGGAGATGCTCGGATGATATGTATGTAACTGACCATGTATTATGTGGAGTAATTGCTTTAAAAATGGGCATAAAAAATTATGTTATGCAACTTATGTTTGATTTACCTCCTGAGATAAATCCTATTTTTGATTTAGCCAAGATGAAGGCCGCTTATGAATTGATTGAACCTCTAACTAAATATTTTGACTTCAATATTATTAAAGAGACTAGAGGTGGGTTATCCAGCTTTCCTCCTAACCTGGATAGAGCTAAAAGCCATTTATCAATGACTACTTATTGGCAGATGTTTATGGAGCCAGATATTGTGCATGTAGTAAGTTACTGTGAGGCACATCATGATGCCAAACCAGAAGATATTATAGCGAGTTGTGATATTACCAAACAAGCAATTGAAGAATATTATCGTGCTCCTCTTCCTGATATTTGGGAAAATCCCAAAGTACTTGCACGCAAAGAGGAATTGAAGAAGGGAGCAATGTATAATATCTTACATTTGGCTTTAATGGGGGGATATGAAGGGAAAATTAATTTAAGAAATTTTGAGGAATACGCAGTTAGCCCGGAGGTAGCTGCAAAAAGGGGAAATATTAATGATAGAGAAAAAAATTACCAAACTATGCTTTTAGATTTTATTGATGAGAGAAATTATCCTTCTGGAAAATGCGATATGATTAGTGCGGACAACTTAGATTTAGCTCTTCAAGTAGGATTGTTTCAAGCCCCCCAGGTTACTGTGGTGGACAAACGTTATGAATTAACTGGAATGTGTAAAACTAAAATTGTAAATGGGGCCTGTCGAATTGATGAGTTTTGCCGACAGAAAGTAAAAGATGAAATAGAAAGAGTTGATCTAGTTAGGAAGAGATTCCCTTGGTATTTCGATAAAAATGTTAGTCAAACAGATGAAATTTCGTTAGTAGCGGAATCAAAAGATGCAGTTGAAGAAGATAATACTCTGGCCTTGAGAGAAGAGTTGGGCATTACCGATATTGAAAATAAAAAAATATTAGCAGTTGATTTTGGTAGCACTTATACTAAGATTGCTATTTTTAATAGTAACTCAGATGAAGTTGATTTACGATATGTACCGACCACTATAAATGATATTCGAGAAGGACTAGCTAATGGCTTAGGCTGTTTGGAAGAATGCCGTAAGAGAGGTGATTGGGAACCTTTAAGAGAAAAAATGAATGAGTTTGATATAAAATTACCTTGCAGTAGTGCCAAAGGCGGGCTAAAGATGGTTACCGTAGCTTCTACTTCCAGGGAAAGTGGTTTTGCTGCTGATCTAGCTGCCCTTACTGCAGGGGCGAAGCTTTTAAATAGTTATAATGGAATGTTAACTATTAAAGAAGGGAGAAAAATATATTTAGAAGATTGTCCCGAAATTATCCTTTTAAGTGGAGGAGTTAACGAAGGCGGGGATTCAGAAGCGGTATTACATAATGCTAAAATTTTAGCTGAATCTGCAAAATTAGCAACTTATGCAAAATACGGAATACCGATAATTTATGCTGGAAATGAAGATGTTTCTGAGAAAATACTCGATATTTTTCATAGTCATAATATTGATGTTCGAGCTACGGGAAATATTATGCCTGAAGTGAATACATATAATATTGAGGTGGTAAACGAATCGATTAGAGAGTTGTTCCAAACTGTAGTTATTCGTGGGAAAGGATTTGATGTAGTAGAAGAATATATGAGTACAAAATTTATACCTACTCCGCGAGCTGCATTTTTGGGGATAAATCTTTTAGCTCGTGGTTATGGCAAAGAAGAAGGCATAGGAAGTATTGTAGCTTTAGATGTTGGTGGATGTACTACAGACTTTTTTGCTAATGTACATTCAAATCCTTTGTATGTTTATCCTTGGGATGATCCCAAAAAGAAGGTTAAGAGGACTATATTAAAGACCCCCAACTATCCCTTGGCCTATCGGAGGGTAGAGGGCAAATACGGATTAGCCTATAATGCTGAAAACCTTATGGAACTTGAGAAGTTTAGAAGTGGAAGAATAGAAAAAGAAATTGATGAATGGTTTAATCAGAAATATCCCAATTTTCAGGGAAATGGTGACCATTTTGACCAGTTTTTTGTGAAGAAAGATGGAAAGTGGCATATTATCTTAAAAGAATATCTTAAATGGATACATAATAACCCTCACATAATGCCTAGAACAGAAGAAGAAAATTTCGTACGAAGTATTCTTGCAAAAGAGACTTTAGCCATTGCGACAGCAAATAATGTAGGGCATGTAAAAGAGACAGATGTATATTTCTTGCAAGAAGGTGTTAATTTCTTTACTCAAGATTGTACTTTAGTCTTAGTAGGGGGGACAATTTACCACAAATGCAAGGAAGACAAGGATTATCTTTGGGAAAATATAAAAATAATTGCCAAAGGAGCTCTTTTTAATCCGGAGGAATATACTGTTTTGAGACCAAATAAAAAGGTTTTGCTTGACGCCTCATATATTCTCTCAACAGTGGGGGGGCTTTATGGTAGAATTGATCCAGAAAGGGCTATTCATATTCTAAAGAAAAATTTAAAACCGTTAGAATTGTAAATAAGAAGAAGGAAAATATTATATCAGGGTAAATTAAAAGAACAATAAACCAAGATTTCTCTTTGGGATCTGTTTACTATTACTGTAATAATTCTTGCTAATGTTAGTACATTAGCTTTGGAGGTTTTAAAAAGAAAGAATAAAAGGCAAAGAATAAAATAGTTGGCTGATTTAAAGGCAGCCTATTAGGCCGCCTTTATTTAAATTTTATATCGATTTAAGATATATATATGACTAACAAATTTACCAATAAAAAATAATATCAAAGGTTAACCATGGCTTGCTTAAGAGTTTTTATATCTTTCCAGGTTAGCTCTTTGGGGCTGCCTGGGAAAGTTCCTTCATTTCTTAATAAATAACTGGGATGAAACATAGGAAATATTTTAATCTCTCCTAACCAATCAAACCATTGTCCCCGAAGTCTGGTTATTCCTTCAGTAGTTTCTAAAAGATATTGAGTAGGGACATTGCCCAGAGTGACAATGATTTTGGGGTTAATTATGGCAATTTGAGTTTCCAAATAAGGAAAACAGGTTTCTATTTCACTTTTAGAAGGATTACGGTTCCCTGGTGGTCTGCATTTTACCATATTGGTGATAAATACTTCTTTTCTTTTTATATCTACTGATTGTAAAATTTTTGTTAAAAGCTGACCCGCTTTTCCTACAAATGGTTTACCCTTAAGATCCTCTTCTTCACCCGGAGCTTCTCCGATAAACATTATTTTTGATTTTGCATTCCCTTCACCAGGTACAACCTTGGTACGAGTAAGATATAAAGGGCATTTTTTACAACTTCTACATTCTTCGGCAATTTCTTTCAGGGTAATTGGCTGGATATCTTTGGACATCGTTTTTCGCCTCTTTGTCTTTTAGAAATAGATAACCATAAAAGAAATATTATTAATCATTTTATATAAATAAAATTTTTAATTATTCTAATTTTACCATTTTATTGCACTTTTTAGCAAGCAATTTTAGAAAGGAAGTGTCGGGTATATAGTGTCGAGTATCGAGTTAAGAAAGAAAAAAATTATCCCTTGCTTTCGCAGGGGCAGGCTCTATTAAAACGCAACCTTGTCCCCTTAAATAAGAGAGATTATTGAATTATTCAAGTTATATAAAAAAGTTTAAAAGATATCCTGACAACTGTAAATATTTTATGATTGATGCTGGTATTTTGAATGGAGATTATGTGATAGTTTCTCAACAACAAACTGCTGAACCAGGTGATATAGTCGTGGCCCTTATTGAAGATGAAGCAACAGTGAAAAGATTCTATAAAGAAAGAAACAAAATAAGACTAGAACCTGAAAATGATGCAATGGTACCAATAATTGTTAAATCCGATGAAAATTATGTTAGAATAGTTGGTAAAGTAAGAGGTGTAATAAGAAAAATCTGAAAAAGGATGTATAAATAAGATATTATGGTTGCAAAAGTAAATTACTTAATTTTTTAAGTGAAGGA
>Ga0136651_10001464_pt1 | contig 12992 bp, 12 predicted proteins | sample Mar14236cmmetaG_FD_94867 | JGI IMG/M metagenome (GOLD analysis project Ga0136651, IMG submission 94867) | Marine hydrothermal vent microbial communities from Guaymas Basin, Gulf of California to study Microbial Dark Matter (Phase II) - Marker... ...
GACAGGACCACTTCCCCATCCGCAAGCGCAACAGTTCTCCCGATGCAGAACCCGCATCCCGGCGCGCAGACAGCAGCACCAGCCTCAACGAGCGTTCTGATCACGCCTTCCGATATCGCTTGCAGAAGAACATCTCTGCTCGCAGGATAGACGACAAGTCTCGTTCCTTCCGCAGCCTTTTCCCCCTTCAGGATGCGCGCCGCAATCCGCAAATCCTCGATCCTGCCGTTCGTGCACGAGCCGATGCAGACCTGATCCAGCGGCACACCTTCGTACTCGCCAACAGGAGCGACATTGTCAACGCGGTGAGGTGCTGCGATCTGCGGCTCGATGTCGTCAGCAGGAATCGTGATCTCGGACGCGTAATCAGCCTCACTGTCGGGCGAAAGCGGCGTGTACTCGTCCTTTCTGCCGTAACGCGCAAGGAACTCGCAAACCCGATCGTCAGCTGTGCAGAGCCCGCATTTGCCGCCCGCTTCAATCGCCATGTTGCACATCACAATCCGCGACTCAACGCTCATCTCGTCCACCGTATCCCCTAGAAACTCCATCGACATGTACGTCGCACCGTCTGCCGTAATTTTTCCGCAGAGATACAGAAACGCGTCCTTGGAATGGACATGTTCTGGCAAATTGCCAGTAATCTCGATCCGGTAGCTCGATGGTACCTTGAGCCACGTCTTTCCGTAAGCCATGACCGCAGCAAGGTCTGTTGAGCCCATACCCGTTGCAAACGCGCCGAGCGCGCCGTGTGTGCATGTGTGGCTGTCCGCGCCGATTACAATCTTGTACGGGGCTGCGTACCGTTCGAGCACGATCTGGTGACATACGCCGTCGCCATTCTCATAGAACGCGATCTCGTTCTCGCATGCGAACGCCCGCATCATCGCCTGAACGTTTGAGACCTGCTCGCTCGGAGACGGCGATGCGTGGTCACAGATTCCTGCGACCTTCTCGGGATCGTGGACCCTCCGGGTGCCAAGCTCGTCCTCCATTAACTCGATTGCGAGTGGGAGCGTGCCGTCATGTGCAAATGCGAAGTCAACAGGGACTGTAATCATGTCATTCGGTCGCACGTCCGTTTTCGCCTTCGCGGACAGAATCTTCTCTACCATGGTTTGTGCAGTGGTTTGTGCAGTGGTTTGTGCGGTCATCTTTCATTTCTCCAGCGAAAGTCATTATTACCTTACCTGTGACATAGATAGGTAATATCAAAACAATTGGAGGTAATCATGAGATTAAAACATATTGTAGTAATTGCGATGATCACATCACTGATGCTGGTGTCAGGGTGTGTGCAGCAAGATGTAGCCGAGGTCGATAGTGATGGCGACGGCTGGAGCGACAAACAGGAATTGAAAGCCGGAACAGATCCGGAGAATAAAGACACCGATTCCGATGGGTACTGGGATCCACGGGATGAGAATCCACTCGATCCTGAGATACCGGTTCCGAGGGTAACGCCATCTCCGGCAGGGACCGTTCAACCGACGCCCGAGCCCTCACCCATGCCCACGCCGGTTCCAACCCATGAGTTTGAGATCACGTATCCGCCCGATGGCGGTTCTGTTCCCCGTCTCATCGATGTTAAAGGACATGGCGGAGAGCCCGGTGCAACTATCAGGATTCATGTATGCACAGAAGAGGAGGGGGATCGTCTTCGTCCCAATGTCGGATATTCCGACGAGGATGGCAACTGGGAACTGGAAGGTGTCAGGATCTGGGAAGCGAAAGGATATCCAATGGGTGAAGAGGCAGTGATTTATGGTGTGATGGTGGTTTCGGAACCGGGTGGTGCACGTATAGTTCGTTCCGAAAATATAACAGTATTCTTTAAGTAAGAGTGAGAGGTGTCATAGATGATAACCGAAAGCCTATTAGCCCCGGGGCACCGCGGTTGTGCTGGTTGCGGACCCGCGCTTGCAGCAAAGTTCATACTTGAGGGTGCAGGCAAAAACAGCATCGTCTGCGGTCCAACCGGCTGCCTCGAGGTCTTTACGACCCCCTACCCGGAATCGGCGTGGCGGGTTCCGTACATCCACTCACTCTTCGAGAACCCGGCAGCGGTCGCATCAGGCATCGAGACGGCACTTGCCGCACGCGGAAAGACCGACACAAAGGTACTGGTCATAGCAGGCGACGGCTCCACCTTCGATATTGGCATACGCAGCATATCAGGCGCATTCGAGCGAGGACACGACATCACCTACATCTGCTACGACAACGAGGCGTACATGAACACAGGGATTCAGCGGAGCGGCGCAACACCATACGACGCGGCGACGACGACATCTCCTGCCGGCGACGTATCCTACGGAAATCCGCGTCCCAAGAAGGACATGCCAGCAATCCTTGTTGCGCACGGCTCGCCTTACGTTGCGACAACGACGATTGCGTACCCAAAAGACGCAATCCGCAAGGTCAAAACCGCAACCGAGACCGTTGGTCCCGCGTACATTCAGATCCATACGCCGTGCTGCACCGGCTGGTACTTCGAAAGCGCGGAGACAATAGAACTTGCGAGACTCGCGGTAGAGACCGCGCTCTACCCGATCTTCGAGATTGTGAACGGAGAAATAGGGAAGGTGCACAAGATCAAGCAGAAGCCTGTCGAGGAGTATCTCGGTGCACAGAGGCGGTTCAAGCACCTCTTCACAATGGACAGCGGAAAGGATGAGATCGCGAAGATTCAGGCGATCGCTGATGAGAATGTCCGGAAGTACGGGCTTGCCAGATGAGATTGTGAGATGAGCTGATAAGATTGCGAGATGAATATATTTACAGGTGAGATGATCAATTGACGATAAAAACAGGAGATTTTATACGGATAAACTACACCGGACGGCTCGATGATGGCACGATCTTCGATACCACCTACGAAGATGTTGCAAAAGAGAACGAGATGTACGACGAGAACACGAGATACGGGTCGTACGTCGTAATTGTTGGTTCCGGGCATGTCGTTTCAGGCATGGACGAGGATTTCGTCGGAAAGGAAGCTGGCTACAACGGGATTGTTGAGGTTCCGCCTGAGAAGGGTTATGGCAAGCACAAGACCGAGCTTGTGAAGACGTTTCCCCTGTCCAGATTCAATGAAAAGCCTGTGAAGGGAATGCAGGTAATAATAGAGGGGCAGCCCGGCGTAGTCACGATGACTGTCGGACGCAGGGTGCGGGTTGACTTCAACAGCCAGATGGCTGGCAAGTCTCTCGTCTACGATTACGCGATAGAGGAACTGATCGATGACGATACCGAGAAGGTCAAATCCCTCTTGAACTCGTACTTCAGAAGGGATTTCGATGTTATGATCGTCGATGACGGCGTTCTGATCGGACCGCCGAGCGATCTCTGGTTGAATGAGCAGTGGCTAATCTCAAAAAGGAGGATAGCATACGAACTTCTGCACGCAATGGAGCTTGATTCTGTTAAGTTCGTTGAGGCGTACACAAAGGAATCGAACGAAACAGAAGAAGCAGAAAAAACAACAGAAATAGACATATCCGACGAAACAAAGGAAGACGAGGAACTATGAAAGCATGTGTAATGTGCGGGGGGTTGGGAACCCGGCTTCGCCCGCTCACTCTCGAGAGGCCAAAACCGCTGATACCGCTCCTGAATAAGCCATCGGTCGTGCATCTGATCGAGCACCTGCGAGGCGAGGGGGTGACCGACGTTGTGATGACGCTCGGCTATCTCGGCGAGATGATCGAAGAGGCGGTAAGTGACATCGAAGGCGTGAACACTACCTGCGTCTACGAGAAATCTGCGCTCGGAACGGCAGGAGGCGTAAGAAACGCAAGAGAACACCTGAGAAGCGGGACGTTCATGGTCGTCGGCGGCGACCACGTTCTCGATCTGCAACTGAACCGGATATACCGGTTCCACGAGCAGAGTGATGCAATAGTTACGATCGGACTGATCTGCATCGACAATCCCTTCGAGTACGGGATCTGCGACATGGACGCCCGGAACGTGATCCACAGATTCATTGAAAAGCCAGATCCGGGAGAGGCGTTCAGCAATCTCATAAATACCGGCGTCTACGTCTGCAACCCTGAGATTCTGGACTGGATTCCGGACGAGGGGATGTGCGACTTTGCAAATGACGTCTTCCCTGCGCTCCTTGACGCGGGAGAGGAGATCGATGGATATCTTGTGCAGGGCAGGTGGACCGACATCGGAAACCACGAGATGTACCGGACTGCGTGCAAATGGAAGCTCGACAAGATGTATGCGCAGGGTCCAACTCCGAACCCAACTCCAAATGTAGATCCGGCATCCGATGCAACCGACAGGATCAGGGATCCGGTTTCAATCGGGGAAGGCACAACGATCGGCTCATCCATGATCGTGGGGCCGGTCGTGATCGGCGAGGACACAGTGATCGGTGACGATGTCGTGATCGGACCGCACACAACGATCGGGTCAGGCTGCGTGATCGAGGACGGCGCACACATCCTGACATCGTACATCTTTGACGATGTCCGCATCGGAAAGGGATCGCTTGTCTTCAGTTCGATTCTTGACACCGGCTCCAGGGTGCGTGAGAACTGCTCGCTTGAGACCGGAACTGTGCTCGGTTCAAGAGCGGTCGTGAATGACTACGCGATACTCTCTGATGTATTGATATGGCACGACAAGGTCGTGCAAGAGGGCGAACATACGAGAAATAATATGGTGGATCAATAGCATGACGTTTTTATACTATGACCACTGATTATACATTTGGGAGTAGATATGAAGGCGAATCAGCATCTCCACCAGAGTAAGTCAGCACAGGTAGGGATAGGCACGCTGATTATATTCATATCGATGGTGCTCGTTGCTGCGGTCGCTTCAGCTCTTTTAATCAAGACTTCGGGAGTTCTCCAGCAGAAGGCGTCGCAGACCGGCCAGGAGACGACCCGGGAGGTCGCATCAAACCTCCGTGTCGACAGGATCATCGGGGAGAGGGATTACTACGTCTCGCTGAACCTGAACGACAGCGGATGTCTCCGGGCGGACAACGGCGACGCACTCACTGACTTTTCATACACGGGACCCATCGGAAGCTATGTCGAGATCGAGAATTCGAACGCAACCACGGCATTTCCAATAACCATCAACAGCAGCGATGCAGAAGGGTTTACCAATATAAGCCGATCGGTTGCTGCGGAGGAGGTGTATGAGTACTGCCTCGAAAAAGCGGGAACATATACAGTCAATGCTACCGGTAACGATTCTATCACCATAACAGTGCAGCAGGACAATTACGAGTACGGATATGTCTCAAAACTCCGCATCACGATGTCACTCGGTCCGGGGAGCGAGGATATCGATCTATCGCAGTTGATCGTGTATCTATCAGATGCAACGCATACAGCGGATGTCAACTACCATCTGACGAAGCGGGAGGGTGTATACGTTGCAAACAACACTGCGACGTCCGACTATTTCTCAATCAGCTCGATACGGATCAGGGATGACTCCGCATTCGACGCTACACAACCGGTTTTGCGAACCGGCGATGTGATGGAGGTGACTGTGAATGTGCGGAAGGTCTTTAAGTTTGGCGGGGCGTACCCTGACCCTTCATATACCGGGATTGCCACCAGAACCTCCCTTGACCTGCAGATCAGACCCGAAGCCGGATCACTTGTGATACTGGAACTGATAACGCCGGGCTCGTACTTCAAGTCCAAGTATATACAGCTCCTGGTATGATTGGACGTGGTGTCACTGGTGCCGGATCGGTGACTCCGCGAACCACCGACCGTAGATACCTTTAAATCATTCCCCATCACATGTGTAACGGACGGGCTCGTAGATCAGTTGGAAGATCGCTGCCTTTGCAAGGCAGAGGCCCTGGGTTCGAGTCCCAGCGAGTCCATTGATGAACGCGAAAGCAATCTGGATCAAGGCGGATTCAGGCAACTGGGATGCGCAGAAAGGGAGGATCACAACCAGTCTTGAGTCAGGCGTTGAGTGCGTGCTCACAACGTCGGATCACGTTGAGAATGTTCGTGAACTCGGAGACATCAGGGTGGCGTCGCCTGTTGGCGGTGCTGCGCCTGACGTCGTTGTCGTTGGCGTGAATGGGGAAGGCGATGGAACGCAGCCGCTTCCGTCTGACCTCTCCGGGTCGATGGACATAATCACCGCAGAAAAACTCTCGTCAGAGGGAAAAACGGTTGCGGGATACGTCGTCATCCGCGACAAGAAATATGAACAGTTCGCAACCGAGATGGGGCGGGTTTGCGACTACCTGATAGCAATTGGAACCGACTGGAAAGTGATCCCGCTCGAAAACCTCATCGCAAGCCTCTTTGACGAGGATGTTGTGATCATGGCTGGCGTGCAGGATTCAGAGGAGGCGAAACTTGCGATCGAGACGCTTGAACACGGAGCAGACGGCGTTCTCATCAATACCGATGACCCATCCGAGATCAAACGGATCGTTGGCGTCGTCGAACGCGCAGGAACCTCTGCAGTGCCGCTTCAGGTGGCGCGGGTGACCGCGGTTAAGCCTGTTGGCATGGGTGACCGCGTCTGTGTTGACACCTGCTCGCTCATGACGGTCGGAGAAGGGATGCTTGTTGGATCGCAGTCAAATGGTCTCTTTCTGGTGCAATCGGAGGCAGAGGACAGCCCGTATGTGGCGTCACGCCCGTTCAGGGTCAATGCGGGTGCGGTACATGCGTATGTTCAGGTCGGCGAGAAGACGCGCTACCTATCTGAACTCGGCGCAGGCGATCTCGTGATGACTGTAAATGCTGCGGGTGAGCAGAAGGACGCGATCGTGGGGCGGGTCAAGATCGAGAGGCGACCTCTAACGCTCGTTGAGGCTGAAGTCGATGGGAACGTGATAAAGACGCTTCTGCAGAACGCAGAGACGATAAAACTCGTCGGCGCAGACGGTTCTCCAATATCGATCGCGAATCTGAAGATAGGTGACGAGGTGCTCGTTCACTTCGAGGACTCGGCACGGCACTTCGGGATGAAGATCGACGAGACGATCATTGAGAAGTAGCGGCGGCAGTAGCATCTGTCTCCGGAACTCGTGCTCCGGTTCTGTTCCGCGGTTCCACGAATCTCACCTGACTTGCCTACCCGACGATCCGGAGATCCGGGATGCGCAGCGTCGGCAGGATAACCCCCCCGATAACGCGGGTGTCTGTTCCTGCGCCATCGATTTTCTTGAGCATCTCAAAGACGTTTCCTGCGATCATGAGCGATTTTATCGGCTGCGTAACCTCCCCGTTCTCTATCATAAAAGCGTTGCGGGCTTCTATCGAAAAATCCCCTGAGTACTGGTTTGCGGTATGTGCGCCGATCACCGAATGAACGAGAACGCCTTTCTCAGTCTCTGCGATCACGTCGCTTGTTGGATATTCCAGCACGAGGTTGTGCACGCTGATTGAGGGCGTTGCGCCGTATCCCGAACGAATCGCGTTTCCTGTGCTTGTAATCCCGGCTTTTCCTGCTGTGTACGAGTCGTGCAGATGACCTTTGAGGATCCCGTCCTCGATTAGCACAGTCTTCCGGGATGGCGTCCCCTCGTCGTCAGCCCGCATCGTTCCGATTCCGCCTCTGCGCAAGCCATCATCGAACATGTTCAAACCATCGGATGCGACATGAGCTTCGACCTCTGACAGCATCGACCGTCCTTTCTGCACGTTGTCCGCGCTCAAAGATGACGAAAAGGCGTATTCGAGGATGTCGGTCATTGCAAACGGGCTGAAGAGCACAGTTGTTCTGCCGGTCTCGATCTTTCCGCCGTGCAGTGATCGCTTCGCAAGAACGCCAGCACGCCTCCCGATCTCAAAGGTATCGATGTCAAAGCTTCTGGAAAGATCGAATTCGTAAGCAGTGGAGATGCTCGTGCCACCGTCGTCCTTGACGATGCACTCGATCATCGCAGAGAACGAGGTTCCCTTTTCGTCGTGTGCAACCCCGTTCGTGTTCAGGAGGTAGTTCGTGCCCGTTGAGACCGCAAGCCCTCCGGACGTCGGGGTTGCGCCGACGGATGTGACGCCGTGAATCATATCGACCGCGAGTTCAACGCATTCGGAGAGTTCGATCTCGTCGAGTCTCGGATCGAATATGCCGTGAACTGCCGGGTATGGACCTGGTTGCGGAAGTCCACTCCAGTCGGGATCCGGCTGGGATGCAGCTGCTTGCGCAACAGCAAGTTCCGATGCCCGATCGATCTCGCTCTCGTCGTTTGTGCTTGAGAATCCGACGGCTCCTGCGACGATAGTGCGTATGCCGATGCCGCGTGTTAGCGACTCTGTGGCGTACTCTATGTGATTGAGTTTTGTGCTGATACTGACCGACCGGTCTGCGATGCAGTACACGTCAGCCTCGTCTGCACCGGCACGGCGGGCGCGTTCGATCGCCTGTTCTGCTGCGGGTAGCATATAAATATACCAGCGTGATAGTGGCATAAGACTTTTGTTTCGATGGGGCTGTCGGAAGGGATCTACCAGTGGATTACTAATCATTACTAATTATTACTAATCATTATTAAATTAGTAGTAAACTACTTATGTGGGGCACGCGTTCGTTCACGAACGCCTCGCCAGAACCAGCTTCAGGAAAGCGCCCGCGCTCTTCCGGTTCAAGAGAAGTTTTCGTAGAACAACGGACGGATAATCCATATCCCCGTACCTCGTGATTAAATCCAGCAATTCGGGGTCATCCAGCACCCGAATCATCCGATTGAACCCGGAATCATCGAGGCGTGCCATCCACTCATTGATCCGCTTCCCGATCGCAAGTTCCCTCCCGATCTCTGCCCTCCAGAGTCTGTCGTATTCTGATAGCCGTCCGGCGGACGTATCCCCCTCCCTGACCGCATCTGCGGCTACCTGCCCTGCGATCTTCGCACAGACCGCGCCCGGGTAGACACCCCCGCCTGATGTCGGTTTGACCTGCCCTGCCGCGTCACCGGTTATGAGCACGCGATCAGCAACTGTTCTCTTCGGAACACCGATCGGAATCCCGCCCATCACGATCTCGGTTGTGTGTGTGTGGCATTTCTCTGATACAACCCTGTGCGTTGAGAGCAGCCGTTGCAGATGGTCCCATGCGGAACCCGATCGGAATCCCGCTCCGGATTCGGGTTCTGATCCGCGCCCCAACTCCGGTCTGACCGCAAGCCCGATGCGTGCGCTGTCGTGGTACGGGATCGCCCATGCGAAGAACCCGGGCGCACACGACCCTGTGAAGATCTCAACAAACCCGGGATCGTCGAAGTCATAGATCGTTCCGACCTGCGCCCCGGAGAGTACGGTTTCATGCGAATCGAGACCAGCCCACCGTGCTACGCGGCTTCCCACGCCGTCTGCCCCGATCACAACGCCGGCAACAATTGTATCTGGCTCGCCCTCAATCGTGACGTGGAGAATTCTTTCGTTCTCCTGATCGCAAATGTCCATTCCGCAAGCCCGCGTCCGCATGAGAATCTCAGCGCCTGCTCGGATCGCGTCCTCTGCAAGCGTCCGGTCAAACGATCTGCGATCAACCACATACGCCTTTACCTCGCCCCCTGCTATGCGAATCCGCCGTCCATCCGGCGCATAGACGAACGCACCGGTGATCGGGTGAAACTCCCGATTCGGAACCACCTCGCACGCATGAATTGCTTTTGTGCTCAAGAGACCCGCACACTGAATAGGCGATCCGATGGATGCGTGCTCCTCGATAAGAAGAGTCTTTGCTCCGTTCTTTGCGGCGTACTTCGCTGCAAGACAGCCGGCTGGACCTGCTCCAACAACAACAATGTCATAATCCATGTTTAGAGGGGTGGCACAACACTAATTTTCCAGTGATCGCACAGGATACTCCTTCAAGAGCTTTTTTTTAACTTCGGGAAGGAATATACCTGTAGTATATACAATGACCTGTCTAAACTGCACATTATTAAACTTTGCGCGAGGCATACTCTAACGGTTTGGCACACGTTTGGGGAAACGACCCGGGTTCTGTATAAGGCAACTGGGACGCTGCAAAAGCTCGTTGTGCAGTCACCAACCCCACCTGCAACCAGCTGCAGAAAACCAAAGCGTTTACAAACCCAAAACGAGAGAGATGCGTACCAGAAATGCCACACATAATGGAGATGCTTGGAACGGCGCGGGTGACAGTTGCAGACGGCAAGGTCGTCGATGTCGGCAAACCCCTTGTCAGGTGGTGCCCGCTCTTTGATAAGATTCACGGCATAAAAGAGATCACGGAGGATGCGGTTCGGGCGAACATGGAGTTCAGGATCGCAGAACTCGGAATGTTTACAAAAGCGCGCAACCTTGATGTGGATGTCTTCGTGAACTTCGGTGCATCAGAAGTGATGATGACCGGACTTCGCACAGGGTTGATCGACACAACGGTTACAGCCTGTGATGGTGCAGGCACGGTCATAACGGACAATCCGGGGCTCGTTCAGGGCATGGGCGCACAGATATCGGGACTGGTCGAGACCGAGCCCATTCCTGAGACCATTGCGGGAATCGAGGAGCGCAGCGGGGTTGTCGTCGATCCGCACCGGGCAGGGATCGATCCTGCGGCTGGCGTGCGCCGTGCAGCCGAACTCGGGCACACACGGATTGCGGTGACCGTAATCGATCCGGGCGTGGCGCACGAGATCAGAGGGATCGAATCCGAACTTGGCGTCTCTGTAATCGTGATCGCTGCGCATATCACAGCGCTCTCACGAGCAGAGGTTGCGGATCTGCTGGATCTCGTGGATATTGTGACTGGCTGCGCGTCAAAGCACGTTCGCGATCTCGTAAAGCCGCTGGCGCAGGTCGGAACCGCGATTCCATTATTTGCGCTGACGCAAAAAGGGAAGGAACTCTTGATCGAACGGGCAAAGGAGATCGAAACGCCGGTCTTGATCAACACGATGCCGCTTCCGGTGCTTCCCGAGCAGAAGCAGCCGGTGTGAGCGGCGGTTAATAGAAATAAGAGAAGAGACAGCGATTCAGCATCTTTTGAAAACCACAGAATCCGTCAGAATCAGAAACATCAGGTGCATGACGATGCAGGCATGGTACAGAGACTATAGCCAGAGGTCAGGAAAATCACAATAGTCGACAGCCTCCAATCGACCAATCACAACGTTGATATACTATGACTTCCATAGCAATGTAGTGGTGGGAGAGGGGCAGACGCCAAATACTAATTCTAATCTCCCACCGGTGTCTATCGGTTTTTATACTATTCCGATAATTTTAATCAGTGATGCCTGTGCTCCTTACAAGCGTTCTCATCGGTCGCTTCCATGAGCATCCCTTGCTTCCAGGAATCGACCGCATCACGCACTGTTCCCGCCGCACCAACAAATACATCGATTCCGAACTGCTCAAACATCTGAACCGCTTTTGGTCCAAGCCCGCCACAGAGCATGATATGAGTGCCAGTCGTTGATATGAACTCAGGGGGCACTCCGGTGCCGCCTCTATGCTCGCTTGTGTTCGGAATTACCTCTACATCGCCGGTCTCGGTATCCACGATTGTGTACGTCGGAACCCTGCCAAAGTGCTGACCGACAGAATCATCGATCCCGCCTTCACCTTCTGTTGGAATACATACTTTCATCTGTTTATTCACCTCTCGCTTGTCATAGTACGTTCGGTTGGTGATCTTCCTTGTGATCAATTCATATTAATATATGCCACGCCCGGGTTTGTGACTCCCGGTTCCCGACCCCCAACTTCTTCTCTGTCCACACCAATCAGGGATTGCGCGCCCCACGCGCTGGATTCATCCCTGATGCACCTGTCACGATCACGATCAGAACAATTCATGACCGACTACAGCACACACATCAGCACACACCTGAAAGAACCCCGCCTCGAACGGATAGCAATGTGATAAACCTTTTATACTATGGAAAAACCATAGGAATCGATACTCTTCAGAGGTCAATCGTGACCCATAACACAAAGGAGGCTTGAAGATATGATCAGGAGGTTGACACGATGACGGATGTGATACTGGACTACATACCGATTGGGGTGATGCTTATTTTGGCATTGCTCATACCGTTCGTCATCTTGTTCATTGTAAAGCAGATCACTCCAAGAAACCCTGCTAGATTCAAGAACACGACCTACGAGGGCGGAAAAGATCCGATAGGTGGAGCACAGGTGCGATTCAACGTTTCGTATTACTTACTTGCGATCGTTTTTGTGCTTTTTGATGTCGAGATTCTTTTCTTATATCCGTGGGCAAGCTGTTATAAAAATCCGGAAGTTCTTGGTGTGTTTCCAGCATTTACATCGGTGGCACTGTTTGAGATGACTTTATTCATTCTCTTACTGCTTGTCGGCTATGTGTATGCCTGGAAGAAAGGCGCGTTCATATGGGTGCGTTGAAAAGGAGGTTATTATGCCAAAAGACATTAGAACACCAATGCAGGTTATAACCACCACCACAGGCGCGATTCATGAGTTTCTCAAGAAATCACCGGCGCAGGATGTCATAAACTGGGGGCGGAAGAATTCGCTCTGGTTCATGACCCAGCCGATGGGATGCTGTGGCGTCGAGATGATCGCCGCGGGCTGTGCCCATTACGACACCGACCGATTCGGGATCATTCCGAGATGTTCGCCGCGACATGCGGACGTGATGGTGATCAGTGGATATATCGTCCGCAAGTACTTCCCCGCGCTGAAGCGATTGTACGCACAGATGCCTTCGCCAAAGTGGGTCATCTGTATGGGCAACTGCTCAATAAGTGGCGGACCGTTCTACAGATCGTACAACACACTGCAGAACATCGACGAGATATTCCCGGTTGATGTCTATATCACCGGATGCCCCCCAAGACCCGAGGCACTGATCCAGGGGTTCGTGGAACTCCAGAAGAAGATCAAGGCGAAGACTGACAAGGGAACAATGTACGGGGTGAAATGAGGATGGACGAAACGACAGTACTCGACTCGTTGAAATCTCAGTTCCCGGACGCTGTTACGGACGCTCTGATCGATTCGCAGCCGCCACATATAGTC
>Ga0136651_10001468_pt1 | contig 12979 bp, 27 predicted proteins | sample Mar14236cmmetaG_FD_94867 | JGI IMG/M metagenome (GOLD analysis project Ga0136651, IMG submission 94867) | Marine hydrothermal vent microbial communities from Guaymas Basin, Gulf of California to study Microbial Dark Matter (Phase II) - Marker... ...
CCCCCACTAAGCTGTGTAAGTGGTTTTGGAAGCATTGGTCAATTTTTAACCAATACCTAACATCACTTCTTTAAATTTTTAGAAAATTTTATTTGACTTTCAGACCCATTATGCGATGTGGCTCAATAGAATATTTTCAACTATTTCGTCGGTGCATAATAATGACAGTGCTTCGTCTGTTTCGAAAACATCAAGGACTTCCATTCTAAGGGTGACAGCATCCACATCATATGTAGGCTCGCCCATTTCGACGTGTTGTTTATACAACTCAGCTGCGATTGCAGTATCCATTTCTGCCCTTCTGCGTGCTGAATTGGCGCACGTTGGTGGGGAATATTCGTTGTTTCGTAATATAGGAACATGGTGGCGCTTCGCGTATTGTTTTGTGACAAAGCCAGATTTCCAGTTTGTGTCGTGCGCCCGTACTGAAAGAATATCAGAACCGCCTAACATTTCCAACGTTTGGTGGTTTTGTAAATTTTGAATAATTTTATTGATTCGTACCATGCCTGTGTTTTCAAGATAGTACTCATCATCGATTGTCAGATTAATAACGCTTGGTAGCCATTCCCTAATCATTTGAAAAGATGCGTACCCTTGTGTTTTGATATAATCACGAACAGCTAAAATAATATCACGTTCACCATGGAATGGTTGTTCTGTCACTTTTGTATACATAATTTTCGCCTTTACGTTAATTTGACGTAACATTATATTGAATATATAACCAAATGTCAAGAAATATTTTGTAACCCTATTGCAAAATGTTTTCTTTTATGTTATAATAGCCCCACACTTAATTTAATGAGATAACAATCATGACAAAAGCAACACAGAAAGATATTACTAAACTTCTTAAAACCCTTGAAGCATCGGGGCCTATTGGTAAGGATGGCACAGCAAAATCAGTTGTTAAACCATTTCCACAAGAAATCGCACAATTTCTTTCTTCTGAAAAAACCAAAGTTCCCACAGTGGAAGAAATAACCCTTGAAGAACTATTCAATATCGCCGCAATCAACATTCAGCGTGATGTTACCAAAAGACTAGGCAAAAACCGCAAATATCTATCTAATGATATTACGTATTGTATGGAAACTGGAAGAATGTTTACAGCGGTTCGTTATCCCGATGGTACAATGAATTTAGTTGATGGAAATACCCGCGTTGCGGCTTATTACAATGAATTAATCAGATGTATCGAAACTGGTAAACCACCACGCTTTCAAATTCCTGCAACTGTCGTATTGACTATCCACGAACAAAATAGTGTTGAAGAAGGGATGTTGTTATACCTTACTTTAGATAATGGTGCCGCATCCGAAAAACCCCTAGAGAAAATGCAGGGTGTTAAGGATGTATTGGGTATTGAGTTCAAGAAGGACTATTTAGATAAAGTCAATTTTAAAACAGGTCTAAAAGTTGCTGCCAGCAAAATCCCCGGCATTAATATCGAAACAATACCTAATGAAGAATTTGGCTTAATGAAAGAATTCCGCGAAGAATTGGAATACATGGATAACCATTCGAAATTTGACGATTCACCTATTGGTGGGGATGATATTGCAGTCCTTGCTGCCATGTTCCGCAAATTCCGACATTCACGTGTAATGAAAGAGAAAATCATGGAATTGGCAAATAAAGTTTTCTCACCAAATAGTAATGGTTGTGTTGTAATGCCAAACGGTGGAAAGAATGCAGCAATGATGCTTCGCGATGAATATTACTGTGCTAAGAAGCACCAGAGGTTCGGGCATCGTTCCGCTTATCGAGCAGAACTTATGGGCTTTTGGGTACACTATCTTGCTGAATCCGAAGATGATAAAATCATGCCCCGTGCTACTAGCAAATCTGACGATATATTAAAACGTATAGGTAATGATTTCCTTAGTTCATAAATGGATAATTGGGACACAGTTTTAAACAGTTTTTCTTTTACTGTGTTTAGACTGTGTTCCGATGTACCATCTTGACATATTTGTCACATTGTGTTACGCTTCTTCTATTAAAAACTATTAAAGGTACTATCGATGGAAATGGAAAAATACGTTAAAGAAATCTGTTGCGATGATTGCAACCATGTTGGTGGGTATGAGACTTCTGGTCCTTATGGTGCTTTTTTCCCATTAGAGTGTTGCCCTGACTGTGGTGGTGAATTAAACGAGCAGGTTGGGCGTTGGCGGTATGAGGAAGAGGAAGTAAAAAAGACAGGATTTTTTTCGAGAAGCCCGTGCAGGAAAATGACTTTTATCAAAGGTCGGGATTCAAAATTTGAATTTAATCGCCAATAACCATCTTGACATATTTGTCACATTATGTTACACTCCCTGTATATTAAAACAACCACCAAAAAATTATGACTGATAAAATAAACATAGAAGACGAAATCCACCGTAACCACTGTTGTGTCATCCACGGCTGTAAGTACAATGATAAACAATGCCCTGTCGCGAATGGTCAAGTCAAACAGAAATACATCTGTCAAGACTGTAATGAGTTGGAAGCAATCGAACCCGATGTTGCTCGTGTTGATATCTTTGTGCCTGATGATAATCTTATGGATATTTCGGAACCACCTGCTAAACCCGTTGAACCTAATGTCACAAAAGAATTTATGGAATGGGAAAACGATAAGGATTGGGTAAGTCCATGGGACATGGCAGATGATGCACTATGGTTGGGTTCAAAACCCTTTACACCAGAACAACTTACACCGGAACACACTGCCGACCAGAAATATATGGATAGTCAAATACCTACACAACGCCATGTTGTCTTTGAAGAACTATTCGAAATATTAGCTAATAAAGGTGGGCTTGCTGCATTAACAAGGGCGGAAGAAATATTCAATACACAGGAAAGGGAAATTAATGAACTGTTCGAACAGCGTGTACAGCTTGAAAAGGGTTTGGAAGCTATGTCGAACGATAATGTCTTTCAACGTGAAAGCCTTACTTCCAACGAAAACCAGATAGCATACCTTACTACTGGAAACCAAGATTTGCTAATCAAACTTCGGACGGCAGATAATGACCTCCGATTGCGCGAAGAACAAGCCGATAAGCTTGAAGATAACCATATTCGTGCTATTGATACCATTAGTCATTTGGAAACCCGTATCCACACATATAAGGAAGCAATCGAAGATATGGAAGCGGATAAAGAACGGGTTGACAAGGTGCTCGAAACCGTCGAGCAGGATTTCACACAGATGGAAGAAGCCAATGAACTACTTGTTCAACGTCTGGGTGAAAGATATGAAGAGGTTATAGATGACCATGCTAGGACTGCGCGCGATTTGAAATATACTAATGAGAAATTAGCAAGCAAGATTATACGGCTTGAACATGAATTAGAAGAAGAGATTGAATTAAACGTGATACGCATAGAGGCAGTGAAAGCTCAGAAGAAGGATGATGATATGCACGATATCGGTGTTGCCATAAAAGACATTCCGTATCATTGGGGTGTACTTCCTACGTCTAAAGATATGACTATATTAGATAAGCTTCATTGTATTGAAAACAGTGAAGACGGTGGGGACGCTATATACGCTATTCAGTATTCTGGTGAGGCAGTGGGTATAATGTACCGAACCGCTGTACTTGAAGATAAATATTACCCCACCTTCGAAGACTGTATCAATGCTGAATATGAACGGGTGCAAAGTTTTGACACTGTGGAAGAGGAAGAAGATGAAGTAGTTAAATTCAATGATATGTGTCGTAATATACATGATACATATCATGGCACTAGAATATTAGGCTTCTATAATCCATGGGATGATAATAGTCAATTGGTGGATGTTGTTGATATTGTTATGAAAAATACAGGTTCGACATTCTTCTCTGGTGACAGCGACATATACAACGCAATGAAGAGATATATTAACCAATACAGTGGTGTGGTAAACGATAATGAGCATATTAGGATTTAGTGATGAACCAGACTTTGTCAATGATGAAGGGACAAAGTGGTGGATTGATGTGTCTACAACACAGTATGCCCAGCGCGAAGATGCTCACGGCACTGTTTTGGACATGGTTGTTTACTTAGCAGAAACGAAAAATGGTTATATGACCCGTGTCTTGTTAGATGATGATAGGAATATCGTTGAAGAAGAACAAAATTTAGAAGCTCTCGCAATCAAAATAGATATGCTGAAAGCTAATGAGAGGTTTGAATAATGCAAAAATATCATATGGTTAAAAAAACTAATGTGGATAAGTTTCACCAAGAAGTTAATGTTTATCTTAGTCAGGGGTGGCGCGTAAGCGGTAGCCTTATAGTTGAACCAAACGGAGACTATCCATCGGGTGCGTTCTGGTACTTTCAAGCATTAGTAAAAGATGATGAGTGATTTTGAACCCTTAGATAGACCATCGGAAACAGAATCTGGTAGAACGCCAGAATCATGGTATGTTGAAGTGATAGGCAAATACCGCAGGTGTCTTCTTAATGCTTGCTTTGTTGAAGATATTGCGAAGGTTGCTAATCCATTAGAAGAGCTGTATTATGCCACTGCCGCTGATGCGTATGCGTGTATGGAAGAATATTATATTAGGCATTGTGTACCTTTCCCGTATAAGGACGAAATGACTCTTGTGGAAAATGATGCGGGGTATTCACCAGCTGAACCAGACACACAACAAGTGATGGAATTTATATGAATCGTAGAAACTTTTTAAAACTATTTGGAATAGGTCTAATGCCTGTGGGGTTACTTCCCGCGCGTGCGCAAGCGGAAGAATATGTTGCTGATATTCGACACATACGGATAAAGACAAAATTTCGAGGTAAACTTCGTGTCATAATAGATAATAGTGCAGAACCTGCATTGGCAGATTTCGACGGAGAAATCGGGGAAACATGGGAAGATTGGGTTAAGTGGAATTATCGTGATGCGAATGGCACGTTTTATGTACCCCCATCTCAGCAGTTTTTTGAAGTTTCGGAAAAGTCAATAATCACAATAACTTCCTCGCATGGACACCGCGTTACTTTTAAACCCGTCACCGATAAAATACTTGGACACTTTATGCAGCAGGTTAGGATTGATACTTTTGGGTTTTCAATGTTTGCTACCGCAGAACCACACAGGCTATCGTAATGCATAAAATCCAATATGGTAGTTACGTTGAAGAAGAATGTTGTGTAGATTGTGACCATGCCGGTGGATATAAGGATATGGGCGGGATGGTACCACCACTGCCCCTCACTGTCTGTCCTAAGTGTGGTGGTCAATTAGCGAATACTCTTGGGCGCTGGAAGTATAGTGAAGAGCCTGTTTCATGGTGGGAAGCATTTGGCTCTGGTAGCCGCACAAAAATTATTAAGCACGGTTTTGAAAGGGGACGAGAATTGTCAGCCACCAACTGGCACAAGAATTATGAAGCGCAGTATACTAAGCCAGAGATGTCTGGTGCTGAAGTGGTTACTGCTGCATACCTTGAAGAATTTAATACCTACTGTGCTGATGTCATGGGTTATGATGTAAAACAACAAACCCTTCCTGATGGATATAACCCATATTACAATTTATATGAACTGGCGGATGTAGTGGAAGAATTAATTAATTTGACGGGCAAATACCCCAAAGATGATTTTTTAAATAGTGATTCCAGCACAGCGCGTGTGTGGGCAGATTATGTTACCAGTACGATGGAGAAGGAATGATAACCCCCACAAAAGAATTAATTCGAATCATGCGGGAGTTGGCAGCAGATAAGGAAAATATCTGCGGTGACAAATGGCACATTTCTTGGTGCGATGAAGTTGCAGATAAGCTTGAAGAGCTAGGTCATGGGATGGAGATGGCAGTAACCCAAATTATGCGAGACATAGCACGCGACAAGGACAATGATGCAGGTCAAAAATGGCACATAGGGTGGTGCAACTATGCAGCAGATGTTCTTGAAAAACTATCATCGACAGATACAACAGCACCAGCTGAAACGATTATTGAATCACAAGTCATGGAGTTTGAATAATGTATACACGAATATTGACATTTCACAATCTTACCCTCCCACACCTTGATGGTAACAGGGCAGAACAATGGTGTACATATAGTCAAGAAGACGGTATGGTTTATCTACTTAATGGCGATAGGCGTGAACTGGCCGCTCTTATTGAAATAGACATTGACAAAGATATCCACTTTAAAACCGAAGCGGAATGTCATAATCAAGCAAGCAAGTATTATACTAACTACAACCAATCCTATCCTTATGTGAAGGAATGGCAAAAAGCATGTATAGCTAATGTGGTGCTTGATAGTGACGATGTCCAATCGCAAATTATGGAGTTTATAGAATGAAGAATATTAAAATGAGAATTATCGGCGACGGCATGGGTGACTGGTTCACGCTATACCTTGATGACAAGTTTGTCACACATGGTCATATGATTAATGAGAACGTGGTGGTGCCGATACTGGAAAGCTTGGGGTATACTATTGACTTTGGGTACAATGAGATAACTGATAAACAGTCGGCGAAGTATGACGGTGGACAGCTTCCTGATGATTTCAATGAATTGGGATTAGAATGATGAATCGTAGAAACTTTTTAAAACTGTTAGGGCTGACTGCCTTACCCATCCCTGCATTGGCGGCAGCGACAGTAGAACCAACCGTAGAAACTGTTGATGAACTTGTTCCTGATAGTGCAGACTGGATGATATTACAAACACCGCAACGTGGTGCTTATAGTGTCGAAATAGATAATCGGCGGGTTTCGTGTCTTCGCGATGAAATGGCAGAGGATACTAAACAGCATATTAAATGGCAGGCAAAGATGTTGGCGAATGTGCCACCCGATAATCAATTCCTTTTAGTTTCGAAAAAATCGATGGTCTATGTTACAGCACCATCGGGGCAGCGTGTATGGTTTTATCCACAGTGGGACGCAGTGGGAGAACGGTTTGAAACTGTTGTCATTGAATTAGAAACACGCCCCGACATATTCATGAGCATGGATGATACTACCATTTTAGAATCAAAGGTTATAACAATGACCGCGCGTAACACTGATGGTAAACTTATCACTAAATCAATACACGAAGTGAACGCATGAGTAACAATTTTTACGACTCCCATCCATTGATGATAGACAGTGGTACCTTCTGGCGGTGTAAACACGGTAACACAGGATTCACTGGTGACTTCGAAAAGGTTGGTTGTGTTAAATGTGCATGGAACAAAGGTCTTGTAACGTGGATGAAATTCTATTGGCGGAAGTGGCACAGCATATGAACAGTAAAGTGGAAAAGATTTTAGAATATTTCAATGCAGAGCAAGACGAAGACGATATCACCTATTGGATTAAGAAGGAGTATATGTGTTGTAATGAAACGGGCATGGATGGAGGTCGTCTCAAAATGATATTGATGAATAACGAAAAAAGTAAAATTAGCTTCATGACCGACGACGCTGACTGGACGTATTCTTATGACGAGGGTATAAAATATATTGAAGAATGTTCAATATATAAAATAGAAAAGGTACAATTATGAAATGGATACCAATCATAAAGGGCGAAGAAGGAACAAGAAGTGGGTGATAAACAATGAAACAATATTTTAAAGCTGTACAAATGGTCTTAGTATTAGCATTTGCTAATGTACCTAACTTCCTACGATTTATTGGATTGCCGTTCTTGTGGTTATTCTTAAATGTGATAGGCACCAGAACCACATTCAAAGAAAATTTTAAGATGTGGGCTGACTATGCTGTACTAACAATGTTACACAGGAAATAATTATGAACCGTAGAAACTTTTTAAAACTATTTGGTCTGTTGGCTGTACCTACTAGTGCTATTGGTAGTAGATTTATCAAGACCCCTCCGTCCGTTGTTCAGATGAAGCAGCGCAAGAAGAAGCGCGAAATTAATCTATATATAACACTGGAAAATCGTTTCAATGAAACCCATGGTAAGCATCGTATCATAATACGCAAGAAGCTTAAGAGCGACCATTATGAGGAACACTATCGGTATAAGGAAGCGAGTGATTGGTCTGATACCTTTCTGTTGCATGGCAGACGCGTTGACGCAACTGACTTAATAACAGTTGAAACGGAAGATGGGACATCTGTCAGTTTTACACCAATACCCAATCCATATCAAGAGGGTAAGTTCGAGTCTGTGAATATTACTACACAGTGGGAACGGTGGACTAAGACGCTAGTAGCGACACCCATATTATGAGTAGCGGCTTCAAGCAGTTAGAAGCGCCAGAACGTTATTATAACCGTAACGGTGTTTCATTTGGATATGTTGTGCGGGTGCGGGGTTTTAGTAGGACAACGTACCTTTAACTATCTCTGTGGGATGCAAAATGAAATAGAAGCACAGGGTATGGGTGCTAGATGGGCGCATTATATAATCTCTGCTGTGTTTAAGACAGTTGAAGAAGCACACGAAACTGCCTGCAGATATTATCATGCGTGGCACAAAGAATATGGTTTCGAGCAAGATAACATCACAGGGAAATGGATACCGCGCGAGATTGATAAGAGCTGTTCAAAAACTGTAGAATCACAAATCATGGAATTTATATGACTTTTAATGAATTGAGGCTGCCCTGTCATACCACTGGCGTTGCGCCAGTGTTATGGTATACTGGATGCAGGCAGGTATCAGAATTCTTATTGAATAATTGTTATGGGCAGACAGGCACCGTCTCACACCCGTTACAAGAATTTTACTTTACAAGTGAGGTGGCAGTGCTAGAACACATGGTAATGTACTACAACCATCATGGAAAATTATTTCCGTATGGTAAACAATTACAAGAAGCGTTGGCAAAAGAAAAAGGACGGGCATCAGCAATGTCGATACAACCATTAGGAACTGTAGAATCACAAGTCATGGAATTTGTATGATAGAAGGAACCTTTAGACAGGAAACATGCGACATCTGTAAGAAGCCAGCGAAGCTACGCTCGCGTGAGAATGGCACCTATGCATGGAACTGTTGCGGACGGTCTTTCGTTGTAGTAGGAAGTCCCATGGATGTAGCCAATCAAATTATTACGAGGAATATGAAAGATGAGTGATGAACAAGAAAAATTTAATGCGTATTGCGCAAAAGTATTGGGTTGGCGTCGTGGGACGACGGGCAAATTCATCAATGAATACTATATGCTTGAAATTGGTGCACTATATGGTTCTTTTATGGGCATGGTAGATGAATACAACCCATATAATGACTTGAGCAAGATGCAGCCTGTAATCGATTCCCTTATATCTGGATTGGGTCTACATTTAGATTCTGGTGAGGTTCAGCAGCATGGTCTACTAATTACATGCCGTAACCTTATCCTGAAACATATGATTGACGACGACAATAAAGAAGTCATTAAAGGTTGTGTCGGCAAAGAACGATTTTGGGAAGACTCCGAAGACGCACTGGACGTTGAAGAAGGTTGGGACGAATACGATAGAAAGAGGCGGGAAGCCGTTGTCCATTCCAACAACATGATGTGGAATAATCTAAAGTTTCGCGACATGACAGAAGACAACACGACTATTCCTGAAGCTATAAACAATCTTGCCGAAACTATCGAAAGTCTTACAGACGAGTGGGAAACAAAAGGTCCCATCGATGACGAGTTGTATAAACTGGGAAAGCAAGTATCTGATAGTATGCAAAAACCACACCCTATGTACGAGCCAGTACCAAACTGTACAAACTTTGACTATGACGCGGACAACGGTTATCCAAACGTCAAAGAAGAACAAGCCAAATTTAATGCACAGTGTCGCAAAATTATGTTCAAGCATGCTTCGCTCCAAGACAATGGTTCGCTTATGTCAGCCCAAAACTTTGACCCATATTATAATGGCAGTCAACTTCTTAACGTCATGAACATAGTTCTCCTATATTTACCACATGATATCACGTTCGAAGTTGGCGGCGAAAGTGATAATAGTATGCCCGGCGTTGATATGACAGTTCAAATTCGTAACTTCATTCGCCACTATGGTACCGATGAATACATGCTCCCACCTGCGGTGGCTTTTAATAAACAATGTGCCATCTTAGTAGAAGGTTACAATATTTTCGACTGTCAACCCGTCACCAGTGACTTCGACCCTTATAATAATATAGAAGACTTGTTGCCGATACTACCTATTGTTGTCAGGCGGGTGCAGGAAGATTTTACCCTCGGCAAAATTATGTATGACCTTCCACTGGAAGATTCTTACAATATGGACTTATTTGATAATATGCGCCATTATGTTTCGCGTCATATGCAAGCACTTCTTGACATTCTGGAGAATAGTGAATGAAAAAATTAAATGATAGTGTAGGTAACACACAACAAGATATATTCAATTTGGCGTGTGCAGCAGCCATGGATATTCCTGTAATGTTTATGGATTTAGACAATGACAAAGAGCAGTTATGCTGCGCCAGCGCCGATGGGTGGGCACCATATAATCCATGGGGTAATTTGGAACAGTTGGCGATGGTTGTTTCGGGACTGGATATACCAGTGACTACAGACGATGTGCTGGTACCTGATATGCAAATCCCGCTGCGGAGGATTGTTCAAGACACGATACATGATGAGATAGAAGCCCTGCAGTGGACTGCCTGCCAAAATAAAGAAAGTCCAGATAACCCAACTTGGTCATCACCATATAATGATATAGTGGCTGAAGACGAGGACAACGAACCATTTAAACCATTGGAAGAAGGTGACCCAACTAGAGTTTATTGGCAAGCAGCTAACATATTAACAGTCATCGAATATCGTGAATTTAATCGATTCTACGAACGCGATGGTGAGTATTTTATTAGTGAAGACCATTCACATTTACATGCGGATTCGGAGGAAGTGGAATGGCAGTCGTTTACGGATAATGGTTTCTTACAGTCCTACACCATAGAACGGTATCTCCGTGACCCTAAGAATGGTTGGGGACTGTGGGAAGACGCAATTGAAGAAACTAAAATAGAAGATTCTACAATTTCGTTTACAACAGAAGATGATAATCCTGAGAATTTTTCAGATGGATGGAATGCTGGAACCATGCATCAACATCGCCTACGGCTCATACACAAGTGTTTGGAAAAGATGGCAGAACAGTATTTGACAGAAGAAGTTAAATTTAACAAATTATGTGTGCAGATTAAAAATCATTGTCAACCAAAAGTATTCTTTGAAACTTTCGGTTACAAGCCGTATGAGGACATTGGGGAACTATCCTTGATAGTGGAAATGTTGATAAACGAATCAGGATATAATTTTGAAGTGTTATATTATGGTAAGGATGTTTCCATGGTTGTAGCAATGAGAGATTACATCCTTCAATATAGTACAGAACGATACATGAGCTTTGAATAATGAAAAAATTACAAGATATTTTAAAGGGTTTCGACTTAGAAGAAACATGGGACGATGGCACCAAACAATATACCGTCAAACAGATGCATAGTGTTTACTATGATTATTTTGAAGTCAACGCCATAACTGTTTATACCACAGGAGTTATCGATGCTGTTATTGGAACGAACTGTTCCCCGTTTGATGGTATAACAGATTTAGATGAATTCCACGTCTATGCATTGACCGAACTTGCTTGACACAATACAACCTATCGTGGTATAATAACCGAACAATTAAACTGAGGAAATAAAATGTTAAATTTAACTGAACAAATGCGTGCCATCATGGCGATTGAAGCTGTCTGGATTCTTGTTGGTATCCTACTAACGGGTGTGACACAAGCATCGCTGCTGCTATGGGCTTCTGTTGCCTTCTTAGCATGGTCTGCATATTCTGGTAAGCTGATGGGTACCGCAGGTGCTGATTGGCTTCTTGAAAAGGTACGCCCTTACTTAAAGCGTAGCTAAAGATGAATGTTGATGGTTACATACAATTTCATGCGCCGATTATGAACGGTATCGGAGAGTGGTTTCTGAGGAGTATTGAGAGATGTGATACCGCAGGCTTTCACAAATATCTCGCATTCGACGGACCGAGTCGCCCATATGTTGTAACAGCTGTGACAGCAGTGAATGATTACCTTACACTTGTTTGTGATACTGAACTAAAAGCTCATACCGAACTTGAGGTTTACTATTCATTTCATGGCGCGGAGTATCCATACCTAACGCGATATACAGAATTATTGGGTGATACGGTGGCACCAGATGTTATCGAACCACAAGTCATGGAGTTTGAATAATGGCACAATTTCGACCACAATACTACGAAGACCTTATCGGGCACTGGTGGCGGCACGATGGTTACGAGTACAAACTTATAGGCATCCTGTATGGTGACGATGATTGGTATTGGGTTATGGCGCGTGGGGGTAGGTTAAACAAACATACTCAGCTGTTAAGTTGCGTCGGCGACATAGAAGCATTTGATTTTGAAAGGATAGAAAAGGCGGAACGATTATGACAAACGAAGAGCGAGAACGATTAAAAAAAGAATATCCAGCAATCGACGTTAAACGGTTGGTTATAGCTGTTGGGTTGTGTTGTGTGATTATGTTAATAGCAGCAGTGGTTCTCTAAATGACAGCTAAAGATGAATTAATTGAAGAACTAGCCACTGCGTGTCGTGACGTTATCGTTATGCACCATTTAGAATCTTCTGTAACAGATAAAATGCGCGAGGCAACTTCTAAACGCATTTACGATGCGGGTGGTCTTGTCTATTACATGAAAGACTTACTTGCAGCAATTGACAACCTCCCCGATGTAATGTACAATGACCCCACAATGAAAGCCGCGTTCCGCGAAGAATTTACACCCGCATATTTAGAACGTGTCCAAGAAACAACAAAAGGGCGAGAGATTGCTGAATTATTATACATGGCTTTTTGTAGAGGATATTTATATGAAACAGAAACTAGATGATTGGATTGGTGGTTGGGCGAAACTTTGCGATGCCCTCTGCTTAATTTTTACATTCGGGCAGTTTAATCCCCGACTGAATTATAAGTGGTATTTTGA
>Ga0136651_10001469_pt1 | contig 12977 bp, 10 predicted proteins | sample Mar14236cmmetaG_FD_94867 | JGI IMG/M metagenome (GOLD analysis project Ga0136651, IMG submission 94867) | Marine hydrothermal vent microbial communities from Guaymas Basin, Gulf of California to study Microbial Dark Matter (Phase II) - Marker... ...
AAAGAATAACTGGATTTTCAAGCCGCCACTCTTTGACCCGTCCCTGGTGTTCCCTATTCCTGGTCATAAGGAGTGATTGAAGGGAAAGTAGTATTTCACCTCATTTCTTCCGTGACAAAAAAACAAGGCAAATTATCTAGGAGGCAAGGCTATCCTTGTTATTTTAACTTCTCATTTCTTTGACTAATTTGGCAAATCTTTTAGCAAATCTTTGGCATTTGGAGGTGCACCTTTTATCTATTTTCTCGAGGGCCACTGGACCGTAATGGTCTGAATCTGGATCGCCTTGAATAATCATTCCGTGGATTAACATGGCTTCTAATATGCTCAGGATGGTAGATTCATTTCCTCCGCCAATACTAGCAGACGAAGTAAAAGCAGCCCCTATCTTTCCGTCTAACTTTCCATGAATAGATATGCTTTTGTCTATGAACTCTTTTAATTCTGAAGCCACGCTGCCATAGTAAGTAGGAGAGCCCATAATAATCCCGTCATAATCCAGCAACTGCTCAGGTTTTGCCTCTGAAACGGATTTTAAGTCAACCTCTAAACCTTCTCTCCTTACTTCTTCAGCAATAAGCTTAGCCATCTTCTTGGTGGTCCCTGTTCTTGAATAATAGACAATCAAGGCCTTCATCTTTACCTCCTAAAATAAAAATATGTGTCCGGCAAGATTCGAACCGGCCAACTTCTCTTGCCCAATAAGCGTTCTATCCCCCTGGAGTTACGGGTGTTCAATCGGTTTGATTTTACAGTAATTTAGATGCGCACTCAAGAAAAATGCCTTCGTGCTTTCCTCAGGCCCCTACTTTTTAGGCCGCAACAGGGGTTTTTGGGGCCCAAGATAGGCATGGGAAATTTCTTGTGGATTTTTTATTGACGGGACTTGTTTTTTATTTGTAGTATGGGTGAAGAATTAATTAGAGGGTGGAAATTTGATAAATTGAGGGCAAATCATCATCAACAGAAAAACCAAATCCCAACGTCCAGAATACGGCTGATTCAGCTGGCCTATACATCGAGTTGACCCCCCCAGCAGACTGAACAGTCCTGGTCACCAAAGAGTTTCCCCCGATATGAGTTTAGATCATATCGATGGACGCGGTTTTCAAAGATCTCTCAGAACACTTCAAGGACCAACGGAAGCGATTGAACCAGGTCATTGAGAAAGAAGTGACGCCTCTGCTTCCCCGCTGAAGAAGAAATAGGTAACTAAAGAACATGAACGAGGCTAGGTTACCCGTCACCATAAATAGAGAGTTAAGTTGCTCTGAAACACTTTCGTTCATCAAGTTTACCTGGCCCGGTTATCGTCTGTTTGCTTTATCAATTTTGTCGATATCGATAGATAAAAGAGTGAGGCAAACAAGAGAGGAGGATAGCTAAATGAAACAAAAGGTGAAAGACATAGGGTTAGTGGTAGTCATAATGGCCTTTTTGGTAGGCGTGGGTTCGGGGGCCCGGGTCTTGGCCCAGAAGGCCGAAGGGCTACGTTGCCTCCAGGTTAATGACTACTTTGCCCTGAAGAATGTGGGCAGCCCGCGCGTCAGTCCCGACGGTGCCTGGGTCGCTTACACGCTCAATACAAAAGACCTTAAGAATGACCGGTCCGAAACGCGAGTGTGGGTGGTCCCGACCGCTGGCGGCGAGCCGATTCCCATGACAGCCAAGGGCAGCTCTGCCTGGCGGCCCCGGTGGAGCCCGGATGGCAAGTATCTGGCTTTCCTCTCAGATCGCAATGCGAAAGATGGAGTTCAAGTCTTCAGGCTGGATATGCGTGGCGGGGAGGGCGTTCAGCTCACCGATGTCAAGCAGGGCGTCGAGTCTTACGAGTGGTCGCCCGACGGGAAACGACTCGTGCTCCTGATCCGTGACCCAGAACCAGAGACCAAAGTCCCCGGGCCCTGGGTCATCGACCGGTTACATTTCAAAGAGGACTATGCGGGTTATCTGAATCGTCTGCGCTCCCATCTTTATGTCTTTGATATGGAGACGAAGGTCATCCTCCAGATTACTTCTGGCGACTACGATGATTACGATCCGGCCTGGTCTCCGGATGGAAGCCTCATCGCTTTCACCAGCAACCGTACAGAGGAGCCCGACGCTAATTACAACACCGACATCTGGCTGGTGAAGCCCAACATCCCCCACGACCAACAGGAGCCAATCCGGGTAACCACGAACCCTTGGACCGACGACTCGCCGACCTGGCACCCCGATGGCGAGAGAATCGCCTACCTCACGACCTACACGGACCGGACCGACATCCCCGCGGATTACCTGCAGACTAAAGTCGCGATCATTCGTATTGGAGAGGACAAGCCCGTGCTTCTCACCACGGAGGCACTCGACCGCAAAGCCTGGGACCCGATTTTTTCACCGGATGGAAGCCAGATTTACTTCATGCTTGAGGATGACGGGCAAGTTCAACTGGCTGCTGTGTCTGTCGCAGATGGGGAGCTTAGCCGGCTGATTACAGGACACGTCCGGGTAGAAGAGATTGCGGTAGCGCCTGACGGCAATGTCGTTATCGCCATCAGTAAGCCGTGTCTGCCGGGAGATCTGTTTATCCTCGATGCGAATCCTCCGGCTGGTTCTGAGCAGCCACGCCGCCTCACCGACGTCAACAGTGAACTGTTGAATTCAGTCTGGCTGTCGGATGTCGAGGAGGTGCGATTCCCCACCCTCGACGGAACCGAGATCCAGGCTTTCATTTACAAGCCGAGATCCTTCGATCCGAAACGCCGTTACCCAACCATACTTTGGCTTCACGGCGGGCAGGAATCCCAGTACGACTATGGTTTTAATTTCCGGGTCCAGCTGTTTGCTGCCAATGGCTATGTCGTGGTGATGCCGAATGTTCGAGGATCAGGTGGCCGGGGGCTCGAATTTGCACTTGCCCTCAACAAAGCATATGGCACAAAGGATGTCGAAGATGTGCTCGTGGCCACTGACTATGTCGTGAAGCTGGGCTACGCCGACCCCGATCGGCTCGGAATTGGGGGCTGGTCGTCTGCCGGGACGCTGACGAACTTCGTGATTGCCAAGACGGATCGATTCGCAGGTGCTATCAGTGGCGCCAGCGTTGGATGGTATACCTCCACTTACGGTCACGATCAGTACTATCTGTGGTGGCATACGGAGCTCGGTCCGCCGTGGAAAAATCGCGATCTCTGGGACAGAATCTCTCCGTTCATGTACGTCGAGAACATCACGACGCCGACGCTCTTCATTGGCGCCGAGAAGGACTGGAACCAGCCCGTCATCCACTCTGAGCAGATGTACCAGGCAATGAAACACTTAGGGCGCGAAACCCAGCTCGTAGTTTACCCCAATGCCCACCACGGCATCGATCGGCCTATCTATCAAAAAGACCTGCTCGAGCGCTTTCTGGACTGGTTTGATAAGTACGTGAAACGCTCACCTTCCGGTTCCTAATGAGCTGGGAACTATTGCCGCTGTTCTTCTTTAAAAATGGACACAAGGGTGAAAAGAAAGATTCTAATATGAAAAAAAGGAAATTATGAAAAAAAGAAAATTAAAGGTTCCTCACACTCTAGTTATCCTTTTTGGGATGGTAATTTTGGCTCAGATCTTAACATATTTGATTCCCGCTGGCTCGTTCCAACGGGTGGAGAAGGCCAACGGACAACTCCAGGTGGTTCCTGGTAGCTTCCAGTTTTCCACCGGTGCTCCGGTCTTATCGCCCTGGGCATGCCTGACGGCTATTCCCAAGGGTTTCAGCGGAGCACATGAGATCATCTTCTTTGTCTTTATCATCGGGGGGGCATTTGCTGTTTTTCGGGCTACAGGAGCTGTGGATGCTGCTTTGGGAGCCCTCCTCAGGCGCTTGGGTCATCGACCCTTCTGGTTGGTGGCGGGCGGAACGGCCCTGTTCACTGTTGGGTCGAGTACCATTGGATTCGGTGAGGAGTATTTTCCTTTTATCCCTGTGCTCATCATTCTGGCTCTCGCCCTTGGATACGACAGGATCACCGCCGTGGCCATCATAATGGTTGGGTACGGCATTGGGTACGGGGCGGCCATCATAAATCCCTTTACCATTATTATCGCCCAAAACATAGCCGAGCTCCAACCTTCCTCAGGGCTCTGGTACCGCCTGGTGCTCTTGGCCATTTTTCTGCCCATTGGCATTTACCATGTCTGGTCATATGCCAAGAAGGTGGGCCAGGATCCAGCAGCAAGCCTGGTGGCTGGGGTGAGCATGCCGGAAGGGATGTCGATCTCCAGTGGCCCAGATGGAAAGACTCAACAAAATCATTCCCCAATGACCACCACGCACAAGCTGATCTTGACTGCGGTTGGCCTTTCTCTGGTGGTTCTGATCTACGGGTTGAGCAAGTGGCACTGGTCTCTGGTCGAGATGCAAGGACTCTTTGTTGGTCTCACCCTGGTTATGGCCATCATCGCCCGCATGAGCCCAAACCGCACAGCGGTAGAGTTTGGCCAAGGCGCAGCGAGTCTGACCAGTACTGCCTTACTGATTGGCGTAGCCCGGGCGATCCAGGTCCTGTTGAACGAGGGCGGGATAGTAGACACAATGGTCTATAGCATCAGCCTCCCCCTTCAGCAACTTCCGGGGGCCCTTTCCGCCGTGGGGATGTTCTTTGTTCAGAGCCTGGCCAACTTCTTCATCCCCTCGGGAAGTGGTCAGGCTTTTGTCACCATGCCGATAATGGCACCCTTGGCAGACCTGGTAGGGGTGAGCCGGCAGGTGGCCGTACTAGCCTACCAGTTCGGGGACGGATTCAGCAATATTCTAGTTCCCACCCAAGCCGTGATCGTGGGAGCCCTAGCTATAGCGGGAGTGCCATACGATCGTTGGCTGCGCTTCATCATTCCCTTAATGGTGAAGATTTGGATCGTGGGCTCGGTGGCCATGGCTGTGGCTGTATTGATCGGATATTCATGAGAAAGCCTTCTTGCCAGGGATGGCCCTCTTAAGCTGGGCACTTTGGTCCACGACCGCTGTAAAAAAACCAAAGGGACCTGGCCTTGGTAGAATGATGACAATGAGTGAGTTAGCCCAAAAAAGAACACGTTGGGAAATCATTACCCTTGGTTGCATGTTTATTGGCTATACGGGATTTATCCTTTCCAGGACAGTTCTGGCTGTTGTAAGCCCTGAAATGGGACTTGGGCCTCCGCATTTCCAAGCGGATGTTTGTTTGCCTTGATAGATCGGAGGTGGCCCAGGGCAGGACCGCAGACAGAGCTAACGAGATGCCAGGCTTTTGGAAGCAGATCTGATCTTTAACCCCGAAGAGCTAACGATTTACTATGACTACATTGGCGAGAGTTATGGAATACCAACAAAGGAATGCATCGAAGCCATTAAGTTGGTGGCTCGGACGGAGGGAATTCTGTTGGATCCGGTTTACACAGGGAAGGCCATGGCTGGACTCATTGACTTAATACGCAAGGGCAAATTCAGCTCTAAGGACACTGTTGTCTTCTTGCACACCGGGGGTATTGCGACATTATTTGTTTATAACAAGGAACTTTCATGCTGATTGGCAGGCCAGCTTTTATCAGCTTTTTGTAGGATTCGTTGGTCAAGCTCATTTTTCTCCTGAGTGTCGGAGTTGGTGAATGGATCGGTATTTGTGATGCTTGGAGTTGGATTGTGGTCTTTCGTTCGGGCTGACAACCCGATTATTTTTTATTCTACTTAGCGCCGAGTGAGTGGCTTCTTTCTTGGTTAAATTACCTCAAGGTGCTTTTTCAGCGGCCGCTCGGATGTTCCCGGGCAACCTTCAGCAAAACGCTCATATCAACATTTCCTCCGCTGACGACTACCGCAACGTGCTTTCCCAGGTGCTTAACTTTTCCAGATATTAAGGCAGCGAGAGCCACTGCTCCCCCGCCTTCAACCACCAGGTGATGTTCCTCTAGAGCAAAATTCATAGCGGAGGCAATCTCTTCTTCAGAGACTAGTACTGTCGCGTCGATGGTTTTCTGAACTAGGGGAAAAGTATAATCACAGGGATGGATGTTGCCGGCGAGGGCGTCGGCCAGCGTGGGCTCCTCCACAATTTCGACTACCCGGCCGGCCCGAAGGCTTTCCACCATAGCTGGGCTCCGCTCCATGGAGACACCAACCACATGGATTCCAGGGTCAGCCGACTTGAGGGCAAAAGCGATACCACCCAACAGACCACCACCGGACAAGGGGACGATGACGGTATCCAGCGCTGGAAATTCATCCAGCAGCTCCAATCCGATGGTTCCTTGTCCAGCAATGACGGCTGGATCGTTATAAGGATGAATCATCTCCAGCCCTTCTTTGGCCATTAAGCGGTAGGCCTCTTCACTCGCCTCCTCGTAAGTTTTGCCCTGGACAATTACTTCAGCCCCGAGTTTCTGGATGGCGTTGAGCTTGTTGGCTGGAACGTTATCGGCCAGAAAAACAAGCGCCCGCAGCCCGAGGCGGTGTGCCACATAGGCCACTGCCCGGCCGTGATTGCCACTGGAGACGGTAATGATCCCCCTCTCTCGCACCTCGGGATTCAAGGATAAGATTTTATTGGCGGCTCCTCGCGGTTTGAAAGAGCCGGTCTCCTGCAGGTTCTCGAGCTTGAGGGTGATTTCGCTTCCGCTCAATTTGGCCAGGGCCGGGGATGAAACAAGGGGAGTCTTGCGCACAAGAGGGGCGATCCTTGCCTGAGCCAAGTAGAGGTCACGCAACGTCAAGGCAAAATCAATCATGGATGCATCCTTTCATGATCCGCAGAAACGCTTCCCCTGCCGATCAAGGATAATTCTTATAGCCAACTACTTTTTTAGAATAATTCACCAATTAGTATATTACTATAGATTTAATTAGGGCCTAAGTCCATTCAAAAAAATGGATTTTAGACCTTGATAAACTCCCTCAGTAAAGATCCGATGGCCATTTGGACATCGAAAGAGTTTATTCTTTAGGGGGGGTTATTTTAGCCTTTTTGATAAATAACTTGATAGGAAATCGTGGTTAGTAGTAAGATGAAGGTTAGATTATCGCCTAGAGGAGTGTCTCCCTGGCATAAGGACACCCAAGGCTAGACAGTTAGGAGACCTGCCATGACAGCTGGAAACAACTTGCAACTCGATGTGCCTCAGCTAGTGCGGGAAGCACACGAGAGATGCAAGGAATACCTACTGCCGACGCCGCTTGAATACTCTCGGTATCTCAGTGAAGAAATTGAGGGGGAAGTGTGGCTCAAGTTAGACTCGATGCAGAGAACGGGTTCATTTAAGTTCCGGGGCGCTCTTAACAAGATCCTCTCCCTTTCCGAAGAGGAATTGGACAAAGGGGTAGTTACAGCCTCGACAGGAAACTACGCCTTGGCCGTAGCCGAGGCTATGCGCATTCGAAATCGACGAGCCACCATTTATGTCGCCAAGGATATTGATCCGGCACGCCTGGAATTATTGAAAGCCCATGGCTTGGACCTGGTCATCCATGGTGAACTAGCCTGGGATGCAGAGAAGGAAGCGCGGCGGGTTGCCGAAGAAAAAGGTATGATCTACGTCTCACCTTACAACGACCCCGTAGTGGTCGGCGGACAAGGAACTTGCGGGTATGAAATCTCCCAGCAACTTCCCGACGTGGAGGCAGCCCTTTTTGCCTGTGGAGCAGGAGGATTACTTACCGGCTCGGCAGGGTGGCTAAAATCCTACAACCCAAAAATAAAAGCTTTTGGCGTTTCTCCTAAAAACTCCCCAGTGATGTATGAATCAATGCGGGCCAAAAAAATGGTGGAGATAGAAACCTACCCAACCTTGGCTGATACCTGCGCTGGCGGAGTGGACCTAGACACTATTACTCTCGATTTGTGCCTGCGTTATGTGGAAGAGATTATACTGCTCAGTGAAGAAGAAATTGCGGCCGCTATCCGTCTTCTGTTCGAGCAACATCGTTTGGTGGTCGAAGGGTCAGGGGCGTTGAGTGTTGGCGGTCTTCTCCAACGAAAAGATTACTTCAAAGGAAAAAAAGTGGTCGCCGTTGTTTGTGGCCGCAACATTCCTTTAGAACTGTTCAAGCGCCTCATTGCCTAGCTATAAATCAACTGGTTGCTGGGGCCAGTGAAAACAAAATATTTAATCCCCTACGTTTCGAATTTCTGTGTTTCGATTTATTAACATACATAAAATATAATAAGTTAAGAGGTTCTAATGAAAACATTTAAATTATTGCTCCTTGGTTTTGGCAATGTAGGACAGGCGCTGGCCCGCCTGCTCCTTGAAAAACGCTCAGAACTTGAGCAACGCTACTCAATCCGCTTTTTAGTTACGGCCGTGGCTACCCGCACTCACGGACGGGCGTTAAATCCTGATGGGCTTGACCTGGAAAAGGCGCTGGCGATCATGGAATCTGGCCACTCGCTGGATGAACTCTCGCCCTCGGCAGCACCCCTAGACAGTCTCGAATTGATTAGAGCCAGCGGTGCCGATGTAATGTTCGAGAACACGCCTGTCAACTACAATGATGGCCAGCCCGCTATCTCTTATATCGAGACTGCCCTGAAGAATAACATGCAGGCCATCACCGCCAACAAAGGTACTGTGGTCCACGGCTACTCCTACCTTCAAGCCTTAGCTGCCGAGCATGGTGTTAAATTCTTTTTTGAATCGACGGTTATGGACGGAGTGCCAATTTTCTCCTCCTTCCGCCAATTACCAGTCATGGGGCTGACTTCCATCTGGGGCATACTGAATGCCACTACCAACCTGGTTCTGTCTCGCCTGGAAGCAGGTGACAGCTTTGATGAGGCGGTCAGATATTCTCAAGAGATCGGCATTGCTGAGACTGATCCCAGCGGAGACATTGATGGCTGGGATGCAGCCGTCAAGGTGGCGGCTTTGATTACGGTGCTGATGGACCACCCCTTTACGCCCGATATGGTTGAGCGGACTGGGATTCGAAGCATCACTCCCGAGATGATCGCGAAAGCGAAGGCAGAGGGTAAACGCTATAAGCTTGTGGCCCATGCCTGGAAAGAAGGCGAGAAAATCAAAGCTAGAGTTTCTCCGGAATTGGTTAGTTCGAATTCAATACTCTACAACATCAACGGGACGACAACCATCGTCCAGTTCGAATCAGATGTGCTGGGGAAATTATCCTTCATTGAGGAAGACCTCGGCCCCCGGACGACCGCTTACGGTCTGCTGGCGGATTTTGTTAATGCCGTGAGAGAGTGATTGGTTATTTCTTCTTAAGCTCAATCACCTCTTTTTTCGCAAGATTATAGAAAAATTCTGCCGATTTTTCGGGCAGAGGATCACCACATTCAGCCAGCACTGCTTGGGCTATCTCGAGCATAGTTCTCTTACCATCTATGAAATTGGCCAATTCCCAAGCAGCAAACGGATATTTAAAAATCTCATGAGATTGGGGAAGATCGGGGTCCATATCTAACTCCATCTGAGCCACCATGCCTTTTGCTTTTTTGGTGGGAATTAGCCTCTTCATCTTTTCTTCCTCTGGAGTTAATCTCAGTTTCTGAGGTTTAATACTATGCTCTCTACACAAAAATTTATACATCTTGTTAAGGGATTTTAGCGAAGCCTTCATTTCATTAATAAGATTAGCTGACTCGATTTGAATCCTACTGAGGGCATTTTTATCATCTTCAGCTATTAACTGGATAGTCTTTAAATTTTCGAGTTCATGTTGATAAGCCTGTTCTATTGTTATGGCGGCCTTGCAATTAACAAAAAGATGATTTTCTTAAATGAAAACATAGGGCCTCTCTTCTAAATTAATTTGGTTTTATTAAACAATTCTGAATAATAATATAAACAAAATGCTAATTTTTCTAATCTTATTTATTTATTATATTTATTATATTCGGCAGGGAACTAACTTCAAAGTTGTTGACAAGGCAATATTCATTAATATACATACTATAGAAAAGCGGTACGATTTCTGCCATACAGTAACATAAAAGGCGATTAGAGATAGAGATAATATTGGCAGCCCTAATTGGAGTGGAGAGGATACCATTAGAAACTCAGATGAATTTGCTAAGTTTTTCCTCCCAGAATTTAAGCAAAAGATTGTTTTTTAAGCACAAAAGAAAAGGGCGGGGCATTTAAATGGCCATTCTTGGCTTTATTGGCTGTATTGCTTATAAACTAAAAAATAGATGAAAAAGTGAGGTGGATATGAAGAAAAGGGTGAGTCATTTTCTAAGTTTAGTTCTTCTCCTGGGATTGGCTGGGGTGATTGCCCTTGGGCAAGGAGGCGATAACCGCCGCAACCTGACCGTGGATGATTATTTCCGAATTCAGCACCTTTCCGATCCACAGCTCAGTCCCGAAGGCAAGTGGATTGCTTTCGTCATTTCCACTATGGACCTTGAGAAAGACGAGAGCCAGAGCCGCATCTGGATGGTACCGGTCGAAGGTGGTGAAGCGATACCGATGACCGCCACAGGTACTTCCGCCTGGCGGCCGCGGTGGAGCCCTGACGGCAAATATTTGTCTTTTCTCTCTGCCCGGGGCAATGGTAAAACCCAAGTCTGGACGCTATTCAGAAAGGGCGGAGATGCCGTCCAACTCACCGGCATCCCCCAGGGAGTGCAATCCTACGAGTGGTCTCCGGACAGCAGCAAGTTACTGTTGACCATTAAGGATCCCAAGCCCGAAGACTTAGAAGGCAAAAAAGACAAGAAGAAAACACCTAAACCCTGGGTGATCGATCGTCTTCAGTTCAAGCGGGATTACGTCGGCTATCTAGATCATCGTCGGAGTCATCTCTACGTCTTCGATATTAAATCTAAAAAGGTGACTCAAATCACATCTGGCGATTTCGATGACAGAGAACCGGCCTGGTCACCGGATGGTAAATTTGTCGCCTTCGTCAGTAATCGGACTGAGGAACCTGATAGTAATTATAACACCGACATATGGGTGGTGGCCGCTGACAATCCTGACAAGGGAAAAACGATGCTCCAGGTGACCAAGAATCCTGGCTCTGACAGCTCTCCCACCTGGAGTCCAGACGGTAAGTACATCGCTTACATTTCAGTTACCGATCCCGAAGCTTTTGTTTACGCTACTCCTCACCTTGCTGTAATACCTTTTAAGGGTGGAGAACCCAAGGTGCTTACCAAGAAGCTTGACCGCCATATATCAAATCCCCGTTTCTCCCTGGACGGAAAATCGATTTACTTCGTGTTAGAAGACAGTGGTGAGTATCAACTGGCCCGGATTCCGGTGGGAGGAGGCAAGGTGGAACGGTTAATTACCGGCTCTACGGGTGTCTACGATTTCGAAATAGGTAAGGGAGGGATGATTACTGCCCTCATTACCGAGCCCCATCTGCCTCCTGAAGTGTTTATCTACGCTAAAGGTAAGTTAAAGCAACTCTCCCACGTTAACCAGAAGCTTCTTTCTGAGGTTCGGCTTGGAGCCGTGGAGGAGATCCGTTTCAAAAGCAAGGATGGAACCGAAATTGAAGCCTTTGTAGTTAAACCGCCGGGCTTCGATCCGAGCTTTCGCTACCCAACTTTGCTTCGCCTCCATGGCGGACCAGTCGCCCAATACGATTATGGTTTCAATTTCTCAGCCCAGCTTTTCGCCGCCCACGGCTATGTGGTCGTCCTGCCCAACCCGCGTGGTTCTTCAGGCTACGGCCAGGATTTTTCCTTGGCCCTCGTGAAATCAAAGGGGGATAAAGAATTCGAAGACGTCATGGCCGCCGTTGACTATGTAATTGAACAAGGTTATGCAGATCCCGATCGGCTGGGGGTAGGCGGATGGTCGTACGGAGGCGAGCTGACTAACTTGGTCATCGTCAAGACTGACCGATTCAAGGCCGCTATCTCTGGTGCTGGCACTGCCCTGTATGTGAGCAATTATGGCCACGACCAGTATCAGCGCTGGTGGGAGAATGAATTAGGCCTTCCCTGGAAGGAGGAGAATCGAGAAAATTGGGAGAGGCTCTCGCCTTTTTACTATGTGGAGAACGTGACCACTCCAACCCTCTTTGTCGGGGGGGAGAAGGATTGGAATGTGCCCATCATCAATGCCGAGCAGTTCTATCAAGCGCTCAGACGACTTGGACGGACCACTCAACTCGTCGTCTACCCTGGTGAGTATCACGGAATCGGCACGCCATCTTACCTCAAGGATCTCTATGAGCGTTATCTAGACTGGTATGACAAGTATGTAAAAGGCAGCTCCTCAACCAAGTAGGCCTGGGCTTGCCTCATATTTAACCATTCTTGGTGACCGTTTGTTTATTTGAGGCCACTGAGGGTGATTTAATTCCTATTTTTCTCTTGAGTAGTTAACAGGCTTTAGCTATATATCAAATGAATTAAAGGCCTTTATCTATAGAATAAAAATAACCAAAGATCACCATTTTCCTTTTGAGGTTTTTTAATAGAAAAAGGGCATTTTAAATAAAAGTGGCAGTTAAGCCAGAATATTTGTCCTGTTTGTTTTTTTTCAGGTAATGATTCCTGCGAAAAATCAAATTGGGCCTAAGGATACATTCTTTCTAGAGCTATAAATAACTTGATTTCTTTGATGAAAATTAATTTAATTACTAGAAGTATTTAGGCTATGGAAATAACAAAAATTGAGATTTTCCCCTATGGCCTTCTCCTTAAAAAATTTGAAAACCTAACTAGGAAAAACACTAAGATCCCTTGAACATTGATAAACAGGTGAGGAAGGCATATTTTCCCCAGAGGAAAATATTAGGGTTTACTTTAAAATAAAAATACAAAGGTAGAAATAAGGAGCAATTCTCTCTGGAAGAAGCCCTATTTACAGACCACTTTAATTGTTTAAAGGAGGATCACATGTTTAGCGCAAATACCTATAAGGAACGCCGGCAACGGCTGAGAACCCAGGTCTCTTCAGGTTTAATCCTTTTGCTAGGAAACGACGAAAGTCCTATGAATTACCGGGATAATCCCTATCCTTTCCGCCAGGACAGTTCTTTTTTGTACTTTTTTGGC
>Ga0136651_10001470_pt1 | contig 12976 bp, 9 predicted proteins | sample Mar14236cmmetaG_FD_94867 | JGI IMG/M metagenome (GOLD analysis project Ga0136651, IMG submission 94867) | Marine hydrothermal vent microbial communities from Guaymas Basin, Gulf of California to study Microbial Dark Matter (Phase II) - Marker... ...
CTATGAAGATGTTCTCCCCTTTGCTGATAATCCTTTCGATTCCCCCGCGCCAGTTCACCACGTTGAACATCTGCTTATGGAGTTCCTCTCTGATATGCCTCGGGTCTACGATCGCCTCTGAATGCACATTGGCCATTATCGGTTTTGAGGCGATGTCCATTTCGCACTTCTCAAGTTCCTTTCTGAATTTGTCGGCGGCCGGTTTCATGATAGGCGTGTGGAAAGGCCCTTCCACCTTGAGCATCATTGCGCGCAGTCCGTCATTCTTCAGATCCTTACCCATTTCCGAGAGCCGCTTTTTGGACCCGCCCACCACTATCTGGCTCTTGGTGTTGTTCAGGGTGATGAAGACCCCGAAGTCCTTGCACATGTCACATATCTTATTGTAATCTAACCCCTTACCCCTGTCCACCACCGCCATGAGCCCGGCCCCGGGGTAGGACTTGCCCCATTCGGTCATCAGGGTGGCCCTTGTGTTTACGAGCTTAACCGTGGTCTTGAAATCCATGGCCTCGGCCACCAGGAGCGCCGTGTACTCTCCCAGGCTGTGTCCGGCCAATAAAGAGGGATCCAGGGTTATCCCCTTTTCCCTGCACGTCTGTTCAAGCACCCTGTAGCAGGCATAACTCATGGTCAGGACTGCCGGTTGGGTATATATGGTCTTGTTCAGGTCTGCCTTGTGCATTATCTTCCCGAACTTTGGCTTCTTGAAGCAGAGTGCAGCCATGTCGTATCCGAGCACCTGGCTGACCTCATCGTATATATCCCTGACCAGTTTGAACTGGTCGTACAGATCTTTCCCCATGCCCACGTATTGTGAGCCCTGGCCCGGGAAGATCACTATAATTCTCTTCTGTTTCATCGTTTTACGGCCTAACCTCCAAGCTGTATGCCCACCCTCGATAATCCTTGACAAGTTATCATTTTGAAATATGATATGATTCCAGCGTTCAAAATGCAACCATTACCAGTGTTTTAACCTATTATCAACCATAAAATATACGGCCCTTCGGGAGCAATTTCCCCGCAGGATCAGACAAAGGGACTATACCGGGATAACGGAAACTAACAGCACGGAGAGACCTTTCAATGGAGATTGAAGACAAGATTAAGGAGTTGGAGAGCAGGAATCGTGAGGCGGAGATGGGCGGCGGTCAGAAGCGGATTGACCAGCAGCATAAAAAGGGAAAGATGACGGCCAGGGAGAGGATCGATTATCTCCTTGACAAGGGAAGCTTTCAGGAGGTGGACAAGTTCGTGGTGCATCGCTGTCACGATTTCGGCATGGACAGGAAGAAGATCCCGGGTGATGGCGTGGTAACCGGTTACGGGAGGATAGACGGCCGCCTGGTGTTCCTGTTTTCCCAGGATTTTACCGTGTTCGGGGGTTCCTTGAGCGGGGCCTTTGGCGAAAAGGTATGCAAGGTTATGGATCTGGCGTTGAAAAACGGGGCCCCCATGATCGGCCTCAACGACTCCGGGGGGGCCAGGATCCAGGAAGGGGTCATGAGTCTCGGGGGCTACGGCGAGATATTCAAGAGGAACGTCTGGAGTTCAGGGGTGGTGCCCCAGATATCGGTGATTATGGGGCCGTGCGCAGGAGGCGCGGTCTACTCCCCTGCCCTTACCGATCTGACCATCATGGTCAAGAAGACCAGCAATATGTTCATCACCGGTCCCCAGGTGATAAAGGCGGTAACCTCTGAAGAGGTATCGGCAGAGGCCCTCGGTGGGGCCATGGCCCATAATACAAAGAGCGGGGTGGCCCACTTTGCCGAGGACTCAGACCAGGAGGCCCTTGACAGGGTCAGGGAACTCCTCTCCTATCTTCCCCAGAACTACAGGGAAAAGCCGCCTGTGGTGGAATGTACGGATGACCCGAACAGGACGGAAAAGGCCTTGAACACCGTGGTCCCAACCAATCCCAGGTTGCCCTACGACATGATAGATATTATTAAGGCCGTGCTGGATAATAACCGTTTTCTTGAGGTTCAGAAATATTTTGCAAAGAACATGGTGGTGGGCTTCGGCAGACTGAACGGTATGTCCGTAGGCGTCATCGCCAACCAGCCCAAGTTCCTGGCCGGATGCCTGGACACCAAGGCCTCGGTCAAGTGCGCCAGGTTTATCCGGATGTGTGACGCCTTCAACCTCCCCACCATCACCTTTGTGGATGTGCCCGGATATCTGCCCGGTGTTCAGCAGGAGTACGACGGCATCATCAAGCACGGGGCAAAGATCATCTTCGCCTACTCAGAGGCCACGGTCCCAAAGATTACAGTGGTAACGCGAAAGGCCTACGGCGGGGCCTACATAGCCATGTCTGCCAAGCACCTGGGCGGGGACATCAACTTTGCCTATCCCACTGCCGAGATCGCGGTCATGGGGCCGGAGGGGGCGGCCAACATTATCTTCAGAAAGGAGCTTGCCGAGGCCGAAGATCCGGCCGCAACAAAAGAGAGACTGGTTGAGGAGTACAGGGATAACTTTGCCAGCCCCTTCAAGGCAGCGGAATTAGGCTATACGGATCACATTATCTTGCCTGAGAAGACCAGGGGGGTGTTGATAGAGGCCCTGATGATGCTCAAAGACAAAAGGGAGTCTATCCCTGAAAGAAGGCACGGGAATATTCCCCTTTAATTCCCTGGTTCCAACATAGGGACGCATTGCCGGATCCATGATAAATCCTTGTTGGGACTCCGACATATTTCAGCATTTCTGCCGTGGGGCCGGGTTCCCAGGGGAAAGGGAGGTTCGTCATGAAGATCAAAGGCGCGGTTTTGAGGGAGGCAAACAGGCCTTTAACCATTGAGACCCTGGAGCTCGAGCCACCGGGCCAAGGGGAAGTGCTGGTGAAGTACGTGCACACCGCCTTTTGCCATTCAGACCTCCACTTTCTCTTGGGAGAGATGGGAGAACTTGTGCCCTACCCCTTTGTGGTGGGCCATGAGACCGCGGGTGTTGTGGAGGAGGTAGGCCCCAGGGTCACCAGGGTGGAAAAGGGAGACCACGTGACCGCCACATGGATGATCCCCTGCGGCAGGTGTCCCCAGTGCCAGAGGGGGAGGGGGACCATCTGCACCGGCAACCTCTGGACCCTGTCCGCAGGTCAGCTTCCCAGCGGCGCCACCAGGATGACGGACAAGGACGGGGGACTGGTCTTTTACCAGACCTTTGTCTCAGGCTTTGCCACCCACATGGTCATTCCCGAAGAGGGGGCCATTGTTCTGCCCAAGGAGCTGCCCCTGGACCAGGCCTGTTTCATGGGGTGCTGTGTACCCACCGGATGGGGTTCAATTACCAAAAAAGCCCAGATCCAGCCCGGTGATTCAGTGGCCGTGTTCGGTATGGGGGGCGTGGGCCTTAACACGGTTCGTGCCGCGGCCCTCAGTCATGCCAATCCTGTTATTGCCGTGGATATTGAGGGGAGCAAGGAGGCCATCGCAAGGGAGTTCGGGGCTACCCAGTTCATCAACAGCTCAGAGGAGGATCCGGTCGAGCGTATCAGGCTTGAAACCGGGGGTCTTCCCGTGGAGGGATTAGGGTTCCTGGGAGGAGGCGTAGACGTGGTTGTGGAGGCCATTGGCGATCCCGGGGCCCATATCCAGGCCTACTGGTGCCTTGCCGCAGGGGGAAAGCTGGTTGTCCCGGGCATCATACCGGCCGGTCAGGAGGCCCCCATGCAGCTCACCTTCATGCCCCTCCAGGAGCACTCCATATTAGGGACCCTTTACGGGAGCATCTCCACGGATATCGATATTCCCAGATACGCCCATATGGCCATGACCCAGGATCTTAAACTGGACAAGCTCTGCACCAAGCACTTCAAGCTTGAGGAAATAAACGATGTGGCCGAGGCTATGAAGAGGCGCGAGATTATCGGCCGCTGGGTCTGTGATCTGGATTAAGCAGGACCGGGTTGGAAGCCTGGATTGAAGAGGAGAAGGAGAACTATCCAACAAGAGGGAGGTATTACAGATGACCAGATGTATCTATCCCATGCCCGAATGGCTGGAGGAGAGCAAGAAGCTGTACGACTCCAGTTTTGAGAAGAAACTGCAAAAGATATCAGGGCACTACGCCTACAGGATCAAGGCGGAACCGTCCTGGGGCATAGACAAGGACCTGTTTCAGTGCTCCATCATGGATGCGGGGAAGTTGATTGAGATGAGGTTCTACACGGAAGAGGAGGCAGTTAAGGAGGCGGACTTCATCATGGCGGCCTCCGCTCCCGTATGGAAAAACATACTCACCAAGACGGACAAATTCGTGGCGGCCTTCATGGCCAGAAGGATCAAACTTGATAAGGGAAACCCGGTAAAGGCCCTTGCCCTGGGTCCCTACGCCGGCACCATGGTGGACAGCCTCACCCAGGTGGAACTGGTGTTTCCAGACGACCTGTCCCCGGAGGAGTTCGGGCAGTTCAAGGCCGCCTTTGCCGAGTACAGGGAAAGGGCAGGGGTGTAGGCGGAGGGGAGGGTATTCTGACCCTGCCCCCCCTCCACCATTAGAATCGCGGATAGCCTCAACGGCCGCGCAGGACCTCCGGCGGCACTTCGGCCTTCTCCGGCCACCCTTCGGGTATGATCGTGCCCGGTTTTTCGCCAAGCTTCTCCTTAACCTTGGGGAGCCCGGGGCGCTTGAACTCCTCACGGGGCTCTTTTGGGATCCTGCCGTTCAGGATCGATTCCGAGCGCAGCCTTCTCCCTGCGGTCTTTTCCATCATGGTGCCTATTTCCAGTATCCGGTCTATATTTATCCCGCCGATGTCGATCCCCATCTCATCCAGCATCACGCACATATCTTCAAAGGTGACCAGTCCCACAACGTTTGGATCTTTGTAGTAGTAGGAACCGGTACCGGGTACGGGGATCTTTCCCAGGAAGTTGGCAGGCTGTCCTCCCAGGCCTCCGATGGTTCCCTCGAATATGTCTATGCCCGCCTGAAGGGCGGCCAGGACGTTGGCAAGGCCCCATCCCCTGGTCACATGAAAATGGGCGATGTGGAGATCCGTGTTGGGGATTTCATCCAGTATCATGGAAAAGTAGCGGTAAACCTGATCGGGGGGCGCGGAACCGTCATGGTCTGCGTGCTCAATGTCATCGGCCCCGATGCTGAGCCATCGCTTGGTAAACTCAACGGCGTCTTCAAACCTTGTGGGGCCTGATATGGGACTGCCCCAGATGGTGCTCACCGTGCCGCACATCTTGATGCCGGCGGCCTTGCACTTCTTGATGCAACGTTCCGCCTCCTTCCAGTAATCGGGGAGGGTGGTCCCGCTGTTGGCGAAGTGGTGCTCCTCATCGGTGGATACCATCATAAGGACCCTGTCGGGACCGTACCCCTTCTCCTTCAGCCTGATGGCCTGGTCAACGGCCCCCTCTCTGATTGTTACGGCTGTCCATTCGATATCGTCGTGGTTCAATCCCCTCTTGGCCAGCCTCTTTTTGAAGATGTCGGTGTGCACCCCTTTGAGGACCTCCTCGGCATCCCTGAACTGGGGCATGATACGGGGATTTCCCAGGTTGGTCACCTCCATCCGTTTGACCCCGGCAAAGGCCAGCTCCTGGAGGTAAAAGATCTTGGCCTCGGTGGGTATCCAATCCTCCTCGTGCTGAAAACCGTCCCTTACGGTTATATCGCCCAGCCTGACCTTTTTGGGCATCCTGGGGTTGACCTTGAACATATCGTATTCGCTCATTTTCTCCTCCTTTTGCTGGATACTGGTTACTGGATGCTGGATACTGGATAGTTGATGCTGGTCGAAGATCCCGCTTTCGGGCGGGGAGGGTCGTTTTTCCGACCTCTGACCCCAGTCTCTATCCTTTCCTCTCGCCTCTTCCCGTTATTCCCTGATCGATCTGGGTAACAGCATCTGATGGTGGGGACAGATGGTGGTGGGATTCTGGTAACAGCATCTGGCAAAACCCACAAAGTAGTCCCTGAGTGATGCCATTCGGGTGATCTCGTCCACAAACCCTGCCTTTGCGCAGTATATGGGCCTGGACTGATCATGGTACTGCTGTGCAAGGGCGTTCATCTTGTCTATCACAGGCTCAAGGGGGTGCTCTGCATCCTTTTCCTTGACCAGCCGTCTTGCAAAGGCCGCGGCAGCGGCCGTTTCCCCGTGCATAACGTAGATCTCAGTGGTCCCCACCCCAAGGGTAAAGGCGTTGTTCCGGGTTGCCTGGGGACCTCCCATTATGTAATGGGCCGCGGCAGTGCCCTTGCGCAGGACAACACAGAGCATGGGCATGTGGGAGCTTTCAATGGAGTAGATGAGTGACTGGCCCAGTCCCAGGAGCTCGGCCTGTTCAGCAATATCACCCACGTCGATGCCGCTGGTGTCCTGGAACCAGATCAGGGGAAGCTTGTCCCTGCCGCAGAACATGACAAGCTCGTTCATCTTGATGAGGCCTTCCCTGTACAGCTTCCCGCCGATCCCCAAGTATTTGCCCTCGGCATACCCGGGATAACCCTTTCCCAGGAACCCCTGGCGGTTGGCGATCACTCCCACGGGGAATCCGTCCAATTTCGCAAGCCCGCAGTAGACCTCCGGACCGTAATCGGGCCTGTACTCCATATGCTCGCTCCCGTCAAACAGTCTGGCCAGGACCTGCTCAATGGAATAGGTCCGCTTCTGATTGGCCGGGACGATATAGTTGAGATCCTCAGGTGGATAGAGAGGCTCAGCAGGATCCGCAACCCTGAAGGTCGATGGGTCGTAAAGGGGCATGCCTTCCATACACCTTCTCATGGCCTCGATCACACCTTCTTCCGTACTGAAGACCTCTCTCATGAACCCGGTCCTGTCATGGTGGATCCTCACGCCACCGGGGGGGACCTGCTTGAACTGCCTTGTTGCCTCGATCAGGGTCTCCGCCCCCTCAAGATCAAAGTGCCCCTTGGGAGACATACCGCTCACAATGCCCCCGCCGCCCACTGCCATGTTGGACTTCTCGTGAGCAAAGATAATGGCCGGGCTTATGGCATGATATCCCCCGCCGGCCGGGTTGGTCCCGAACATGCCCACTATCACGGGTATCCCCTTTTCAATCAGCTCCGCGTGCCTGAAAAAGGTCCTTCCCCCTGAGCGTCTGCCTGCGTACACCTTTTCCTGTTCTGTCAGTTTGACACCGCTGCAGTTCAGTATCCAGACCAGGGGGATGTGAAGCTGTTCTGCCACGTCCTGGGCGCGGAACACATGTTCCCGCTGTCCAGGTATCCATGCCCCGGCAAGGACCTTGTTGTCCGAGGCGATTACAAGGGCGTACCTGCCAGATATCTTGCCCAGACCGGTCACCACGCCGGTACTTCCCTCCTGGTTGAACTCTGGATCGTAGAGGCTGTTCAGCGGCAGGAAGGTCCCGGGATCAACCAGCAGATCGATCCTTTCCCAGGCGGTCTTTTCTCCCCGCTTATGGATCTTCTCCTCGGGGATGCCCGCCAGTTTTCTTTTCTCCACCGCCTCTCTGATCTCTTCATCCACCTTTGACACCAGAAGGGCGTTTTCCCTGTTCTGTTCCCTCTCCTTCTCACTCAGTGCCTTTCCCAGAGTAGCCATCTTCTCAAAGTACTGTTTCATAATATCTTACGCCTCCCTGTAGTCTGCTATTTTTTGCTCGAGGGTGGCCACCAGCCCGGCACGGAACCTTGGATCCCTGTACAGCCTGGCATCAGCCTCCATTTCTCTCTTGACAAACGCATGTTCCTCAAAGGTTAACGGGTCGTAATCACGAAGAAGCCGGTTCAGGGCCTCTATGGACTGGGGGGCCAGTGGTCTCCCTGTTTCCATTATCTCATCCCTTGCCTCCCTGAGGGCTTTTCCCCAGAGACGGGAGTAGTTTTCAGGGTTCTTTCTTGTTTGCACCTCCCTGTCCAGGTCCTCCTTTGTGCTAAGGATAAGTCTCTCATTTTGGTTTGTTCCTGGAATGGTATCCTCCGGACAGGTCGCTGTTTCAAGGGCCCCCGGCAGAAGAATCTCCCCGGTCTTCCGGTCGTGATCTTCAAGGGCCTGAGCATAGGCGTTCCTGTCAGCCTCCCGGTCACCGGTTTTTTGCCTTTTGGGGAAGGGGAACGGGATGTCCACAACCACGTTGTATATCCCTATCCGTCTCAGTTGATCGGCCTTGACCTCCTTGGAGGTCTTGCACATGTACTCGGTGTTGGTGAGCTCCGCCTTGACCAGTGACCGGGCTATCCCTGCCCAGCCCGGGATCAGGCCTATCATGGCCTCGCTGAAACAGATGCCGCTTCTGGAGTCTCCCACCAGATAATCGGCCATGAGGGGGATCTCCGCTGACCCCCCGTACCGCGTACCCCCGCCGCAGGCGGCAACTACCCGCAAGACGTCTGAAAGGGCCCTTATTTTCCGGTGCAGGGCACGCCCCTTTTGAAGCCTCGTGTCTGCCCAGTCAAAGAGCCTGTCAATCTCCTCGGGTGAGGCCCCGGAAGCCTCCTTTTCTTGTTTCATCTTAAGGGTAGCGTCCAGTCTTGTGAGACTCTCCTTGAGATCACCCCCCGCATGGACCGGGTCGTTGGCCCCATACAGGATGAGGAACTCCAGCTCACCCGACTGACCGAGGACCTTTTCCAGACCCTCCAGATAGGCGTCGAGGCCCGGATTTCCCACCTGATGAACAGGAGGGTTGAAATAAGAGAGCACGGCCCCTTCCTTTCCTTTAAACCTGATCCGGTCAATCAGGAGATAGGCCCCTCCCTCCGACCATTCGTAGAGCGGGTCCATGTTTTTATACCCATCCATCCTCATAGATCTGACCAAACTTCCCGGTCCCTTCATAAGACACCTCCTCGATATTGTAAGACCTTGCGCCTTATGCCTTCCGCCTCACGCCTCACGCCTTGCGCCTCCCTTACATACCCCAAGAAATACAGATAATCAAGTAATTCAGTCCTGCCCCGGTTTCCCTCGTGGGCTGCCCCTTTTCTAATTGACAAAACCTCTGTGCGGGCCTATAGAATTAAGTCTTAGGGATTGGGGAATTTAGGGATTTAGGCGGTTCCCGATTAGATCTTGCCCGCCTAAGGCGGACATAAACCAAGCCGAATTCTTCATCGTTCTTCTTTGCGGGGTTTGCGCTTTTGTGCGAGGCATTCATGGTTCTGGCTCGTCACAGGCCCTGAAGCCTCGTGTTGCGGGCAAACGCCCTGAGCGGTCGCTCCTTGCGGTCGCTGACTTTTTCTTAAAAAAGGAGATATTTATGGACTTCAGTCTTTCCATGGAACAGGAGATCCTGCGTAATTCGGTCAGGGATTTTGCTGAAAAGGAGATCGGACCGGTTGCAAGGGAATTAGATGAAAAAGAGGAGTTCTCCTATGAAACCATGCAGAAAATGGCGGACCTGGGCCTTTTCGGCATGTTCGTGTCTGAGAAATATGGCGGCCAGGGAATGGATTATGTGTCCTACATTATCGCCACTGAAGAGATTGCCAGGGTGGATGGATCACACGCCGCCACAGTGGCTGCGGGCAATTCACTGGGGATCGGACCCCTGTATTATTTCGGAAACGAGGAACAAAAGAAGAGGTATCTTCCCAGACTCTGCAGCGGAGAGGCCCTGTGGGGTTTCGGGTTGACCGAGCCGAACGCAGGTTCCGATGCGGGCAATTCCAAGACAACAGGGATCCTGAACGGGGATGAATGGATCATTAACGGGAGCAAGATCTTCATTACCAATGCCTCCACCACCATTACAACAGGGGTGACCTGCCTCTGCCGCACCGGAACCCGTGATGACAGCAGGCCTGAGCTTTCCTGTATCCTTGTGGAATCTGGCACACCCGGCTTCGAGGCACGGGAGATGCATGGCAAGCTCATGTGGCGGGCCTCCAACACCAGCGAGCTCTACTTTGATGACTGCCGTGTCCCTGCGGGGAACCTCCTTGGTCCGAGGGGACATGGGTTTTATCAGATGATGCAGACCCTGGACGGGGGACGCCTTTCCATAGGGGCCATGGGACTGGGCGGGGCCCAGGGGTGCTTTGATCTGGCCCTCAAGTACAGCAAGGAACGGGAACAGTTCGGCAAACCCATATCCCACTTCCAGGTGAACGCCTTCAAGCTTGCCGACATGGCCCTCGAGATAGAATGCGCCCGTCTCATCCTGTACAAGGCGTGCTGGCTCAGGGATAATAACAAACCCTTTTCCAAGGAAGCGGCCATGGCCAAGCTCCACTGCTCTGAGGTCATGTACCGCTGCGCCAATCACGCTGTTCAGCTCCACGGCGGCTACGGCCTGATGAAGGAGTACGATGTGGAGAGGTTCTACAGGGATCAGAAACTCCTTGAGATCGGAGAAGGTACATCCGAGGTGCAGAGGATCGTTATATCAAGGCTCATTGGAGCCCTGTAGCTATTGCATCCACACGCCCCCACAATCCGGACCTCTGCCATGTTAGACTTCATTATCGGTAAAGAGATAGCCGCCTACGTCAGGCGCCACCGTGGCATGGTCGTCACCGCTCTGATCCTGATGGCTATCTCTTCCCTGTTCGTGGTGGTCCCCGCCTATATACTTCAGCCCTTTATAGACGAGGGGATGAAGACCGGTTCAATGCCTGTGGCCTGGAAAATACCCTGGGTGCAACTGGAACCCGGGACATGGTTCTCCTTTAAGCGGACCGAACTGACCGTTGTGGAGGGGATAACCCCAAACCGCCTTCTTGTTCTCCTTACCCTGGTGGCCTTTGTGGCGGTTTTCTGCAGATCGGTCACCACCTACTTCGGTGGGCTTGCCGCGGCCGCTTTTTCCAACCGGGCCGTTAAGTCGATCCGCATAGACCTGTTCAGGCAACTGAGCTCGCTTTCACCGGGGTTCTATCATAAGGAGAAGGGAGGAGAACTGATCGCCAGGTCCACGGCAGACCTGGCCGTGCTCCAGAACCTCATCGCCGAGGTACTCTTAGGCCTTATCCAGTATCCCCTGACGGCCCTGGTATTTCTGGCCTATCTCTTTGTGATGAACCTCAAACTGACCCTGCTTGTCTTCTTTGCGGTGCCCCTCATCGCCCTGCTGGTGAGGCTGTTCGGGAGGAAGGTCAAAAAGCACTCCTTCAGGGTCCAGGAGGCCACTGCCCAGGTTACTTCAGCCTACCACGAGACCCTCCTCTGCCTTAAGCTGGTACAGGGGTTTTTCATGGGGAGGGGCGAGGTAAGGCGGTTCAGCAACCTGGCCGAAGACCTCTACAGGAAGGTCATGCACTGGAACCGGTGGCAGTTGGGCCTGGGCCCCATGATGGACTCTGTGGTATTTCTGGTCATGCCGGCGGTTCTTATTGTAGGCAAGATCTATTTTCACCACACCCTCGGGGAGATCATGGCCATGGCCTACGCCTTTTCAAGGGTTTATAGGCCCATAAAGAGGCTGGCCATGGTGAACAACCAGATCAAGACCATCCAGGGCGCCACAAGACGTGTCTTCGGCATTATGGAACAGGTCCCCGATATCAGGGACAAGCCGGGCGCCAAGCCCCTTCCCCGACATCATAAGTCCATTGAATTTGACAGGGTAAGCTTCGGCTATGCCCTCGGGGACCTGGTGCTGAAAGATATTTCGTTCCACCTCAAAAGGGGGGAAATGGTGGCCTTTGTGGGGTCAACAGGGGCGGGGAAGAGCACGCTCCTGGACCTGATCCCCCGTTTTTATGACGTTACAGAAGGAAGTATCTCCGTTGATGGAAAGGATGTGCGTGAGGTCACCCTTGAATCTCTCCGCAGACAGATAGGGATAGTCAGTCAGGAGACACTCCTCTTCAACCAGACCATTCAGTACAACATCGGCTACGGAAACCCGGATATGGGGATGGAAGAGATAGTGGCGGCCGCAAAGGCCGCCAATGCCGATGAGTTTATCAGGGCCCAGCCACAGGGCTACCAGACCCCGGTGGGTGATCAGGGAAGCCTTTTATCGGGGGGGCAGCGACAGCGGATAGCCATTGCAAGGGCCATCCTCATCGATCCCGCCATTCTCATGCTGGACGAGGCGGCCTCGGCCCTTGATGCCGAGAGTGAAAGGCTTGTTCAGAGGGCCATCGAGGATCTGAAGGGAACCCGGACCATTCTCATGGTGGCCCACAGGCTGAGCACCATCATGAGGGCAGACCGTATATTCGTCCTGGAAAAGGGAAGGATCGTGGAGACAGGGACCCCCGACGAGCTCCTGGGAATGAACGGAAGGTTCAGACAGCTTTATGACATGCAGTTTGGAACGGGGCCTGATTCTCAGGCGGCGCAGGCGTCCTAAGGCCCTGACCCTGAAAATTATGCATCCTGCCCCTGCAGGCCGGGTGTAGAGGGTAACCGAGATGACGTTGACCAAGAGGGATATTGTGGACAGGGTCTTGGAGAATGTGCGTTTCAGACGAAGGCACAAGGGCCCTCAGCTATTCCTGTTCCCGGAGCTTGACACCGTCCCCCTTTCCCGGAAACGGGCCGCCCAGATCGTCGATTCCCTGTTCGAGAAGATCAAGGAGGGCCTGGCCAGGGGTGAAGATGTGCGCATTTTCGGCTTCGGCAGGTTCCAGGTGAGGTTCAAGTGGCCCAGAAAGGGGAGAAACCCTCAGACCGGAGAGGCTATTATCATCGGATCCAGGAGACGCGTGAGTTTCAAGGCCTACCGGAAGCTGAGGGATAGGTTGAATCCTCGAGATGGTTGAGGAGTCCAAGATTTTTCGACCTGTGCGGTTAGCTTGAGTCCGTGGGGGCCTCTTTTCCAAAGGACGCAACAAAATATTCCACGGAACATGGGACGCCCCCTTGGTTCGGATTACAGCTTCGGAGCAGGCAGAGACCTGTAAAGGCTCCAACCGAGATTCTCTCCCGGAGCTTTTCCGTAGCCTGTTTCAAGCGCATTCTGCCGTCCCCATGCAATGAGACAGGGTTTTGCGTCCTTTGTAAAAGAGGCCCCCACGGACTCAAGCTAACCGCACAGGTCGAAAAATCTTGGACTCCTCAACC
>Ga0136651_10001471_pt1 | contig 12975 bp, 10 predicted proteins | sample Mar14236cmmetaG_FD_94867 | JGI IMG/M metagenome (GOLD analysis project Ga0136651, IMG submission 94867) | Marine hydrothermal vent microbial communities from Guaymas Basin, Gulf of California to study Microbial Dark Matter (Phase II) - Marker... ...
GAAAACTGTATCGCTCTAGCCAAAAATATTTACTTAACCACCTGGGTGGCAAGACCAAATACAAAAGCTTCGAACCATCAAGAGGGGGTATCGGAATTAAATTAAAAACTCCAAGCCCGAGATTTATTACAGCTAGTAATACAATGAACCTACCTAAAGCTGGATATAAAATCAACATCTTGCCGGGAATAACTCTAGCCAACAAGCCACAAAAAGAAGCAGTCAGGAAATTCCCTGCTACCCCAGCTATGGAGACCAAAGCTATATCTCTTTTAGGGTTTTTAAAATACCTTGTATCTATAGGCACCGGTTTAGCCCAGCCAAATCTAAAAAACAACAGCATCAGCGCTCCAATAGGGTCTAAATGTGCTAATGGATTAAGGGTCAACCTCCCCGCCCTCATAGCGGTAGGGTCACCTAACTTAAACGCCACATAACCGTGGCAAAATTCATGAAAAGTGATGGCCCATAATACTGCGGGAATACTCAAAATAAGATCTCCTAGTGCTGGAAAATGCATGATAACTTTACACCCCTACTTTCTATCTTTCTTAGGAAAATTTTTTAATACCCATTCTATCTCTTCTTCTCTAGTCTCTACCAAACCGTCAAGTCTCGCATTCCGCAAGGCCTTCAAGATATAACCAATCATAGGTCCTTCTTTGTATCCCATATCTAACATATCTCGCCCAATGAGCATGGGCTCTATCTTTCTAAGCCTTGTAAGATACAATAAAATTCGCCGCCTCACTCGCCACCTGTTGGTAGCAGCTGCCCAATATAAAGCCACAGCTGGATGTATTTTAGATAAATATTCGTATATCCTTGAGTTAGGTTTCTCTCCCCTACCACCTAATATGTGCTCCGCAGACCCCATCTCATCTATACTCTCAACAACTATAGATCTTTCTTTATCTGAAACATGGAGCCTATCCAAAACAGAAAGCATTCCTTCTCTATGAGATTCAGAAACTAATGCGCTCAAATAGGGCAACCACTCAGTTTCCGTCATGTCAGGCAAATCCCTGCTAAGCCGTCGCCTGAAAAAGCTTATCCTTCTCATTATCTTTATGGTTTCCTTACCAGGATTTAAGCCGGGAAACAAAGTCCGCCACAAACCTAGTTGTGCGCATCTTTTAACCATTTTGTAGGGAGAGCCTTCTTTAAAAATTAATTCTAGTTCGCTTCGGAGCCTTACCCCTGAAAGGAGCGACACCAAACCACCTTTTATACAATTGATCATTAGCCTATACGTGTTTTCTTCTATGTCAAATTCTAAACGCTGCTCAAGCCTGATCCCCCTAATCACCCTGGTTGGGTCTTCTACAAAACTCAGATTATGTAGCACTCTCAAAACTTTTTTCTTCAAGTCCTGTCTTCCACCAAAATAATCTACTAAGGTGCCCCAAGTAGACCTGTTTATAGAAACAGCCATAGCATTAACAGTATAGTCCCTTCTGTAAAGATCGTGTTTCAACGAGTCACTTGATACCGAAGGCTGAGCTACTGGATATTCATAAAACTCTCTTCTAGCTGTAGCCACATCAACTTTTTTCCCACTGGGGAATACTATCGTGCCTGTTCTAAATTTCTTGTGGGTAGCTACACGGCAACCATCTTTTTCCCAAGATCTAATAAACTCAAGAGCATCTCCCTCTACCACAATATCTAAATCTTCATTTTCCCTCCCCAGCAATAAATCCCTAACAAAGCCCCCAACTATAAATGCCTTAAGCCCCATTTCCTCGGCTCGCCGTCCCAGTTTTGCAAGAAGTCCTAGAACCCATGGTTTTAGCCTTCGGGCCATTATATCGGATACATTTTCAGTCCAAGGCATTTCTTCCGCAAGAGGACGCTTTTCACTAGGCAGCGATCTAGGATAAAGAGCTCTTAAAATGTCTGTCCTTGTCACTATACCCACTAGCACATCATTTTCTAGAACAGGCAGTCGCCCAATATTGCGCATCACCATAATTCTATGGGCTTCAGCTACTGAAACTGCAGGAGATATAGATACTGGCCTTTCTGTCATAAAATCTTTTACTGGTGCTTTCCCAAGTCCATGTATCGTCGCCTTATCTAAATCTTTCCTTGTTATTATCCCTTTCAGTTTGCCATTATCTGCCACCGGTAAGGCAGCATGGCCATAGCGAATCATAACTTTATACGCGTCTTCTATCAAAATCAAGGGATCTACTGCCATGACAGGACTGGTCATTATATCGCCTATGGTAACACTTGGCTCTATTGCCCTTTCCAACATTTTCTCCAAGTCATTGATAATCTTTTCAGGATTGCCTTCCGCCAAGGTTAGCGAAGCCGCTTGAGGATGCCCTCCACCGCCTAGAGGTGCTAGAAATCTAGCAACATCCATAACTTCCTCTCTACTCCTTGCGACTACATAGACGTGTTTTCCCATTTTGACTGCAGCTATAGCAACGTCCGCCTCGAAATAATCTCTAAGTCTATGGACAAAAAGAGATAAGCCTTCAACATATTGCTCAAAAGCCAAAGTAGAAAGGACAACCCTTGCCCCATTTATTAGCTTCTCTCTGGCATTTTCTATTAACTTGTCCTGTATTCGCCGTTCCACAGGGTCTAGTGAAAGCTCTATATAAAACGGTATAGAAGTCAAGTCCGCTCCCATTTCTTTAAGAGCTATAACCGCTTGAATATCCCTACTAGTAGTAGATCCAAAAGTTAGTGCTCCGGTATCCTCATATATACCCATCGCAAACAGGGTAGCTTCGTGTGGCGAGATAGAAATTTTCTCAGAAAGGAGCCTCTCCACCATCAAAGTAGTAGCTGCCCCCAACGGCTCTATCAACGAAAAATCAGATGGTATATCGTCAATAACAGGAGGATGGTGGTCATAAACATGAACTGTAATTCCTGGCTTCTCTAGAAGTTTAGCGAATTGGCCTATACGATTAGGGGATCTGGCGTCTACGACCACCAAAGAGGTAATGGAGTCAAACTCCACTTGCCTAGGTGTGAGAACCTCCCATCGCCCGGCGTTTTTCATCAAGAATTCTCTTACGTTTCTGCCTGCTGAGCCAGAGAAACAAAGGACTCCACCACCATATAACTTACTTGCTGCCACCATACTAGCCAAGGAGTCAAAATCCGCTCCTATATGTGTAGTTATAACCCTCAACTATCACATTCCTCCAATATCCACTTTCTTACTTCAAGTGATGCCTTTTTCATCCTTTGTGCCGTAATAACTGGAAGGTCATAGCTATGAGCTTCTCTTACAACCCTTTCTATTTGAGGGAATAGATTCTCAACACTTTTGAAAATAACCAGATATTCCTGATCGCTTTCAAGGTTGCCAAGCCAAAGATATCGTGAGTCAACGCCAACAATGTTGGTACAGGCGACAAGACGCTTCTCTAGCAAAAATCTGGCTATACGCTCTGCCTCATCGAAAGATCCGCAGGTAAAAAATCCCTCTATACAACATGATATCCTCTTCAAAAAATCTAAAAGCCTACAAACTTCTCCTCTCAACTCATTTAATCCCTTATCATTCATTATTACCCAATCTGCAGCTTTACGTTTAGTTTCTTGGGGAATCAACCATCTCTCACGCCTGAAAAGTTCATATTCATTCCACCCTCTACTTTTGTTTCTGTTTACTCTCTGAGCTAATGGAGAACTTACATAAACAGTAAAATCTACCCACCATGGGACACCGTTCTCAAATAAAAGAGGGATCTCCGCCACAATTAAACCCTCACTAAACAAAACTTTTGCTTCCATCTGTGCTCTGACCCTAGGATGGATTAAACCGCACAACCATCTATATTCCTTCTCATCCTCAAAAACGATATCTGATATCTTCCCAGGAAGAGGGGGCCCTTCATCGGAAAAAATGACATCTCCCCATCTATCTTTAACAGCCTTCAGGATACTCTCATCTTTCCAAATCTCAGAAACTATCTTATCTGCATTTATAATTGAAGCCCCAAATTCGGATAACATAGAGGCTACAGTTGACTTACCAGCCCCAACGTCGCCTGTCAAACCCACCACGAACATCAGGGTAGACCTCCTCTCCCTGGTCCTTCGTCTCCTTCAGATTATCTGGGATCTCCCACAAAAACCTAGAAAATCCATTTCTTGAAACTGTACCAAAAAGAACTCGGCTTCTGGCCGCTGTCAGGTATAGTTTCTCCTCTGCTCTGGTCATTCCTACATAGCAAAGCCTTCTCTCTTCTTCCAACAGATCTCTCACATCAACACACTTATAATGAGGGAATATAGATTCCTCCATGCCTACTAAAAACACCACAGGAAATTCCAACCCCTTACCGGCATGCAAACTCAACATATTCACTTTATCTGGACTCGCTTCTTTTGAAACGTCCATATCCGTCAGGAGAGTTATTCCTGCCAACATAGATTCCAAACCTTCACTGGTATCAGCTACAGATACAAGTTCGTATATGTTCTCTATCCTCTCCTGTCTTTTTTCATGCGTTTCTCCCTCAAATGTTTTCTCGTACCCCATTTCCTTCAAAATATAATTTATAATGCTAGGGATATCATCTTTAATACGCCACAAATGCAACATGTCCTTAGCAAACGACTTAACCCCTTGAGAAGCTTTTCCACCAAGATTTGCTCCACTCCTGCTTAAATCTTCCCACAACATCTCTGGCTCCATATACCCTATGCTGTTAACATAAGAGAGCAATTTTTCCATGCTTTTGGGACCTAATCCTCTAGTGGGCACATTACCCACTCTTCGTAAGGAAACAGCATCTAGGGGATTAACTATAAGACGCATATAAGCCAAAACATCTTTTACTTCCTTTCGTTCATAGAAAGCAGTCCCTTTCAAAATGTTGTAAGGCACTCCATTCCTCAAAAAATGTTCTTCGTAAAGTCGGCTCATGGCATTTACTCTGTAGAGCACAGCTATCTCGTTCCATCTATAGCCTTGAGATCTCAGTCTCAAAATTTCTTCCGTCACAAAGGCAGCCTCTTCATGCTCGTTACGAGCCAAGAAAACCAAGATAGGATCCCCTTCTTCCCTGTCAGTCCAAAGGGCCTTATCGGGTCTTTGTAAATTATTTCTAATAACCGCATTTGCGGCCTCTAAGATGGTTTTCGTAGATCTATAGTTTCTTTGAAGCATGAACACTTTAGAACCCGGAAAGTCCTTTTCAAAGTTCAATATCATCCTCATATCAGCCCCACGCCAACCGTAAATGGACTGATCTGGATCTCCAACTACCATAATTTTGCTTTCTTTACCCTTTAGGGCTTTTAGCATTAGGTATTGAAGCTTGTTAACATCTTGATATTCATCGACCAATATCCAAGAATAACGGCTTTGTTCCCTTACCTTGAGGTCTTTATCCTTATATAGCAACTTCAACGGCAATACCAGAAGATCATCAAAATCAATAGCTCCCTGATTGCTTAGGTGCTCTTCATATTTTTCCATAATTACATCTAAAGGGCTTGCTAGCTTCCTATAATCGTAATATGGTGGCACAATATCGGTCTTACTCTTTGATATTTCTTCCATAACCCAACTAGGTTCAAACTTTTTAGGGTCCAAATTAGCTTCTTTTATGATGGACTTGAGTAATGATTTAGAATCTTGCCTGTCAAAGATTGTTTTCGCTTTTCTTCCTAATAATTCCTCAGCTCTTTTGGCGTTTCGCATAAGAAAGCGCAAACCGAAAGAGTGAAATGTAGAAACCTCAAGAGACGATCCCATATCCCCGATAAGAGTTTGCACCCTTTGCCTCATCTCTCTTGCCGCTTTATTGGTGAAAGTGACTGCTAAAATTCTAGATGGATGTATGCCTTTTTCAGCTACCAGATACGCAAATTTGTGGGCTAAAACCCTGGTCTTGCCGCTACCAGCCCCCGCAAGTATTAACATAGAGCCATCTGTGTAACTAACTGCTTCAGCTTGTTCTTTGTTCAAAGATTTGAGGAGATCTGAAACTGCCATTTTCATCTTCTCTTTTCCACCAACCATTTTTCTAAAATTTCAAACCATGCATCCATACCTTTCCCCACCGGAGACGCAACTTCTAGCTGAGCAGCATGAGGATTCAGTTTTTTTACATCCCCCCAAAAAAGCTCCTTATCAAAATTAAAATGTTCTAAAAAGTCTACCTTAGTCAAAAGAACTACTCCAGCTCTGAAAAACAAATGGGGGTACTTAAGAGGCTTATCTGGTCCTTCTGGTACGCTGCACACTGCAACCTTGTAATCCTCTCCAAGATCAAACTCTGCTGGACACACGAGGTTGCCAACATTTTCTACGAAAATAATATCCAATTCTTCCATAGGTAGATCTTGGAGGGCTTTCCACACTAAATGAGCTTCCAAGTGGCAACCTCCCTGGGTATTAATCTGAATAACCGGCGTACCTGTTTTAGATATCCTTTCCGCATCCCTTGAAGTCGCCACATCCCCTTCTATTACAGCAGCCTTGAAAGGTAATGATTTTAAGGTCGCTTCAAGCAAAGTTGTCTTCCCCGCTCCTGGGGAACCTATTATATTCAGCATCAATATACCTTTATCTTTAAACATTTCGCGTATCTTGAATGCATATTGTTCATCTGCAGCAAAAACAGATTTTCTTACGCTAACTTTCCGTGACATCAGTATCCTCCACCTCCAACGATTCTATTTCTAACTCCATACCACTTAAAAGCTCCACATCAATACTTCCACACTTCTCACAAAGACCACCGTTTGTTGCTCTTTCTTCATCCCACTCGTTACCACAAGCCTTACATCTCCATTTTATAGGAACGATATCCAATTCTAACTTCGCCCCATCCAGGAAAGTACCTTCCGTAGACACTTCAAAAGCAAAAGTCATGACTTCTGGAATAACTTGCCTCATGGCTCCCACTTTCAGGTTAACTTTTAAAACCTTTCCCCACTTGTTCAATTCATTTTGCTTTTCAAGCTCCTCAATTAAAGCTTCTATCAGAGATAACTCATGCATTGGCCTATTCCTTCCTATCTAGTTTATAACTTGTTCAAGTCAACGAAGCTTTCGTGAAAAGGAACCCCATAGCCTGGGGACACCTTTGGCTCTGTAAGCTCGTTTACCCAAGGATGCCCTTGAACCATGATACAGTACCCCGAATCCATCGTTTTGTCGATTCTACAAATCCCTTTAAGTGTAATTCCTCTCCCCGAAAGTATAATCAAATCGCCATCATTTATGCTTCTTTTAGCTGCTTCCTTATCTGAAACAAAAACTTCTGGTATGTCAGGATTTTCAACCCCAAAGGTTTGCCCATTTATAAACTGTGATGAATGCACCGATATAAATCTTAAAGATTCAAAGTTATGGCTATCTCTTAACGTCATGGGGAAATCATCCGGAAGTAGAATTTCTACCCTATTGTTCTCACACCAAGAATCTTGTTCTTTAAGTGCATAAATTCCTTTAGAAACCTGTTTCACTAGCGGAGAATTTTTTAACAATTGGTCCATCTTGTTCCTTGCTTCTTCAAGGTCTATATTTAACCCCAATTCTTGCGCCAAAAGAGTAAAAATGGTCGTCTCTGGAAGAGCTTGTCCTGGAGGATCTAAGGCCTTTTCACTTCTCAACAGATATCCATGCCACCATGATCCCAGCCAATCTGGACCTTCTTCTAAGAAACAAGCAGCTGGCAATACCAGATCGCAAAGTTGAGCTGTTTCAGACATTTCTATGTCCAAACACACTTTGAAAGGTATCTCTGCCATGGCCCTCTTGAATTTTTCTATGCCAGGGGCTTGCTTCGCTGGGTTACAACAAGTAAAAAGCGCCGTCTTTATTTTTGGACGATAACCAGAAATATTGAGAACCCAATCGCCTACAGGCACTCTCCTCTGCATTGCCGGTGAACCTATTAATTCCATTGGGAACATCCAATCCTCATTTTTGCCAAAGACCACTCCAGAGCCCTTTAAATCAAAAGCACCCAGAAGTAAAGATAGTGCTACCAACAGGTGAAAGGTTTCCGCCCCCGATTCATATCTTTGTGGACCATATCCTGCATAAATAGCGATTGGTCTATGTACCATAAGCCACGAGTAAATGGATTCAAACGATGATTCATCTAAACCAGTACGTGCTAACAAGTTTTGTCTATCCAACCTTGCCAATGCATTCTCGAAACTCTCAACGTTTTTTGCTCTTTTGCGCCAATAGGGCCAACCATCACTACGTTCTAACAACGTTTTACATAACAGCAAAGCAAGCACCCCGTCACTTCCAGGCCTTATGCGCCACCATTTATCCGCAAAATCAGTTGTGGAAGTTCGTCTTATCTCCAACGCCCCTATTTCTACACCTTCACTAGCTTTAAAATTTCTTAAAATTGGCAATATATGAGGATGAGTTTCAACAACATTACGTCCCCACAAGAGAATTCCTTTGGCATATTTTAAATTTTCCGGCTTATACACAGGAGTAAAACCAAAAGCTCTTTTAAGACCCGCACCTCCTGCAGAACCACACAGGGAACCTTTAGGCTCCGTATATCCCCCCAGCTCCACAAACACTTTTTTAAATAATTTTTTTGAATAAAACAAAGAGCCAGCGCTTTGATATATGAAGTTTGAAAGAGGCCCTTCATTTGAAAGAGCATCATGAATACGCAAAGCCCAAAGAGAAATAGCCTTTTCCCACGAAATTTCTCTCCAACTGGAGCCATCTTTCATCAGTGGCGAAGTTAACCTCTTAGGGGACCTTACTCGATACTCCCACCTTTTCCCTTTTTTACATATCCATCCTCCACCAATAAGGGAGAATTGGGGGTTGCCTTCCAATCTTATAGTATCATTCTCATACTTCCGGACTAGCATAGGGCAACTATCCGGACAGTCATGGGGACAACACGACACAAACACCTGATCCATCTAACCCACCTCACGCTTAAAGCTCCTCAAACACCCAATATACATGTCAAATCCCAATCATGCAAAAATGCTTTATGGCGGGAAGACTCCCGCCATAATATACAAAACTTAAATATCTCATAAATTCAATAAATAAGACTTCTATTATTCTTCAGGAACTAATAGGCCAAACCCGCCATTTTTCCTCCTATATATTACGTTTACTCCACCATTTTCAGCGTTCTTAAAGACAAAGAAATTATGCCCCAACAAGTCCATTTGCATGGAAGCTTCTTTCACAGTCATGGGACGAAGAGGAAAACGTTTGACTTTTACTACATCTTCTAAGGTTTCCTCTGATTCCGTGGTCATCTCATTGATAAACTCACTAATTTCAAAAGTTAATTCTTCATGAGATTTCATTCTCGCTTTGTCTTTGAGAAATTCTTTGTGCCTTTTTACTTGCCTTTCTATGTTTTTAAGGCCCTTATCAAACGCTTTTCTTACATCCTGGGCATACTCCTCACCCCTCATAATAACTCCATTCACGTCTGCTGTAATCTCAACCACATACATTCCTCTGGTGAAATTAACCTCAACCTGGACGTCCAAAATCCGGTCAAAAAATCTCTCCAACTTTGAAAGTTTCTTTTCCATATACTCTTTCATCTCATTTTGCAGTTCAACATGTCTGGTTACAAAGCGGACATCCATGAGATCGCCTCCATTTTCTTCACTATTTATGGTTTTATTTTAGCACGATCCTTTATTATTTTAAAGCGCTCTAGCATTTGGTTTATTTACTATTGTTAACTTCCGTTACTCGCCTTATAATTCAACTTGTTAATTTCGCTTCACATAATATCTTCCTATTTTGACTGGAGGGGTTTTTGTAATGAAACTTTCGCAGAGAGCTCTAAAAATGGAACCTTCTGCCACTCTTGCGGTAGTGGGAAAAGCTAAAAAACTGAAAGCAGAGGGCAAGCCTGTCATTTCCTTTGGTGCCGGCGAACCAGATTTCGATTCACCTCCTTCAGCTTTAGCTTACGCTAAAGAAGCCATGGATAAGGGTGAAACACACTATACAATAGCGACAGGAATACCTAAGCTGAAGGAGTTAGTAGTAAATTATTATAGCAACAGGTTTAACGTAACAGCAAAGCCAGAGCAGGTTATAGTTGGAGCAGGCGCAAAACCCCTCATATATGAGGCTTTAGCCTGCCTAGTAGATCCCCAGGATGAAGTTTTAGTTTTTTCCCCCGCATGGGTAAGCTATGTAGAGCAAATAAAGCTCTGTGGCGGAAAAGAAATCATAGTAGACACCTCAGATACTAATTTTATCCCCTCTATTGAAAAAGTAACAAATAGCATAACGGATAAAACTGTCGGTATGATTTTAAATACTCCCAATAATCCTACAGGTGCGGTTTACGACGAAAAAACTATCAAAGAGTTGGCCAAGTTAGCCAAAGAGAAAGATATATGGATAATTTATGACGAAATTTACGAACGTTTAGTTTACGAGGATGCAAAACATCACTGCATCTTGAGCCTTGTTCCTGAAATTGAGGATAGAACGATATTGATAAATGGTGTCAGCAAAGCTTTTGCCATGACCGGGTGGCGAATAGGTTATGCCATCGCCCCTACTTGGTTAGCCCCTAAAATGGGAGCTTTTCAGGGCCACCTAACCTCCAATCCATGCTCTATAGCTCAATGGGCAGCAGTAGGCGCTCTAGAAAAAGCAGAGAAAGATGTTGAAAAAATGCACAAAGCCTTCAGTGAAAGAAGAAAACTTATAGTCAACCTGCTCAGAGACATGCCTCATATTAGCTTTGACGCTCCAACTGGTGCCTTTTACGTTTTCGCTGATATAAAAAAGACCCTAGGGAAAAAACATGAAGGCGACTTAATAGACAGTGACATCACATTCTGCACTCAATTACTAGAAAAAAAATATGTAGCAGCCGTTCCAGGAACGGCCTTCTTGGCCCCGGGTTACGTGCGTCTTGGGTATGCTAATTCTGTTGAGGAAATTACTGAAGGAATGAACAGGCTTAAAAGCTTCCTAGAAGAGATAAACTAGTTCGACTATTCAAGTAAGGGGGCGAATATCGCCCCCTTACTACTAGCCTCGTTTTATTCCATCAAATCAGGCCGTTATTTGTGTCCCAGCCTCACCTTTAAGAGCTTGAAGTGCTTCATTTAGGCTTGCTATAATGGCTTTTTTGCCTCCTTTTTTCACAAAACGCAAGGCTGCAGCTACCTTAGGCCCCATGCTTCCAGCTTTAAAATGCCCTTCTTCTTGATATTTGCTCAATTCATCTGCAGAAACATGCCCTAACCATGTCTCATCAGGCTTACCATAGTTTAATGCTACTTTAGGCACATCGGTAAGTATCATGAACACATCTGCATTGACTTCCTGAGCAAGCCTTTCAGAAGCTAAATCTTTATCAATGACGGCTTCCACACCTTTGTAAAGCCCTTCTGAATCTCTTATTACGGGAATACCACCACCACCAGAAGCTATAACAGTGTAACCTCTTTCAACAAGGTCTTTTATAGGCTCAGCCTCAACTATGTGTAGAGGGTTGGGAGAAGGAACTACTCGCCGCCATCCTCTTCCAGCATCATTGATCCACGTCTCTCCCTTCTCTTCCATTCTCTGCCGCGCAACTTCCTCCGAATAAAAGGGACCTACTGGTTTGGTAGGTTTCTTGAAAGCCTCATCATTAGGATCCACCTCAACCCTCGTGACAAAACACACAGGGCGATGATCTTCAATATTTCTCAGCTTAAGCAGATTATCTATAGCCTGAGAAAGCATATAGCCTATCAATCCCTGGCTTTCGGCTCCACACACATCCATAGGCATGGGCGGGACTTGCTTAGATCCAAGCTCGTTTTGTATAAGTATTGCCCCTACCTGAGGACCATTGCCATGGCTCACTACAACTTCATATCCTTTTTCTAGCATTTCTACTATTTGCCGTGCCGTAACCATAACGTTAGCCATTTGCTCTTCTGCTGTACCCTTTTGCCCTCTTTGAAGTATGGCGTTTCCTCCTAAAGCTACTACAACTCTTTGAACCATTATATTCCCCTCCGTTTAATATCATAAATTTCTTTCAATTTCTCCTAAAATATCATTCGCCACGATTACCATATTTATAGGGAGATTATATATCCTTCGAGAAAAAATTTGCAAGCCCTTCATAAACTTTCTAAATCTAAAAGTTCAAAACCCCGGGGGCAGATTGTCTAGATCTCATCTTCCCTCCGGGGTTTTATAGTTTAATTATTTTATTAGCAACTAATATTACTTTTCTAATATTTCCTCTTCCTTTTCTTCAGCTATTGCATCTACCTTTTTAATAAAATCATCTGTTATTTTTTGTATGCGCTCCAAATAATCATGCATCTGATCTTCGCTTATCTCGCCACTTTTTTCTTTTTTCTTTACAGCATCATTTGTATCTCTACGAAGGTTTCTAACCGCTATCCTGGCATCTTCCGCATATTTCTTGACAAGTTTGGTAAGTTCCTGTCGTCTCTCTCCGGTCAGTTCTGGGATGTTAAGCCTGATTACATCACCATCTACTTGGGGATTTATACCCAAGTGAGAAGCTTGAATGGCTTTCTCTATAGGTTTGACAGCCGTCTTATCCCAAGGAGCTATTAAAATTTGCCTTGGATCTGGTATGGATACTGTCGCCATTTGGGAAATTGGGACCATACTACCATAATATTCCACCTTAATATCCTCTACCAGCGCAGGATGAGCCCTGCCAGTCCTTATACCTTGTAACTCCTTTTTTAGATGTTCTACTGCTTTTTCCATACGTTCCTTCATATCCTTAAATTCTTTTTCAGCCATTTTAGTCACTCCTTTTTAGCATGGACAAGCGTTCCTATCTTTTCCCCCTCTAAGAGTATCTTGGCCAACGTATTTTCTTTTAGTATATTGGCTACAATTATAGGAATATTGTTTTCCATACAAAGAGAAAATGCTGCGGCATCCATTACCTTAAGTTGTCCCTTGAGAGCATCTTCATAAGTCAACTCTTTCAGTAACTTCGCATCGGCATTAAGCGC
>Ga0136651_10001472_pt1 | contig 12968 bp, 10 predicted proteins | sample Mar14236cmmetaG_FD_94867 | JGI IMG/M metagenome (GOLD analysis project Ga0136651, IMG submission 94867) | Marine hydrothermal vent microbial communities from Guaymas Basin, Gulf of California to study Microbial Dark Matter (Phase II) - Marker... ...
ACGCTGGATCGCCGCTTGCCAGGCACGCTCCGCGCCCGGGGGATTGAGCGGCTGTACACCCACCAGGCGGCGAGCATTACGGCCACGGCACGTGGGGAAAACGTGGTCGTCGTTACCCCCACCGCCTCCGGCAAGACGCTGTGTTACAACCTGCCGGTGCTCCATACCCTGCTTCGCCAGCCCGATGCCCGCGCGCTATACCTGTTTCCCACCAAGGCCCTGGCCCAGGACCAACTTCATGAACTGGAGACCTTCGTGAAAGCATTGGGTGGGGGAATCCGGGCGGCGACCTACGACGGCGATACGCCGACCAAATCACGGCGCTCTATCCGTGACCAGGCGCAGATCGTGATCACCAACCCGGACATGCTGCACACCGGCATCCTGCCCCATCACACCAAATGGGCCGCGCTGTTCGCCGGTCTGCGGTACGTGGTCGTGGACGAGGTGCACACCTACCGGGGAGTGTTCGGCAGCCACGTGGCCAACGTCCTCCGCCGCCTGAAGCGCATCTGCGCCTTCCACGGCTCACGGCCGCAGTTCATCTGCTGCTCGGCGACGATCGCTAATCCCCAGGAGTTGGTCGAGCGATTGGTCGAAGAGCCGTTCACATTGATTGACGACGACGGCGCGCCTAGAGCGAAGAAGCATTTCATCCTGTACAATCCGCCGCTGGTAAACCCGGACCTGGGCCTGCGCCGCAGTCCGGTGTTGGAGGCCAAAGGCATCGCCGGTGAATTTCTGGAGGCCGGTGTGCAGACTATTGTCTTCGCCCGCGCACGGCTGACCACGGAAGTGTTGCTCACCTACCTGCGGGAGGCGATGCGTAAACGAGTCCCAGCCTCCGAAGATCGGGCTGGGGGTTCGGTCAAGGAGGTGATTCGCGGGTATCGAGGGGGATACCTGCCCCATCAGCGGCGGGCTATCGAGCAAGGACTGCGCCAGGGAATGGTGCGCGGGGTGGTAGCCACCAACGCCTTGGAACTGGGCATTGACATCGGGGAGCTGGCCGCCTGCGTGATGACCGGCTACCCGGGCACCATTGCCAGCTCCTGGCAACAGGCTGGCCGCGCCGGGCACACCAGCGAGGTCTCGGCAGCGGTGTTGATCGCCGGGGGTTCGCCCTCGGACCAGTACGTGATCACCCATCCGCACTATTTCTTCGGTCGTTCGCCGGAGCACGCACTGATCAACCCTGACAACCTGGCCATCTGCACGGCCCACATCCAATGTGCAGCCTTCGAGCTGCCTTTTCGGGCCAGGGAATCCTTCGGGCGCTTCCCGCACACCGCTGAAGTGCTCGACTTTCTGGCCGAGGCCGGCGTGCTCCATCGCGCGGGAGGCGATTTTCACTGGATGCACGATAGCTATCCCGCCGAGGCAATCAGCCTGCGCACCGGCAGCAGCGAGAACTTCGTCATCGTGGACACCACGGACGGCAACGAGCAGGCCATCGGCGAGGTGGACGTTTTCAGCGCCCCTTTCCTGATCCACGAGGAGGCCATCTACATCCACGAGGGACAATCGTACCAGGTGCAGACCCTCGATTGGGAGGGAAAGACCGCTCGTGTCCAGGGCGTGAACACCGACTATTACACCAGTGCCAGTACGGCGGTGGATGTGCAGGTGCTGGCCGAACTGGAGCAGGCCGTGAATGGCGGGGCAATCAGAGCTTATGGCCAGGTTCTGGTCTCCGCCAAAGCCACCAGCTTCAAGAAGGTCAAATTGTACACTCACGAGACCCTGGGCTGGGGGGAGATCAATCTGCCGGAGCAAACGATGCAGACCACCGCCTATTGGCTGAGCGTGAGCGACGAGGTACTAGAACGATTGCGCCAAGAGGGAATCTGGGTAGCAGACGTGACTGGCTATCGGGGGCCTAACTGGGAGACACAACGGCAGCGGGCGCGGGAGCGGGATGGCTTTCGCTGCCAGCACTGCGGCGCGCCGGAGAAGCCCAATCGCCAGCACGACGTTCATCACCTGCGGCCCTTCCGTGAGTTCAACTACGTCCCCGGCCAGAACGAGACTTACCTGGAAGCCAACCGCCTGGAGAACCTCGTCACCTTGTGCCGGAGCTGTCACCTGCGGGCCGAGGCCGCGCAGATGATGCGTAGCGCACTGGGCGGGCTGGGGCACCTCCTGCGCCACGTCGCCCCGCTACACCTGATGTGCGACCCGCGCGACATCGGGGTAATCGTCGAGCCGCGCTCTCCTTTCACCCACCGGCCAACCATCACTGTCTACGAGAAGGTGCCGGCCGGCGTCGGCTTCAGCGGGGAGATGTACCGTTTGCACCGCCTTCTGCTGGAAGCCGCTCACGACGTGGCCGCACGCTGTCCCTGCGCCAACGGCTGCCCGGCGTGCATCGGCCCCACCAGTGAAGAGAGCGAAAACGCCAAGGCAAATACCCTGCGCTTGATCGAGGCTTTGTTGAACTCTAAAGCCGGGGACACGACTTCGGAAGTCTGCACGCTATAACACTCGGTTCTCTACCAGACACTCTCTAAATCACGAATAACATGAATGGGCAAATGACACAAATTTCGTTTAAGCCCATTGAGAAACATTCGTGAAATTCGCAAATTCGTGCCATTCGTGATAAAAGTCCGGGCGTCCGGCAAAAAGTGTCCGGTAGCAAAACACCCGGAGGCAATCCTGTTATGAAACAATTCCTGAGCTTACCCCAACGAACAGAGAAACCTCGCCAAAACGGTCTGACCCACGTCCTGGACAAAGGATTGGGCCCAAACGCAGTCCGCGACCTGCTGAACACGGCAGCGGATTACATAGACATCGTCAAGCTGGGCTGGGGCACCGGTTATGTAACGGCCAATCTCGCGGAAAAGATACGCATCTACCGCATCCATGGCACCTTGGCCTGCCTGGGTGGCACTCTGGTGGAAATCGCCATCGCCCAGGGGCAGTTCGACGCCCTGCGCAAGTGGTTCACTGATCTACGGCTGCGCTACGTGGAGGTATCTAACGGGATCACCGATCTAACCCAGGCCGAGAAGGGCCGCTACATACGCGAGCTGAGCAAGGATTTCACAGTCCTATCGGAAGTGGGCAAAAAGGACCCCAGAGTTGTATTCTCCCCCAGAGAATGGGTAGAAATGATCGAGCAAGACCTGGACGCCGGAGCGTGGAAGGTGATCACGGAAGCACGGGAAAGCGGGACGATGGGCATCTACAACCCCGACCGGTCTGTGCGCGATGACCTGGTAGCCGAAATCACCGGCCGCATCCCCCCCGATAGGCTTCTTTTCGAGGCCCCACATAAATCACAACAGGTATGGCTGATCAAGCACTTCGGTCCCAACGTCAATCTGGGAAACATCCCGGCCAGCGAAGTGGTGGCCCTGGAGACCCTACGCCTGGGACTGCGAGGCGATACGGCGGAACTCTCCCTAAACAAGTAAGGAGCGAAGATGATACTGAGGAAAGCAGGACGGTTCGTAGTTTTTCTGGTAGCTATATTGGCTATTCTGGCCGTGACCGTGGGAGGTGGATGGCTGCTGTGGCAACAGTTACAGGGAGGCAGAGAAACCTCACTGGGCCAGGGGGTATCGCGCGACTCGCTGGAGACGTTTCTGGTCAGACTCTACCTTAACCTGAACCAGGAGGAATTGACCAAACCTATGAGCAGCGACGACACCCCCGTCCCTTTCACCATTGAGACCGGTGAGACGGCCGGAAGCATTGCTCTGCGCCTGCAAGAGATGGGATTGATCAACGACGCCGAGCTTTTTCGCCTGTACGTTAAATACCACGGCCTGGACGCCAATCTGGAGGCCGGGGAGTACACCTTGCAGGCGAACATGACGATGGAGGAAATCGCTTACGAACTCCTGGAGGCCCGTTACGAAGAGATCGAGATCACCATTCTCCCCGGCTGGCGGCTGGAGGAGATTGCCGAGATGCTGCGCGATAACACCGAAATCCCGGCGGAGGAGTTTCTCACCCAGGCACGCCAGGGCGACTTCGACAACCCATGCCTGGCGGATCGCCCGCTGGGGGCCAGTGTGGAAGGCTATCTCTTCCCGGATACTTATCGCATCCCGGCCAAGGCCGACGCCCGCCAGTTGATCGAAATTCTGCTTGCGGCGTTCGACGCCCGTTTTACACCGGAGATGCGCCAGGCAGCAGCGACGCAAGGGATGACTGTCTACCAGGTAGTGACCCTGGCTTCCATCGTCGAGCGCGAGGCAGTGCTGGACTGGGAACGGCCCATCATCGCCAGCGTGTATCTGAATCGCCTGGATCCCACCACGGAGACCAAAGGCTACCTGCAAGCCGACCCAACTTTCCAATATGCCAAAGGCTACGATCACACCACGGGTAAGTGGTGGAATCCGATGGCGGTAGACGAGGCGGCGACCGTGGACTCGCCGTACAACACCTTCCTGTATCCGGGTCTGCCTCCCGGCCCGATCTGCAGCCCTAGCCTGTCTTCCTTGCAGGCCGTGGTCTACCCGACCGAGACCGATTTCCTGTTCTTCTACGCCAGGGGTGATGGCTCCCACGTCTTCGCCCGCACTTACGAGGAACACCTGCGAAACCAGGAACAGTATCAGTAATATACCGAGCGCACTTGAAAAGCGTGAAAACTTGTCCCCGTTTATGCATCCCTTTACCTGCCAACGAACCGTGTTGCGTGTTGCGTGTTGCGTTCCATCACGCACCACGTAACACGCAACACGTCCTGGAGGGTCAAAAGTGCACATTGGGCCTGGCCCTGTTTTCACTGAACCAAATTGCGCTGAGTATAGAATATAACCCATCACATCGAGGAGACTGACAATGGTCAAACTGGTGTACCGCCAGAAAGTGTGGGAGGTGAAGCCGGGAATGACGGTGCGTGACGCTATCCTGAAAACGGGCCTGAAGCTCTACGCCGTGCTTCCCGTGCGCGATGGCAAGCTGATCAACGAGGAGACCATCCTGCGCGATGAGGATGAGATAAAACTGGTGGCAGTAGTGTCGGGGGGATAGGGTAAAGGCGAAAGGATGAATCTTGAAATGCCGTAAGTGCGGCCGTACGGCCGTGATCAACATGCGCGAGCACAAGCTGGCGCTTTGTGAAGAACACTTCCTGGAATGGATCCCGGAACGGGTACAGCGGACCATTGAGAAATATCAGATGTTCGGCGCCGGCGACAAAATCCTGGTCGCTGTCTCCGGTGGCAAAGATAGCCTGGGGCTGTGGGACGTCCTTTTGCGCCTGGGCTACCAGGCCGAGGGGCTATACATCAAGCTGGGCATCGAAGAAGGGGCTTACTCAGACGAGTCGTTGGGCTACGTGGGGCGCTTCGCGGCGGAGCGAGAAGGGGCACGCTTCCAGGTAGTGGACGTAAAAGCCACTTACGGAATGAGCGTGCCGGAGATTGCCCGCGTCAGGCGTCGTGGACGTAAGGTGTGCTCGGTGTGCGGATTGATCAAACGGCACGTCATGAACCGTGTGGCTTACGAGAGCGGGTACTCCTGCATCGCCACTGGCCACAACCTGGACGACGAGGTAGCGGTGCTCATGCAGAACACTTTGCGCTGGCAAATGGGCTACCTGGCCCGGCAGGCCCCGGTACTGCCCTCAACTCACCCCCGGCTGGCACGCAAGGTCAAGCCCCTCGTCCATTTGTACGAGCGCGAGAGTGCCGCCTACGCCCTGGTGCGCGGTATTGATTACATTTACGACGAATGTCCTTACGCCGTGGGCGCGACTACCCTTTTCTATAAGGACTTACTAAACCAGCTCGAGGAACGCTCGCCGGGGGCCAAACTGAGCTTTTACCTCAGCTTTTTGCGGGCCAGGGAGCAGGGTCTCACCTTCGGCGATCAGGGCCGGCCGGAGTTGCACGACTGCACACAGTGCGGCCAGCCGACCACTGCGCCGGGCCTGTGCGCCTTCTGCCGCCTGTGGGAGGGCGTCGCGTATGCGGTCGCCAGCTAGACGAGCTCTGGAGTTCCTCGCCCTGGTCAGGTCTCGTCCTGAGCGGAGTCGAAGGGAGACCTTACGCGCTGACGGTAAACAAGTACAAGGAAAGTAACGTGAAGCACAACTTGACATCCATCGCTCTGCTCGGTATCCTGCTTCTGGCGGCGGCCTTGCGCCTGGGCTGCCTGGAGCTCACCGAATTCAAATTCGACGAGGCTCTGGTCTGCAACCGTGCTGCCGAGTTCGTGGATTCTGGTCGCCTGCCGGCCACGGGTATCGGCTCTTCGGTGGGCATCGCCAATCCGCCGCTGGCCGTTATCCTGATGGCCCTGCCGGTGGCCGTGGCCCGCGATCCGATTCTGGCCTCGGGGTTTGTGGCCCTGCTCAACGTGGGGGCCGTGCTGGGCTGCTTCTGGCTGGGACGGCGCTATTTCGGCAATGGGGTGGGGTTGCTGGCCGCGCTGCTTTTCGCCGTCAGTCCATGGGCCGTTTTCTACTCGCGCAAAGTGTGGGCCCAGGACCTGCTGCCCCCGTTCACGGTGCTTTTCTTCATTGCTCTGTCCGCCACCGTGGTCGCCAAACGGCCCTGGGCGCTGGTAGGAGCTTTTGTCGCCCTGGCCTGCCTGGTACAGATTCACCTCTCGGCGCTGGCTTTCATCCCGCTGCTGTTTCTCGTTCTTCTTCTATTTCACAAACAGGTGCGCATCGTTCCTCTGGCCGTTGGAGTGGGACTCGCGCTTCTGCTGTGTTCCCCTTATCTGCTCCACGACGCTGCGCACGGCTGGGGCAACCTGCGCGGCGCGCTCTCGGTGGCGGGTGGGCAGGCCGAGATAGGCCCGCAGGCAATCCGCTACGCGCTGTTGAACGTCGGCGGAGAGGCCCTGCACGCACTGGCCGGCGAGTCCTGGCGTGCGTTTCTGGCAGGTATCGTCAACCTGCGTGGGCTGGACCTGGCCGAGCAGGCATTGTTCGTGGGCGGCGTGCTTTTCCTGATTATCTGGACTTTCGCTTTCTGGTGGGGCAAACACGAGACGAGCATCTCGTCGCGCGGGCGAGCTTTTGTGCTTCTCCTCCTGTGGGTACTCGTGCCCGTTTTATTCTTCTTACGCCACAGCACGCCGGTGTACCCGCACTACCTGGTCATTCTCTACCCGGCACCGCACCTGATCATCGCTGTCCTGGTTGTGGAAATCGCGAAATGGGCGCGAGGGCGGGGACGGATTGTAGCGACTGGCCTGCCGTTGGCGCTGGCCGTCTTGCTGATCGGAATTGCCGTATGGCAGGTTTACCTCACCCTGGCCTGGTATAACTTCGTGGATAGTCATTCCACGCCCGGCGGCCACGGCGCCCCACTGAAGTACGCCGTGCGCACCGCTGCCACCATCCGCCGGCTGGTAGATGAAACGGGCAATCCCCAGGTAATCATCCTGGCGCAGGGCGACGACCCGGCCTACGCCTCTACCCCGGCCGTATTCCAATTCATGCTGGGCGGTGATCTCTCACCGCGCTTCGTGGACGCGCGGCAGGCAATGATCTTCCCGGACTCGGAACTGGATACGGTGTACTGTCTGTCACCGGACGCGGACGGCACCCCGGCTGCGGAATGGCTGAACCGCTTTGCGGTGGCCTTACCCGCCGAGGCGGTGATCGTACGCGGTGGCCCGCAAACCTATCGTTTCTACCGCCTACCGGCAGGCGCACCGCAGCGCATCGCCAGCCAAATCGCTTCTGGTGGTGCGCCGATGGTCTTTGCCAATGGGGTGACACTGCTAGGACATCAGGCGCTTGGTGAGGCAAGCCCGGGCCACACCGTCCGGTTAATTCTGTGGTGGACCGTTCCGCAAGCGCCGGAGGACACCGACTACCACTTCTTCAATCACCTGGTGGACGGGGAGGGCCATCGCTGGGGGCAGCGCGACGGCTCCGGGTACCCCACCCGCGCGTGGCGGGCGGGCGATCTACTCGTAAGCTGGTTTGACGTCGAAATCGCCGCCGACGCCCCGCCCGGCCCCTTCCGGGTGCGCACCGGGATGTACACCTACCCCGACGTGACGGGCGTGCCCGTGGTGGATACGCAGGGCCGGCCGGTGAGTGATGCAGTGGAGTGGGAACCGTAGAACAGTGCAGTTATCCAAAAGGAGTCATTTGTCAATGGACCTTTATCAGCGCAACATTAACGTATCGGTGCACCGTATTAGCGATGATCAGATCATGCTCTGGTCCACCATGCTGGACCTGGATCACAGCATCCGTGTGCAATTGGTCATTGACGCGGCGAGCAGGCAGATCGTAGACGCCGGCGGGGAGATGCTCAAAGTGCCCTTTAGCGTCTGCCAGCAGACCCTGGCGAATCTGGAGCAACTGAAAGGACTGACCGTCGAGCGGGGAATCGCGAAAAAGGTAACGGCCACCGTGGGTAGAAACACGGGCTGCGTCCATTTGGTGGAGATAGTGATGAGCGCCGTGCGCCTGGCCTTCCCTTTCCTCATCGGATACGGCAGTGGCCTCACCGACCGGCAGCAATTGGAACAATTCACCGAGGAGGAACAGATTCAACTGGGCAAGCTTTTCCTGGCCGATACCTGCCTGGCCTACAAGACCAACGGCGGCGAAGAAGGGGATCGAGAACTGTGATCACTATCGAGGAAGCACGTCAGTACTATGCCGATGGGGACACAGCTCACGACTTTGACCACGTACTGCGCGTACTTGCCCTGGCCGAGCGCATTGCCCAGGCCGAGGGCGCCGACCTGGAGATCGTGCGTGCTGCGGCCCTGCTGCACGACGTGGGACGGGCTGAGGAGGAGCGGGCCGGTGGCTGCCACGCCCGCATTGGAGCATCACGTGCGCGGGAGATTCTACGGGGTCATCCCCAGGACAGGGTGGAGGCCGTGGTCGAGGCCATTGCCGCGCATCGCTTTCGGCAGGGACCCGATCCACAGAGCCTGGAGGCACGGGTGCTGTACGACGCAGACAAGCTCGATGCCATAGGGGCCATCGGGATAGCGCGCGCCTACGCAGTCGCCGGACGCGACGGCCAGCGTCTGTGGGCCGAGGTCGCCGAAGTCTCCGTCAATGGTGGGGACAACCACACACCGGTGCACGAGTTCGTTTTCAAGCTAAACCGCCTGAAAGACGGCTTATTCACCACCACCGCCCGCCAGATTGCCGCCGACCGCCATCGTTTCATGGTCGAATTCTTCCGGCGATTGACAGAGGAAGTGCAGGGCAGGCGATAGACATGGATTCTCTTCCCAATTTCTACGTTGACGGTCTTGACACTTTCCCATTTCTCATGTATATTTAAGAGTGAGACACGAAGTAACCCGGGGGGGTGCTACGTGGGGGGCCAGAGTAACAGGTAAATGGAGAAGGACTCTGTTTTCGCCAAAATATATCCCTACATCGTAGCTGCTCTTGGCCTGGGAGCTTTGGTAGTCGTTGGGGTACAGCATGGCCCCACCTGGAGCCCAACGGTTCTCCTGCTGGCTACAATCGCCATCTTGTCAGAATGGATGGTCGTACGTCTGCCCCAGGGCAACAGTACGACTATGAGCTTCGTCGTTATTTTGTTGGCACTTTTAATCCGGCAAGACGACACGGCCACAGCCTGGGATCAGGTCGTCCAGACCATGGAGGTGATTGTCGCCGGAGCTTTCCTGGGTTACGGGATACTGCGCCGCCAACGTCCGGCAAGGGTGATTTTCTACGTGGGTCAGTGCGCCCTGGCAGGTATTGCTGCCGGGGCAGTGTTTGTACTGGTCAGCGAGACTGTACCAGCGTGGGGAGTGAAAGCATTTCACCTGCCGGCGGTAGTCGTTTACACTTTCACATACGCTCTGCTCTCCACCGTTCTGGTTTGGCCCCGCAACCGGGTGATTGTGACCACCATCGAGGAACGATTCCCCAAAACCGATCCTCTGGTGGCTTTCCTGCTTGCCCCTCTGCCATTGCTAATTTACTACCTGTATAGCCTACGCCAGTTCTCTTTCGCCTCCCTGCTGATGGGCCTTATTCCATTATTTGCGGTACTGATAGCCTTTCGCCTGTACATCAACATTGATACTGCCTACGACGAGGTACGCATCCTGTACAGAATCTCGCAGGGATTCGTAGCTGCACTGAGCCAGGAAGAGACAGTGCAAGTCGTGGCCCGGGGCATCGCCAACGGCCTCGATCAGTTGGTCGCCTGTGACCAATGCCTGATTTACTCGTACAACCCTGAGGCAAACGAATTCATCCTGGTCATCGAAGACGAAAGCGGTCTGGCTCCCCCGGTGATCCTCTCTGGCAAAGGCGTTCTGGGCCAGGTGATCAGCTCGGCACAGGGCCGCATCGTGAACGACATCAACTCAGAAGAGGGACGATCTCCTGCAGAAGAGCGATGGCCACCGCGCACCGCCCTACTCATTATGCCCCTGCTGGCCGAATCAGACCTGATAGGGCTTCTCATTCTCGTCCGATACCGGCGGCCCTTCAATGCCGAAAACTTCCGGCTGATCAGTATCCTGGCCAATCAGGCCGGCATCGTACTCAAGAACGCTCAGCTCTACGAGCGCAGCCAGCAACTGGCGGAGACTGACCGCCAACTGGGCCTCATGAATCAGACCGCCTTCCGGCAACGCGCGCAGCATGAACTGGGGCGCGTGCAACTCACCCAACGCCAGGCAGCCCTCCTCCTGGCGGATATTGACGATTTCCGGGTGATCAATAATACCTACGGCCACCAGGTTGGCGACCTGGTACTGGAAGGCGTGGCTCAGGCTCTAAAAGAGTCCACAGCCGACGGCAACCTGGTAGGCAGGTACGGTGGTGAGGAGTTCGTGGCCCTGCTGCCTGGGGCAGACGAAGTTCAGGCCCGGGAAGTGGCTGAGCGTATGCGTAGCGCCGTCGAAAAGTTCGTGCTCACCACCGAGCAAGGAGAAGAGGTAAGGGCAACCATCAGCATAGGTATCGCCATCTTCCCCGGCGACGCACGCGACGTCTCCGGCCTGATCAAAAAGTCCGACCGCGCTGCCTACCTGGCTAAACGGATGGGCAAGAACCGGGTTTGTCTGTACGAAGATCGCACGAGTCGCACAGTCGAGGGGTGAAGATGAAGCCAGTAGAGATTCGTCTGGATAGTGCCCGCCTACCGGCGGGCCTACTCGGCGGCCGGATGCGGTTCGTCATCCTGATCCTTGTATTTAATATTCTTTTGATCTCCACCTTGCTTCTGGCACTGCAACAGGGCGAGCTCGTGAGAGAGGTCATCACCCTCCAGGCCACGCGCATGGTGTACGAGGAGCAAATCCGTACAGAGATTATTACCCACACACAGATCATCACTCGCATTATCCCTTATGGGTCACAGCCCTAGAGAGCTGTGCCCATAGCTTCCTGATACAAGCGCAAGGAGGCAGCAAACAATGGAATTCAGCCAAATATCCACCGAGCACGTGAAAATCGCCGAGCTGAGCCGCAAAATCGGGCAGATCCTCGTCGAGCGAGGTGACTACGAGCAAGCCCTGCACCAGTTCCAACTGGGCCTTCAATATCTGGAGGGCATCGAGCACAATGAGCTGGTGCGCATCTACAACGAGATTGGCCGGGTCTACTGGCACCAGGGCAAGATGGAGGAGGCGAAAGCCTGGACCGAAAAAGCCTTCGAGTTGGCCGAGAAGTTGTTGGACCCAGATGAACTGGCCCGTCTGTTGTACTTCGCCGGCATCCGTTACTTTCGCCAGGGCGAGAATAGGATGGCCGAGGAGCACTGGTTGCGTAGCCTGGAGATCAGCCGTGAAACCGGCGACCTGGCCACCCAGGCCAAACTGTACCAAAACCTGGGCTGGCAGGCGAAGTTGACCGGGCGCTATGCGCAGGCGCTGGAATACCTGGGAAAGGGCAAGTCGCTGGCCAACGAATGTAAGGACATCTCTTCCCTGTCTTTTATCTACGAGACCCTGGGCGAGACATTTTATGCGCTGGGCGATTGGGATAAGGCCATCGAGAATCTGCAAGAGAGCTTGAATCTGGCAGAACAGGCTGGCCTGCGTAAGGCAACCTCCCGTGTGTTCAGTGTCCTGGGCGACATCTACCGCAACCAGGGTCGCTGGGCTGAGGCCGACGAGTGCTACCAGCGCAGCCTGGCCTACATCACCCCCACCGGCAGCCCACAATCCTTGTTCGTGGTCAACCTGGGCCTGGGACTGATCAGCATGGAACGCGAGCGCTACGACCAGGCCAAGGAGTTTTTCGAGAAGTGCTGGGAGATCACCAGCAAGGGCGCGGGTTTCACCAGCCGCATGGCCACCGTAAAGTCCCATCTGGGCGAGCTTTACGTCCGCCTGGGCGAGCTGGACAAAGCTGAGGCACACTGTGCAGAAGCCATTCGCCTGGCCCGCGAAGCTGATGCTCGCGCGGAGTATGCTTACGCCCGCATGGTACAGGGGATGATCGCCACACGGCGCAAGCAATGGGACGAGGCAATCCTTCGCTACAACGAAGCCAAAAGCATCTTCGACGAACTGGGAGACAAGTACAATCAGGGACTGGTTACCTTCGAGATGGGCACGATGTTCCTGCAACAGGGGGATATGGCACAGGCCAAAGTTTTCCTGGACCAGGCACGCCAGATTTTCACCGAACTGGGCGCAAAATCCAAACTCGACAAGTTTCCCCCTGGTTATTGAGAAAGGCGTTTTGTAAGTTGGGGGGATAAACAAGGCTGTGAGCCATGCTTGACAACCAAGGTCCCAAAATCGGATGGTGGCCTAACCTGCGAGGCCGCTTCAGCCTAAATAGCCGGTGGCGCTCCATCCTCCTCATCAGCCTGGTTAACTTCTTACTCATCACTATTGTTCTCTTGACTCTGCGCAACCAAGAAATCGTCTTTGAGATTCAGACTGTTGAACGGGAAATCCGCCAGGCAGTAGAAATCCTGGCCACCGTGCAGGCGGAAGCCGTGAAAGTGGTCTATGTCACGGCTACACCCAGCCCGACGGTGCAAGTAGTCGCCGCCGCGACGGATACCCCGACGCCCACCGAAGTGATC
>Ga0136651_10001475_pt1 | contig 12962 bp, 13 predicted proteins | sample Mar14236cmmetaG_FD_94867 | JGI IMG/M metagenome (GOLD analysis project Ga0136651, IMG submission 94867) | Marine hydrothermal vent microbial communities from Guaymas Basin, Gulf of California to study Microbial Dark Matter (Phase II) - Marker... ...
CTTCTTGACAGATGTATAGAAATCAGGGGATTAAACAAAAGAGCGATAAAACCAAACAGCCACACCGCCCACATTTTTTCCCACTGGTAAGCCGTAAAAGCCACGTACACACCAACACCACAAACAACAAATCTCATCTTTTAAAACTCTTGAGTCCACAAAATTCTACCCAAATACAACTTTCCGCCCAAATAACAACCCATCAAGTTTGCATTTATAATAATTTGATATAAATATTTATAGTTAATGTATGTGGTTGACAATAATACCAATAAGTTGAATAATGTTAGGTAGAGTTTTAGATATGAGGGGGGCTTATCTAATGACACAAAGGGAACCTATTTACGAAGGCAAGGCTAAAAAACTTTTTGAGACGGAAGACCCAGATATCCTTTTGCTGGAATATAAAGACACATTAACGGCCTTTAACGCCCTAAAAAAAGCAACAATGGAGGGAAAGGGTACCTTAAATAACAAAATAAGTTCTTTCATCTTGCAATATCTTTCTTCCAAGGGCGTTCCTAACCATCTTGTAAAAGTAATTGATGATTCAAGTCAACTGGTCAAAAAAGTTGAAATAATCCCTCTTGAGGTTGTGGTGAGAAATATAACCACTGGTTCAATTTGTAAACGCCTAGGAGTTCCTGAAGGCATTAATCTTATTCCTCCTTTGGTGGAATTTTATCTCAAAAACGACGACCTTGGTGACCCAATAGTCACAAAGGAGCAAGCTATAGCCTTCGGCTGGGCCGCAAAAGAAGAAATAGAAAAAATAAAGGACTTGGCTTTGAGGGTCAACACGTTGTTACAAGAACTATTTACGCCTCTAGGAATAACGTTAGTAGACTTCAAGCTTGAATTTGGTAAAACTAAAGATGGAGAAATCATACTGGCTGATGAAATATCACCAGATACATGTAGGTTTTGGGATAGTTCAAGCGGAGATCGCCTTGATAAAGATCGCTTTAGAAAAGACCTAGGCAACGTCCTTGAGGCATATCAAGAAATATGGAAACGACTTTCTTGTAAGGGGGAGAGATAATGTTATACCATATAAAAGTGCTAGTGTTCTTAAAAGACGGGGTTTTGGACACTCAAGGAAAAGCAGTCCTTGGCTCCTTACACAGAATGAACTACACAGATTTAAAAGACATACGAATAGGCAAATACCTCCAGCTTTGGGTAGAGGCTTCTGACGAAGATACGGCCAGAAATAGAGTCAAGGCAATGTGTTCCGATCTTCTAGTAAACAACTTAATCGAAGACTATACAATAGAGGTAGATGAGTTATCATGAAAGCCTGTGTAGTGGTATTCCCCGGAAGCAACTGCGATAGAGATGTTATTCACTCTTTATCTACGAGAGTAAAAGCTAACGTCTCGGCCTTGTGGTATGAAGAACATAAATTGCCTCAAGATACAGACCTTGTCGTTCTACCAGGAGGATTTTCATACGGAGATTATCTTCGTTGTGGGGCCATGGCTGCTACAGCGCCTATCCTTAACGCAATAAAAGGTTACGCGGAGGGCGGAGGGCTTGTGTTAGGCATATGCAACGGATTCCAAATCCTCACAGAAGCAAGGCTATTGCCAGGAGCCCTGCTTGCCAATAAGAACCTAAAATTTATATGCCGTCAGTGCACCGTCCGAGCGGAGAGAACAGACACTCCCTTTACATCAAATTTGCAAACTGGGCAGGTATTAAAAATGCCAATAGCCCACCACGAGGGACTGTACTTCCTTCCGCCAAGCGATTTAAAACAGATACTTGCCAACAAACAGGTGGTGTTCCGCTATTGCAACAACGATGGCACGATTGATGATAAAAGCAACCCCAATGGATCAGTAGATAATATTGCGGGAGTGATAAACAAAGGTGGAAATGTTCTAGGGTTAATGCCCCATCCGGAGCGCGCCTCTGAAAAAATTTTAGGCTCGGAAGATGGCGGCCTTATATGGGACTCAATAGCCTCATGGCTGAAAAAAGGGGGGCGCTGTTAAATGAATTACAAAGCGGTAGGCTTAAGGGAGGAAGAATACCAAGCAATAAAAGAACTATTGGGAAGAGAACCCAATGAATCAGAGCTTAGAATACTTGGTGTCATGTGGTCAGAACACTGCAGCTATAAATCCACTCGCCCACTCCTAAAGATGTTCAATTCGGAAGGCAAATATGTTATTCAAGGTCCAGGAGAAAATGCAGGGATAGTAGACATAGGTGACGGCTGGGCTGCGGCCTTTAAGGTAGAAAGCCACAATCACCCCTCCGCTGTAGAGCCATATCAAGGTGCTGCCACGGGAGTAGGTGGAATCATAAGAGACATATTGGCAGTAGGCGCTTGGCCTACTGCTTGCCTCGACGGTCTATTTTTTGGAAAAACTCCTAGAAATAGCACCTTATCTCTCATGGACGGAATTGTCTCAGGTATAGGAGGTTACGGCAATGCCGTGGGAGTTCCGACAGTTGGAGGGAAGACCTTCTTCGACGATAGCTACGAAGGGAACCCCCTGGTTAATGCCATGTGTGTGGGAATAGTATCCCAAGAGAAAATTATCACATCTAAAACTGCCAAAGCCGGCCAACTAGCTGTTCTTATAGGCTCTCGTACAGGTCGTGATGGAATTGCAGGGGCAGCATTCGCCTCTGCGGAACTAGCAGAAGACACCAAATCCAGCAAACCTCAGGTTCAAATTGGAGACCCCTTTGTAGAAAAGCTGCTAATAGAGTGTTGCCATGAGCTTTTAAGAGAAAAGCTCATAGCCTCTATGCAGGACATGGGAGCCGCAGGAATAACATCATCAGCCAGCGAAATAGCTGCAAAAAGCGGAACTGGCATATATATATACGCAGATAAAGTACCGACAAGGGACGAAAACATGACTCCATGGGAAATAGCTCTGTCAGAATCCCAAGAAAGAATGTTAGTCATCATTGAGCCCGAAAATTATGAAAGAGTCGAAAAATGTGCTCAGAAGTGGCTATTAGAGTGTGCGCCCATAGGTGAAGTAACCGACGATGGAAGATTCAAAATAATAAATAACGGCAAGACAGTAGTAGATCTACCTGCTGAAATGGTAGGTGGCGGTTGCCCTGAGATACATTGGCCTTCCCAAAAACCCGCATACCTGGAAAGCATCGAAACTGAAAGGGCTTATACATTACCCCAAGATGCTTTTAGAGATATTTTCTTATCAATAATATCTGACCCAAACGTAAAAGATAAATCCTGGATATATGAACAATACGATCACATGGTGCAAATAAATACAGTAGTAGGCCCAGGAAACCCTGTAAGCGTTATAAGGGTAAAAGAAAATAATAAATTTTTAGCTTTGACCATGGACTGTGATCCTTGGAGCTGCTGGCTAGACCCTTACAATGGAGGCGCCGAAAGCTTTCTTAAAGCCGCACGGCCGCTCTGGGCTTGTGGGGCGGAAATTTTAGGAATGACCGATTGCCTTAACTATCCTTCTCCTGAATCACCAGAAAACTACTGGATACTTACAGAGACAGTAAGAGGATTGGCACAAACAGCTAAAGATATGGATTGTCCCGTTGTCTCTGGTAACGTAAGCTTATATAACGAGTCGCCAGGAAAGAAAATACTACCTTCTCCATTGGTAGGTTTAGTTGGACTCCTTGAGACCATGGAAGACTTCTTGCCATCAGGGGAATTAGAAGAAAGTGATGTGCTATTTCTAGTAGGTCCTAAAAAGGGCTTTTTGGCAGGAAGTCTTTTCCAGCGCCTTCTAGACAAATCAATACAAGGCAAACCAGTCCAATATACTCCTACAGCTGAAATATCTTTTAAAGAAAGAGCCCTTCGCACCGCTAAAGATAAGTGTTGTTCTTCTGTAAGAGTTATAGGAAGCGGCGGCTTGGTCACAGCCATTGCCAAGGAATGTATCTTTGCACAAAAAGGCGCATCTATAAATCTAAAGTCCGAACATCTGGTACCTGAGGTCCTGTTCGGCGAAGGAGGACCAAGGGCAATATATTCTGTTAAACCAGATAAAATAGCTATTTTCGAACATATATGGCAAGATTTCGGCCTGCTGAAGATAGGAACAGTCCAGAAGGAAAAGACGTTGGAATTTTTGGGTCTCTCTAGCTTTTCATTACTGGAAATAACTAGCTGCTGGAGAAGGTGATACAAAGATGTGCGGAGTATTTGGAGCTTTCTCAAAAAACGGACAATCAGTGCTTGAAGATGTGTATTTAGGTCTGTACGCATTGCAACACAGAGGACAAGAATCTGCCGGTATTGCCTGGGTCACCAAAAATGCAGGGTTATATGGTCTTAGAGTTTCTAAAGGTATGGGCCTAGTGCATCTAGCTTTGGACCAAAAAGAGCTCGCTTCTTCCTACTCAAACTGCGCAATTGGGCACACCAGATATTCTACAGCTGGTGGGTCCTTCCTCTCTAACGCCCAACCAATAACAGCTAATTACTCTAGAGGCTCTGTAGCAATAGCCCATAATGGGAATATCACAAATGCTACAGGCATAAGGAGATATCTAGAAAATAGAGGTGCAATTTTTCAATCTACAAGTGACACTGAAACCATATTACACCTAATGGCCCATCAATCTCACAAACCTCCTCTTGATGCTCTCATTAGCGCCTTAAGAACTCTCAGGGGAGCCTATAGTTTAGCTGTAATAATAAACAACCGTCTAGTCGCCGCAAGAGATCCTTGGGGGTTCAGACCTCTTCTTTTGGGCAAAAGGGGAGAAACTACTTACGTAGCTTCTGAGAGCTGCGCACTCGATATAGTAGGAGCTACACTGATAAGAGATATAAAACCCGGAGAAGTCTTAGTGATAGACTCAGAGGGAGAAAAGAGTTTATTAATACCTAAAGAAACGGATCGTAAATTCATTTGTGCGTTCGAATATGTATATTTTGCAAGGCCAGACAGTTTTCTTGACGGCAAGTCTGTATACGATGTAAGGAAAAAACTTGGACACAAGCTAGCTCAAAAAGCTCCTTGTCCCCAGGCTGACATTGTGACAGGCATGCCCGACAGCGGAACGATATCAGCTATGGGATATGCCGAAGAATCGGGTTTGCTTTACGAAAAAGCCATCGTAAGAAACAGATACGTTGGAAGAACTTTTATAGAACCAACACAAAGGGTAAGGAAACTCGGCGTCAAGATAAAACTCAACCCCATAGGAGAGATCTTGAAAGGGAAAAAAGTTGTAATTGTCGACGACTCCATAGTCAGAGGAACCACTGTCCAACGTGTCATAGCAATGGTAAGAGAAAGTGGGGCAAAGGAAGTCCACATAAGAATAGCCTCTCCTCCAGTAAAGTTCCCCTGCTATTATGGAATAGACACTCCAACTTCTGAAGAACTAGCGGCAGCGAAAATGAATGTAGAAGGATTATGTAAGGACATAGGAGCTGATTCGCTGAGCTATCTATCAATAGAGGACATGTTGGAAGCTATTGGATTACCACCCAACAACGTCTGCACTGCTTGCTTCAGTGGAGATTACTTGAATGGAGGCAAAGAAGATGAATTGGACTTATAAAAAAGCAGGGGTGGACCTTAAAAAAGCCCAAGACTGGGTTAGCGTTATAAAAAAAATCACCACTAAACATAAAAACCTGAACACAGTGGGCGGTGTGGGAGGCTTTGCTGGGCTTTACAAGTTAGACGAAGAAAACATAATAGCCGCCTGCACGGACGGGGTAGGAACCAAGGTAGAGATAGCAAGAGCTATGAACAAATATGACACCATAGGTCAAGATTTGGTAGCCATGAACGTAAATGACTTGGTAACATGCGGCGCTAGGCCCCTTTTTTTCCTTGATTACATTGCTTGCTCAAAACTCGATATCTCAGTATTTGAACCCATAGTACAAAGCATAGCAGATGCTTGTTATCAATCTGGCTGCGTACTTCTAGGCGGCGAAACCGCTGAAATGCCAGACGTGTACGATTATGGCAAGTATGACTTGGCAGGCTTTGCAGTAGGCATTGCGAAAGCAAATGAACTCATCACAGGACAAAATATTCAAAAAGGTGACGTAGTGCTTGGGCTTAAAAGCTCAGGCCTCCATAGTAATGGCTATTCACTGGCACGAAAAATCTTGTTGGGAGAAGGCCCTCTGGAGTTAAACAAACCTCTGCCTATTTTAGGGGAAAAACTTGGTGATTGCCTTTTAACTCCAACCAGGTTATATGTCAAGCAAGCTTTAAAGGCTGCACAAACGGGCCTGATTAAGGGCATGGCTCATATAACAGGAGGAGGCTTAATGGAAAATATTGAAAGAGTCATTCCCTCATCCAGAACTCTTTTCCTTGATTTCGATTCCTGGGAGCGTCCCCAAATTTTCAAACTGATATCGTCAAAAGGAGTTTCAGAAGAAGAGATGAGGAAAGTGTTCAATTTAGGAATTGGATTCGTTTTCATCGTATCACCTTCTGATGTCTCAGCCATAAAAGAAATCATGAAAAATGAAAACGAGACCGTTTACGAGATTGGGGAGATACGTTAATGACCTCCGTAGCAGTGCTGATATCCGGAAGGGGAACCAACATGGAGACGATAGTCAAAAACTGTAAATTAGGTAAGGTCCCCGCCAATGTAGCTTTTGTTGGAAGCAGCAAGAAAGATGCAGAAGGCCTTGTGAAAGCAAAAAATTTGGGTATTCCCACTATAGTGCTACCCTACGATGAAGGGAAAGACACGGCGGAAGAGAAATTGCTAGAAGAGCTTAAAAAGAACCAAGTAGAATGGGTTGTACTAGCTGGATTCATGAAAATACTATCTCCTAAGGTAGTGAGAAGCTATATGAATAGAATTGTGAATATACACCCATCCTTGCTCCCTTCCTTCCCTGGAGTTAATGCAATAAAACAGGCATTCGAATATGGCGTAAAGGTAACCGGCGTCACGGTTCACCTAGTGGACGAAAAAGTCGACCATGGACCTATATTAGCCCAGATGCCTGTAAGGATTTCTCCTTACGACACCATCGAGACTTTGGAGAAGAAGGTACATCGGATAGAACATTACCTATATTCCGAGGTCCTCAAGGAGTTATTTACAAGAGAACTTAACAAGACAAGGAGGGGAATATAATGCCCAGAAAACGAGCCCTCATTTCTGTCTATGATAAAGAGGGGATTGTAGAATTTGCTAAGAGGTTGGTGGAGTTTGGATATGAACTGGTATCCAGCTCTGGTACAGCAAAACATTTAACCTCCGCTGGATTAGAAGTGAAAGAAGTTGCAGATCTAACAGGATATCCCCATTTATTAGGCGGAAGAGTAAAAACTCTTCACCCATCGATTATAGGAGGAATACTAGCAAGGAGACATTTCCAAGAGGATATAAGCGATGTAGAAAAATTTAACATACCTCTGATCGACATGGTAGTGTGTAACCTCTACCCCTTTGAAAAAGCATATGAAGGTGGCTCAGACCTTGAAGGCTTGCTTGAAAACATAGATATCGGGGGAGTTACGCTAATAAGATCCGCCGCTAAGAATTATCACCAGATAGTTTGTGTAGTTGATAAAAACGATTACAACAAGATCATTGAAGAGATCAACGACGAAGGAAACGTCACGCTAAAAACTCGAGGCGAATTAGCATTAAAAGCCTTTTCCTACACTTCTTGGTACGATACAGCCATTTATAGAGGTTTAGCCGCTCATATACCTTCAACGGACGAAGAAATTCCAGATAAAATGCCTCTATCCCTTAGAAAATCCATGCCTCTTCGTTATGGAGAAAACCCCCATCAACAGGCAGGACTATATACCGCACCTCTAGCAGAAAAATCCTGGGTCCAGCTGTCAGGAAAACCATTGTCATATAACAATATCCTTGATATGGATTGTGCTTTCAGAGGAATATCCATATTTCAACAAGATTGTGCATGCATAATAATAAAACACACCACCCCATGCGGAATTGCCGTAGGCGAGACGCCACTTCAAGCATACGAGAAGGCGCTAGCCTGTGATCCTGTCTCAGCTTTTGGAGGAATTATAGGTTTTTCAAGAAAATTGGACATTGAGACAGCCAAAAAACTTTCAGAAAAATTTGTTGAAGTGGTCGTAGCTCCCGAGTTTGAAGAAAAAGCTGCTGAATATATAAGGGAAAAAAGAAAAAATACTAGGCTCATACAATGGAAGGGACAGCGTTTTATGCCCCTCCAACTTACAGGAACCTGGAGCGGCATTCTTATACAAGAAGACAAGCTTCCACCCCTTCCTGATCTAAACAACGGCGAATGGGTAGGAAAGCCAAGGCCAGACCTATGGGATGACATAATTACTGCATGGAAATCTGCCTATCTATGCAAAAGCAATGCTATAGCTATAGTAAAAAACCACGCTACCGTAGGATTAGCTTCTGGCTTCACTAGCCGCGTCGACGCAGTCAAGTGGGCTATTGGCCAGGCCCAAGAAAAGGCAAAGGGAGCAGTTTTGGCCTCCGATGCATTTTTCCCATTCCCAGACTCTATAGAATATGCCAAGGAATCTGGCATTGAGGCAATAATACAGCCGGGAGGCTCCGTAAATGACGCAAAAGTCAAAGAAGCTGCAATAGAAGCAGGTATAAGCATGTTTTTATGCGGCTGGAGAACTTTTCGCCATTAATTGTTAGGATAGAAAAAGGGAGGGAAATCAAATGAAAATACTTACTCTCGGCGGAGGTGGAAGGGAACACGCCATTGTGTGGGCTCTTTCCAAATCCCATATGGTAGATGAAATTCATTGCATGCCCGGCAATGGCGGAATTCAAGACCTAGCTATTCTTCATGAAGGAGACCACACAAACCCTGACGAAGTTCTGAGTTTATCTAAACGTATAAACCCAGACTTGGTTGTCATAGGACCTGAAGCTCCCTTGGTAAATGGCGTTGCAGATGTACTAAGACAGGAAGGCTACTCTGTTTTTGGCCCCAATAAAGCAGGGGCACGCCTTGAAGGAAGCAAAGCCTTTGCCAAGACCTTCATGAAGAGAAACAACATACCTACTGCTTCCTTTGACGTTTGTACCCAACTCCCCGAAGCAATGGAAGCCCTGAAAAAAAGGACTGCTCCATATGTAGTAAAAGCCGATGGATTGGCAGCAGGGAAAGGTGCTTTTGTACTTCAAGACCTAAAAGAGGCTCAGGAGATATGCGAAGCCCTCTTAAACAAAAATTATCTCAAAGAAGCTGGCAAAACTATTGTTGTTGAAGATTTCTTGCCTGGTCGGGAACTCACGGTATTAGTCATCACTGATGGTTCAGATTACATAATGCTGCCACCTAGCCAAGACCATAAAAGAGCGTGGGATAACGACAAGGGTCCCAATACCGGAGGTATGGGCGCTTACGCGCCTGTCCCTTGGGTCGATAAAAAAATGACCTCACAAATAGAGAAAACTATAGTAAAACCAACTATAGATGGCCTCAAAAAAGAAAATATCCCATTTAAGGGTGTGTTATATTGCGGCCTCATGATTGATGAAAAACAAGAATGCCGTGTCTTAGAATATAACGTGCGCATGGGAGACCCAGAAACTCAAGTTGTCTTGCCAATTTTTGAAGGAGATCTGGCGGAAACAATGTTAGCTTGCAGCAAGGGAAGCCTTAAAGATATTAAAGTTCCACTAGTTCAAAAAGCTGCCGTTGGCGTGGTAATTGCTTCGGGAGGTTATCCCTCTGCCTATAAAACCGGCTTTGAAATCCACGGAATAGAGAGACTATCAAATGTTGATGATATAATCATCTTCCACGCTGGGACAAAAAAGGCAAGTAATAAATACTATACGACAGGTGGAAGGGTTCTTACCATGGTAGGTATAGGGGGAAATATAGAAGAGGCAAGAAAAAAAGTTTATAAAAACATAGAAGTTATTTCTTTTGAAGGGCATTTTTACAGAAAAGACATAGCTGCTAGATTGGAGGGACCAAACAATGCATAAGCCATTAGTGGGAATAGTTATGGGCTCTGCTTCCGACATTGAGATAGGTCGTAAAATATACGAAGAACTTAAATTCTTCAATGTCCCTTGCGAGATTACAGTAGCTTCAGCCCACCGAACACCGGAAGACGCTGCCAATTATGCTTCGAAAGCCCATTCAAGAGGCTTGAAGGTAATAATAGCTGTAGCAGGATTATCTGCAGCTTTGCCCGGAGTAATTGCCGCTCATACCAATCTTCCTGTAATTGGAGTACCTGTAGCCGCTGGAACTTTAGGCGGAATAGACGCACTTCTAGCAATTGCACAAATGCCCCCAGGAGTTCCAAGCACCTCCGTAGGAATCAACGGTGCTAAAAATGCGGCCCTCATGGCCATTAGAATTCTGGCTCTGGAAGACGAAAATTTAAGAAAGGCTCTCTCAGAATACAGAAAAAAGAACGAAGAAAAAGTAAGAGACTCAAGAAATAAACTGATCGACGTCCCCACTGCTCCTCCAGAGGCTTTCTTTTAAAGAAGTGAGTAAAATGAAAAAACAGTTATTTAACAGCTGGTCTAAAGTTTTAAAAGAACGTTGGGGCAAACGAGTTCATAAGATATCTCTTGATATAGGGGCTAGCTGCCCCCACAGGGAAAACCTCAGGACTGGAGGTTGTATTTTTTGCGACTTCCTTGGAGGTGGCAGTGGCGCTTCTCTGCGTGGAGAAACGCTGAAAGAACAAATCGAAAAAGGCTTTCAAGTTCTAACAAGAAGGTATAAGACGGATATGGCTATCCTATACTTTCAAAGCTACTCTTCCACCAATTTACCTCTAAATCAGCTGGAAGAAAAAATTTTGTATGCCATTGAAGTAGGAACAAGTTTAGGAAAAGTAAAGGGGCTTTCCGTTGGAGCTAGACCAGATCAGGTTCCTGAAAAATTCCTAGATTTTTTAGCTAGCTTGGCAAGCCCTGATATGGAAATATGGCTTGAGCTGGGGATTCAGACAATTGACCCAGCCGGCCTTAAATGGTTGAACAGAGGCCATGACTTCGATGCTATAGAAAGAGCCCTTGGCCTAATTAAACAATATGAACAAATATCACTGTGTGCCCACCTTATAGCAGGCATACCAGGAGAAGGCTCAAAGCAGCTGGCTATTTCAGGCAAATGGCTTTGCGAAAATGGTGCAAGGGGACTTAAATTCCACCCTCTTCACGTCCTTAAAAACACGCCGCTTGAAAGCTTATACCTCAAGAAAGAATACGAACCGTTATCGATGGAAGAATATATAAAGAGAGTGGCAGAAGCTTTAAGGTATATAAGTCCTGACACAATAATCCAACGTCTGACTGCCGACGCATCTTTACCCAGACTCGTAGCACCAGAATGGGTTTCAAAAAAAATGCTGGTAATAGAAAAGCTAAAAAAATATATGGAGCGGCAAAACATTGTGCAGGGGGATTTATGGGGTAAATCCCCCTAGCACAGATATTTTATTTAATTTCTCCTTTTGGTCCCCAAATATCCGAGAAAAAGCAGTATGGGGACGAATACGAATTTGGATGGGCCTTCTATAACGTTCCTTAAGGAGTCCACGGAAAGTAGCATTTTGAAGCCTACCGCTAAAGATACACCTATTAATAGGACCATACTCCAAAAAGATCTGTTATTTAAGTTATTTTTCCGTGGATTTTGTTCTTCCTTCAATATCCTTCCCCCTTATGAAGAACCAAAACAGTTTACGCTGAATGCTTATTTAAAATCTTAACAAGGGTTTTTTCGTCAATGTTGCCCCCCGAAACAAACACGCCAACCTTTTTCCCTTCAGGCTTTATTTTACCAGACATAAGTGCAGCCACACCTGTAGCTCCAGCACCCTCTATTACCTGGTGGTGCTTCCTATGGACTAAAGCAATGGCCTTTTCTAGCTCTTCTTCGGAAACCTGTATGACACCAGCGAGCACTCCTCTTAAATGTTCGTAAAGAATTTGGGAAGCTGCTCCCGACAAAGCATCGGCTAAAGTGTCCTCTTCCTCTACGGACTCCACTCTTCCGACCTCCCAAGCCCTGGTCCATGATGGGTTTGCCTCAGCATGCACACCCCAAATTTCTATCCCAGGGCGCAACGCCTTTGCGGCTAAAGAGATGCCAGTTATAAGTCCACCTCCACTAATAGGAACCAACAATATATCCAAATCTGGGCAATCTTCTAAAAACTCCATACCAGCGGTGCCCTGGCCACTAATTACATGCCTGTCCTCATAGCCTGATATGTACACTAATCCTTCTTCACTGCTTATTCTTTTAGCTTCAGCTTCAGCTTCATCATAGAGTTTTCCTATCACTCTTAAATCTACCCACTCACCACCACGCCTCTTGATGGCTTCTTTTTTCGTCTCAGGGCAATTGCCAGGAACACAAATTACAGCCCTTACTCCCAGCATTTTTGCCGCAGTGGCCACACCTTGGGCATGGTTACCTGAAGAAGAAGTTATAACACCCCTTTTTCTTTCTTCAGGAGAAAGGGAAAACATTTTATTCAGGGCTCCTCTTATCTTGAATGAACCACATAATTGCATATTTTCCCACTTGACGACTACCTCACCGCCGGCAATATCACTCAGGTATGGAGAAACTTCTGCAGGCGTCCATCTCACTCTATTTTTTAGGAAATTTTTCGCAAATAATACATCTGTTATCGTAGGAACTATATTATTACCCATCTTCAAATCCTCCTCTATTACATCTGGACCAATATTCCTATACCTTGCTCCTCCGCTCTTTTCAGGGCCAGCTGGGCGGTAATTATATCCTGCAAAGCCATTCCAGTGGAATCGAAAACTGTTATCTGGTCATCAGAAGTTCTGCCTTGGGCAATCCCCTCAAGGATATCTCCTATTTCTAGAATATCCTCAGGTTTTATGATCCCTTCTCTGCATGCCGTCTGGCATTCTCCCTGTCTTACAACTTGTTCTCTTGAATCCCCGACAACTAAAGCCTTTGACAAAATCTGTGCATCTAATTCCTGTTTACCTGGAAA
>Ga0136651_10001478_pt1 | contig 12942 bp, 15 predicted proteins | sample Mar14236cmmetaG_FD_94867 | JGI IMG/M metagenome (GOLD analysis project Ga0136651, IMG submission 94867) | Marine hydrothermal vent microbial communities from Guaymas Basin, Gulf of California to study Microbial Dark Matter (Phase II) - Marker... ...
GTGGTAAGATTGGCAATCCCGACTTGTTGGGTCGTAGCTGAAAGCGAAGCCCAAAGGGTTTCAAATTTTAAATATATAAATCAATTTAATTCATTAAAAATAAAAGATATTTGATCACCTTTTAAAATTTGAAACGCTCAGTTTAGATTATATAAGAAGTTACAGTGGTTGTTTGTTCAATCGCTGTTTTTTTATTTCTTGACATTAAACGTTCACTATTGTATGTATACATACAATTACTTGACCATATCTATACAATAGATTGTACTAATTTATGGAACAAATGGATTATAGAATCAATAAACAGACATTGTTAGATATTTTAGGACAATGGAACGGATTTTTAAGACGTAAAATCCACCTCATTGCCTGTGGAGGAACGGCATTAACCTTGTTGGATATTAAACCATCTACAAAAGATGTCGATTTTATGGTCCCTGATGAAGCCGAGTATAGATATTTAATCAAACTATTAAAAGAGTTAGGCTATCAACAAACAACGGGGTCAGGTTGGCAGAAAAAAGAGGAAAAATTTATATTTGATCTATTTCCGGCCAAATGTATTCACACCACATAATTGTTGTCATCTCCATTAGAGGAAGGGAGACATATACTATTAAAAGAATTCTCTCGTCTATATATCGGCATCTTAAACCACTATGATTTGATCGCAAGCAAACTATTTCGTGGAGCAAGCGTTGATTTTGAAGATTGTCTAATGCTGGTAAGAGCACGAAAGGATGAAATTGATATAAAGCATTTTATTCATCATTTTAAAGGGTTGGCCAGTTATGATATTTCAGAAGATCGTATAAGTGTGCACCTGGATCATTTTTTAGACCTCCTTGGAAAGGAAAAACTATATGGCGAATAATAAATTATTTGAAAATTTAGATCGTCTTGGTTTTTCACTTATGGAACCAAAGGAGGATTTTAATGCGAATAAAACACTTGCTGAGGTTGTTCAAAGCAAAAACACACGGTTATGGGAAGCATTCCCTGTATTGTTGGCTAATGCGGCCCATGAGTATTCTTTTGATAAAGACCAAGTCCTGAAGAATTTAACAACGAGGGAGGATCAAGAAAGTTTTCAAGATTTGTTATTATTGTCACTGGCTCTGTATCAATACTATCATTTGTCATTTGACTGGTCGAACCAGCTAAAAAAGCAACTCTCTGATCAAGACGCAGTGCTCCTGCAAAAGTTCAGAAATAATATAGCTCATGGTGATATTTTTTATGTCGGTAAAAAACGGTTTATCCCAAACCGATTATTCGGAATATTTAATAATTATTTTAAAAAGGATGCTGAAAAAACAAAACAACTGAAAGAAAAATATGAAGAATTATCTCTTGAGTATGCTTTGTCGCAGGTGTTCTCCCCAAAGCAAAAGGAATTATTTAAAAAAAAATTAAACGGTGAACCGCTAAATAAAACCGAGAGAGAGTATTATTCCCGTGCTGTAAAGAAAAAAGTCTCCGCCCTGGCCAATCCGGATCTTCACCGCCTTGCCCAAAAACTAATGCAATATTAGTGCAAAATTACAGAATAGGGGTCGGGCCGCACTGGACGTTGCCATAAAACCGGACAGACCTTACGGCCTGATATGGCACGTCCCTCATTCGTTGACACTGTTCTTACGGCAACGGCTTTTCGGTGTAAGCGATATTGGCTTCTTCCGATCCATATAGCGGCAGGTCTTTTCCCGATCTAACATCTTCAACCCAATTCGGATTTAGGAGCATGGATTTGGCCTATGTTTTAAGCGGTTTTACACAAATCTCATCGTGTTGTTTATGCAACTATGAGGTTTAATGCTCTGCATAAAGGCCTCAAGTTACATGTAAATACTTATTTACCTTTCAACGCATGTTAAAAATTGAATCGAATTTCTGGAAGTAATATTGGAAATTCCGATGAAAAAAAAGAAATGTATCCATATTTCCTTTTTGACATATCGATAAAACCAATAATATATATAGCCATTTAATTGTAACCCAAGAATCGTATGATGAGCTTGAATAAAGAAGGAGAAAAAGCCATGACGAAAACATCCATTCGAGTGGTGTTCATTTTCTTTGCTGTTTGTTTTGTTGCTTCACCGTGTTTCAGCAGTCCACTGGATACCTTTGAGGGGCAAAAGGGAACTATCAAGATTTCTGGTGGTACCGCACACATCCCGGTAATGCAAGAAGCTGCTAAGCGAATAATGATCTTTAACAATGATATCCAGATCAGTATAGCCGGAGGTGGATCAGGAGTCGGCATCAAGCAGGTGGGTGAAGGCCTTGTGGATATCGGAAATTCGGGCCGTGCACCGACTAATGAAGAAATAAATAATTATCAATTGAAAATGTTTAAATGGGCCATTGACGGGGTAGGTGTTATTGTAAACCCGAAAAATTCTGTAAAATCTCTCAGCAAAACCCAGCTGATTGATATTTTTTCCGGAAAGATCACCAATTGGAAAGACCTGGCTGGTTTGGATAAGGCTATCAATGTTTACACGCGTGATAAGGCCAGCGGTACTCGGGCAGTATTCTGGAAAAAGGCGCTTGACAAAGGAGAGATCACTGACAAAGCAAATTTTGTGGTTTCAAATGGAGGCATGAAGTCAGTCATATCAAGTGATCCATATGGAATCGGTTACGTATCTGTCGGTCATATTGATGAGAGTGTGGCGCCGGTTGTATTGAACGGTGTGGCACCGACCTTGGAAAATGTGAAACAAGGTAAATATAAGATTGCCCGTGGTCTTTACAGCAACACAAAAGGGGAGCCCTCTGGCTTGACCAAGAAGTTCATCGAATATCTTTTTAGCACTGAAGGCCAGCAAATTGCAGCTGATAAAGGGTTTATTCCTGTTAAATAATGAAACTAATAGACCGTTTTGTCGAAAAATTCTTTTGGGTTGCAGCAGTATTAAGCCTTGCAGTTACCATCCTCATCTTCGCGTTCATGGTAATCTTGGGCCTCCCTTTGTTCAAGGGAGGCCAGTTTTTTGACCTTCTCTCCAAACCCTGGCTGCCGGATCATAGTACTTTTGGTATCTATCCCATGATCGTTGGCACACTATCTATTTCCTCTCTCGGTTTGTGTTTTGCTTTTCCTTTATCATTAGGATGTTCAGCATTCATAAGTGTGTTCGGCCCCAAAAGATTAAGCAAAATTCTTAAAAAAACCGTTCAGCTCATGACGGGGATTCCCACAGTCATCTATGGATTTGTGGGTATTTTTCTTCTGGTTCCCATCATTCGTGAAATATTTAAAAGCGGGTCGGGAATGTGCATTCTATCAGCATCATTGCTCCTATCCATTCTTGTTTGCCCCACTATGATTCTCATTTTTACAGACAGCTTTGATCAAGTTCCCAAACCTTTTTTGGATGCAGCGGATGCTTTAGGAGGAAATAAAGTTCAAAAAGTTCTGTATGTTATTCTACCCTATTCATGGCGAGGTGTTTTGACGGGGCTGATACTATCTCTAGGAAGGGCTATGGGTGATACCATGATTGCCTTGATGGTTGCGGGAAATGCGGTGGCACTTCCTCATTCGGTGCTGGATTCGGCCAGAACCCTTACCGCACATATCGCTTTGGTGATCGCCGCTGATTTTGAAAGTTTGGAATTTAAAACGCTCTTTGCCTGCGGCATCATCCTTTATCTTTTTACCACCGTAATTGCTTTATCGGTTCGATCTATTAACTCTAAACCTTGGAGAAGAAAATAATGGATCGTGTGTTGGAAAAAGTTGGCACAGGATTTTCATGGATTTGCGCCATGGTGCTATTAGGAACTGTTTTTTGTATCGTCGGTTATTTACTTATAAACGGTATCAGTACGATAAACATTAAGCTCATATTCGGAGAAACCGACCCGATGAATGCACTTTTGTTTCGCAAACAGGTCTTCGATGGTTTATTTCCAGCCATTATCGGCACCTTCGCATTGGTGGCTTTGTCCGTATCCTTTGCGGTGCCCATAGGTCTTGCCGCCGGAATTTACATGGCTGAATACTGTCGCGGAAGTCTGAAAAAAGTTTTTAGCTTGTTTTTCGATGTGCTGGCCGGAATTCCTTCCATTGTGGTAGGATTGTTCGGGTTTTCGGTGGCTATATTTTTACACAAGTATTTTTCCTCGAAGGTTTATCCATGCTTATTCATATCTGCGCTGTCTCTGGCTTTTTTGGTCTTGCCTTACCTTATTCGCACTACCCAGATCTCTCTAGAAAATCTATCTGAAGGCATACGGCGAACTGCACCGGCACTGGGTGCCACCAAACTCCAAAATATCTTTTATGTGTTGATTCCCAGATCCCTTTCCGGTATCGCCAGTGGTGTTATATTGTCCATTGGCCGATGTGCTGAGGACACTGCAGTAATCATGCTCACCGGAGTAGTAGTTACTTCAGGGGTTCCCAAATCCGTTTTTTCAAACTACGAGGCACTCCCGTTTTATATCTACTATATCTCCTCTCAATACTCTGACAAACAAGAACTTTTAAGTGGATACGCTGCTGCGATCATTCTACTTATTATTTGTGGACTTTTGTTTATGACAACATTCTTTGTTAAACACCGGCTGACTTATCATGCGCTTTACCGGCCATGAAGTTTCTTATAAAATCTAAATTAATAGGGATTCAGTTTTTCTGGTAACCTGTTCATGGAAAACAAGACAAAAATAAAAATTAATGGCCTTTCTTTTTTCTATAACGATCATCGAGTCTTAAACAATATTACGGTAAGCTTTCCGAAAAACACCATTACAGCCATTGTTGGTCCCTCGGGTCAGGGCAAAACGACCTTAATGATGATTTTAAACCGTTTGTGGGAAAGTATTCCCGAAACCAGGATGGAAGGCAGCGTGAAAATTCGCTTTGATGACCGATTCCATAAAATATATGATCAGTCCTATCCGCTTTCGCAGTTGAGACGATTGGTAGGAATGGTATTTCAGATACCAAATCCCCTGCCCATGAGCATATATAAAAATATTGCATTTCCCCTAAAATTGGCAGGTGTAAAAGACAAAGGCCTTATTTCCGAAAAGGTTGAAACCGCTTTGAAAAATGCCTTTCTCTGGGAAGAGGTCAAAGACAGGTTAAAGGACAATGCATTTGCATTATCTGGTGGGCAGCAGCAGCGCCTCTGCATAGCCAGAGCCTTGACCTTGGAACCCCAGATCCTGCTGCTGGATGAGCCCACATCATCCTTGGACGCAAGTGCCGCTTCAGTTATCGAAGAACTAATGATCAACCTGAAAGATCGATGCACGCTTCTGATGGTTTCGCATTATCTGGATCAGGTCAAACGGATTGCCGACACTGTAATGGAATTGTCTGACGGAAAATTATTTAACTTGACATCAGATTAAGCTATCATATTGAAATGTTTCAGAAGAAATACTGATTGGGGTTTTTATGGCAGTATGCAAGAAAATATTGTGATGCTATCATCACAGCCAGAGGCGGGCAAGCCTCGACAATCACTCAACTTAGGTCCTATGAAATATTTTGTCAAGGAATTTAGGGTATTAAGAAGACGGTTTCGTAAAAAGCCCAACTTCTGCGTTGTGCTGCATTTCGTAATCATTCAACGTACGAAAAGTACGCCTCATTCCACGAAATTCACGACACAGGGTCTTACAGACAGTCAAAATCTATGAAAAGGACAAGTGGCCGGTTTGGGCAACAGCCTGTTGAATAGCGAATTAAAACAATTGGTAGTATGATATCAGGAAGTTATTGCCTCAACCGAACCTTGTTTTGTGGTTATATGGCCGTAATTTAGTGATTTGGGGTCGATCCAGGCTAAGTCTCGGAAAATTTGATAAAAGAACTCTAAAAATTGTTGCCTGGGAGAAAATTAAAGGCTATTCGCCGTACATATCGGTTATGAGTTTTCGTAATTGAGCAGCTTTGATCGTTGATATTTTATCAATTTTCTTTTTCAATCTTTGTTTACTAATCGTGCGTATTTGATCAACCGCTATTTCAGCCTTTTTATTTTTTCTTTATGAGTATCTCAACCCTTCTGTTCTTCTGCCGCCCCTCTGGATTGTCAAACCCGTCTGAATTTGTATTTGGTGCTACGGGTCTGGTTTCGCCATAACCAACGGTTATCATGGTATTCGCGCCGATTCCTGCGTTTTCCGAAAGCCACTTTTTTACTGATTCAGATCTTTTTTCCGAAAGCCGCTGATTATAGGCTTCCAACCCCTTGGAATCCGTATGACCTGCTATAATAACCTGCGGGCTTTTGTAGGCCGTAATGATGTCCCCAACCTTTTTTAGCGTGGTCTCGGCATTAGAACGAATATCCCATTTATCAAAATCAAAGAGAACATCGCCGGAAAGTTCAATTTGAATTTCCGCCGCTGTTTCTTTCGCTTTAAGGTCCCTTATTGCCGTTTCGATTGCCGTACTCTGCGTTTCTATTTCTTTGATAACGCCAACAATGCTCACCATGGAATAATCGATCTTCTTTGATCCTCTTTCCGGTCCGAGGGCTTGTAAGCTTTCAATAGCCTTTTGGTGAGCTTCAGGAGGAATAAAAACCTTCTGCTCTTGGGCCGCACAAAGAAAAGGCAAGAAAAAACACATCCATGCCAACACAATTAAAGAGTTTCGCGTACTCATAAACCATTCCTTACTTTTTTAACGGGATTTCTTCAAACGGGAAAATTCCCTCAAGAAAGATCGTAATGGTTTCAGGATGGTCAGTCGGCTCGGGAAATTTTATCCACAGGCTTCTGGATTTCCCCGCCTGTACACCGAACCAGAATCTCCCCCCTCTTTGTTTGTCAGCCATAGGGCCCGCAATATAAATACCATCAGAATCCTTAAGGGAATAATATTTTTTCTGGTTTGTTTCATCCATGATGAAACATGCATCGTAAGGAATTTTCACACCCTGTTCTTCAGACCCGGTATTTCTTAACTTGACTTTTATGGTAACAATGTTTTTGCTAATCCTGATGCTGGTCAGGTCCGCCTCAATATCCTCCCAGGCCACACTTTCCTGTGTTTGAATGACTTCTCCAGAAAAAACAACCCCAGCCGGAACCAAAACCGTCAGCATTAATAATAAAAAAACTTTTTTGAAAAAATGGATCATCTTGACCTCCTGTCGAATGTTTTTGCAGCGTAGCGCAACCGAATCTGGGATTTTTATAGTTCTTTTCATGCCTATCCGATTAACGCCCCAAAAAAGCCTTTTGAGAGCGAATAACTTATTGTAAATATTTGTCTTTGTTACGAATAAATATTTGGAAGTCCTTTTGTGCCAAATTGTTAACAAAAACGATAAGTTAAAAGATTGTTTGGGTAACAACCGGATAGGCATGGTTCTTTTCAGCCCTTGGCAGCGCTTTTCTTTTGATTATCTCCAGTGCCCCCGTATCCACCTTCCCCCTGGGCCGTAATGTCCTGGAACCCATATTTTACCTGGTTTTGGAGAAGCCAGGTTTTTCCAATGACCCGGCTTCCAAGTCCCGTCCGGTGCATGGTGTCCCGGCACCCATATCCTTCCTGAATCCACCGGGCCGACGTACTTCCAATGCCCGTGCATAGCGACTCCACTGGGTAGTGTGTGAGCAGGTACCCAGACAAAATTTGGTCCTGGTTTGGGTGGCTTTGCATGGGTGCAAGAAGAAAAAAGAAATGGCAGAAAATTTAAGCAGGCGATAATGATCATAATTTTAAACAATTTGTACACAGCATCCTCCTTTTGTGAGAAACTTCAGGTATCTTTTTATAATTTTTAATACTATCACAAAAAGAAAGGAGTTCAAAACAAAATGTTTTGATGTTCACCAAAATATTGGTTATCCTTGCCTTTTAATTTCACGTTACCGTTGCTTATACAGAGGGTCATCGAAAACAATAGTCTCAGGATCCATCAACCACCGGAATTCACCACGAGCCGCTACCTTGTCCAACTCATTTTTATAGCGGCCATAATTTGTCGGCGCCATTGCAACGAGAGGCCCCCAATCCGCTTCTACGGAAAGTCTTGGACAGATGGTCACACAACACCAACAATAAATGCACGGATCTTTAATGCGCGGCGGTTCAGCTCCAATATCAATCCCTTGGACCGGACAGTTTTCCTCACATTCGTGACACTGAACACACGTATCCGTATTGATGCTGAATTCCGGCATGAACTGCTTGATAGCCTATTTTGTCAACACTTTGCTTTCTTCAATCCATTCTTCGGAAGAGTCCGGTCCTGGTTCTGGAATAAAATCGCCACCTTTTTGATTGATTTTTTGACTACGTTCCACGATTTCTCTACCAAAGGCTTTGGCTTGCTCGAAATCGTACGAATCCAGATGACCGGATGTATAGCTTGACCTGGGATAAAACGGCACGATTATGTTTGCATAGGTATTGCGATATCCTATGACTGCGGCCCGCCTTTTAATCAACTTTTTCGTCACCGATGGAAAGAAGTCACCGATAATATTTCCATGGGTGCAAAATACAAACCAATGCCGACCGTCCTGTTCAGGTAAAGCTTCAAAAAAGCCCTGCACATTAAACGGCTCTTTATACCAAAATACCGGGGAACCTATTCCGATGAGTTCCCTTACTTCCTTAATTGGACCGGGCATGTCCTTGATGCGTATGGCAAACTGTCCCCCTTTTTTCCCCATTCCGGTCAGGGAAATGAGTACCCTAAAAATATCACTGCGTGTGATAATTCAGAGCAACCGGTTATTTTCATCCACTACCGGGACGGCTGAAATCTTTTTTTTCCAGAAGCATGGCTGCAGCCTCTTTGACCGTATCGTCCGGGTTGGCGATATATACCTGTTTTTTCATTAAATCCCTTACTTTTATCTTGGATATAAGGAACAAAAGCTCATGCATATTCAGTGTTGTCGGATCAGAAGGAGAAGCTTTTTTCAGGTTTCAGGGTTCATGAATCGTTCCCTCAGGGCTGGCCCATTACTACTGAACGTGTATCCTGACACCTGACACCAAATAGCCATGGCAATCTCAACAAAACAACCGTCTTGCTTTACACCCGTAGCGACAGCGTGGAGCGTTCTCCTGGGTATTGGGATTCAAATGTGTTTGCCCTGATATTGCCTGCAAAGTCACTTGACTTGGGAATAAAAAGTCTTTATGAATTGCAATTTTTGTGAAGAAGCACTATTGATGAACTTGTAAAAAGTCCGATTTAGGCGGTTTCGTAAAAAGTTCAAATGCAAGGCGTGCAAATTTTGTATCATCGGCTATCCGCCGGTCCCGTGGAGAGCGTAATTATCGTACGATGAATGATTGCGAAATGCAGCACAACGCAGAAGTTGGACTTTTTACGAAACCGTCACTATTAAAACAAGCAATAGTTTAATTCTTTGAAACAAATCGATTTTCATTAGGCCATAATATTTAAAAAAACAAAGTGTTACAAAAACAACAACAAGTGAACACATAAATTAAATGAAACAAAAAATAATAAACCTGATCCGTAACGCTGCAACCCGTGCATATGAAAAAGGCGATTTGCCTTCAAAAGCGTTTTCCACAATTGAAGTCGAAGTGCCCAAAATAGAATCGCATGGTGATTTTTCAACAAACCTTGCAATGGCCACGGCATCTATTCAGAAAATGCCCCCGCGAAAGATTGCAGAATCGATTTTAAAACATATCACAGATCCAGACAATATTTTGGCAAAAACAGAAATTGCCGGCCCCGGTTTTATCAATTTTTTTGTAACCATAGGGTCCTGGTATCCGGTTTTATACAAAATCCATCAGGAAGATATGCGTTATGGCGCTTGGGATATGGGCGATGGTGAAAAAATCCAGGTGGAATTTGTAAGCTCCAATCCAACAGGGCCTTTGCATGTGGGGCACGGCCGGGGGGCTGCTGTTGGCGACAGCTTGGCAAACATCTTACGGTTTTGCGGGTATGATGTTCAAAAGGAATACTATATCAACGATTCGGGACGTCAGATAGATACGTTGGGCAGATCTGTTTTTCTTCGATATAAGCAGTTGCTGGGAAAAACTATTCAGTTTTCGGAAGAAAATTATCAGGGCGACTATATTATCGATTTCGCAAAAGACATAATTGATCGCAAGGGAAAAACACTTCTGGATCAGGATGAAGAAACATCGATTTCATATTGTGCGCAGTTTGCGGCAGACCGTATTATTGAACAGATCCGTCAGGATCTTACGAACTTCGGAATCGAGTTTGACAACTGGTTCAGTGAACAGAGTCTTTATGATTCCGGCAAGGTGGGAGTGGTTATAGATCATTTTCGAGATAAGAACATTATATATGAAAAAGACGGCGCGTTATGGTTTAAAACCACAGAGTTTGGAGATGAAAAAGATCGGGTAGTGGTTCGCAAAAACGGCCAGACCACCTATTTTGCGTCTGATATCGCATATCACCTGGATAAGTTTGAACGAGGGTTTGAACAGGTGATAGATGTCTGGGGTGCCGACCACCACGGATATATTTCACGGGTAACGGGTGCTATCCAAGCATCAGGTTTTAATAGAAATCGATTCAACGTCATACTTGTTCAGCTTGTCAATCTTTTGCGCGGCGGCGAACCGGTTGCCATGTCCACCCGGGCCGGTGAATTTGTTACCCTAAGTGATGTCATTAAAGAAGTCGGAAAAGATGCCGCAAGATTTATTTTTTTAACCCGCCATTATGACAGCCCCCTCGATTTCGACCTGGATCTGGCAAAGAAAAAGACCAACGACAACCCGGTTTTTTACGTTCAATACGTGCATGCCCGTATATCGAGTATTGCCCGCAAGGGACGAGAAAGGGGTCTGGACCATATCACCGGGGACCAAAAGGCCATGGTAATGCTTAAAGAACCCGAGGAAATCAAGCTTCTGAAAACCATGGCCCGTTATCCGGATGTTTTAAAAAACAGTGCAAAATTCATGGAACCTCATCGCATAACATTTTATCTCATGGACCTAGCGGCTTGTTTTCATGCCTATTACAATAAGCACAGAGTCCTGTCCGATGAGCCTCTATTGTCTCGGGGCCGGCTCTATATGGTACTGGCGGTTCAAAAAGTCATACGAAATGGATTGTCTCTGTTGGGTGTGTCTGCCCCTGATAGGATGTAACCTGCTTACAAAAACTTGGAAATTGGATATTGAAAATTCGACATTGGATATTTACTGTCCCGATAGAAACCTTTAGAGAACCACTTTTTCAAACAAGATTTTGGACAGGACATAGTTGTTTTTAGACAACCAAAAGAATGTAATTATAATCTTTAGTATCTTTGTGTCTTTTTGGCTAATCGTTTAAAATTATGGGAAAAAAAGAAAAGGCTTTGCCTAATAAAAAGAAATCTTCGCCTCAGTGGACGCGCAAAGGGTTGACCCTATGGATTAGTCTGACCTTTTTTGCATGTGCATGGATGTTTATCCTGGGGATCTTCGTGGGAAGAGGAACCGTCCCTGTACGGTTTGATATCGAAAAACTTGAAAACGAATTGGTCGCTTTAAAGGAAGCAGTCATTAAGAAAGAATTCGACCGATATAATATAGATTCATCTTCAACAGATAATACAACCAAAATGGGGTTTTACGATGAGCTGAAAAATACAAGCGGTGAAGAGAGGTTCAAAGCAGATACCCCAAAAAAACGGCCAAAGTCTTTGCGTGAACATACCGTTTCTAATACAAAAAAAATGCTGGCATCCAAAAAGACTGCAACAAGCCAAAAAAGGGAAACCGACACTGTTAATAAATCTGCCGAAGAAAATAAAAATTTTACTATTCAGGTGGCCTCATTAAAAGATCCAAAAAATGCCGATAATATGGTGGCAAAGTTTAAAAAAAGAGGATACCCTGCATATAAGAGCATAGGAAAAATTCCGGGGAAGGGAATCTTTTATAGGATAAGGATAGGGTTTTTCAAAAACAGGGCCGATGCCGGCATCATATTCAACCAGCTAAAAAAAGAAAACATTAAAGCAATCATCGTTCAGCGATAGTTTCTTAAATTATACAATCGCTTCGCGATTCTATATAACGCGGCTTCGCCGCTCTAAAAAAAGGAAATTCCTATACCACTAAATTGAATTTTGTGTTTTTTATGGAAAAACATATTCGCCACTAAGACACTAAGTCACGAAGATGATTTTAAATAAAATAGTTTTCCTTTGTGTCTTTGTGCCTTTGTGGCAATTTTTAAGTTTATCCGGCTTAAGGAGATATTATGAAAATAACAAAACAGGAAGTTCTTCATGTGGCAAACCTTGCCCGCCTTGATGTTGACAAGGTACTGATAGACAAATTTGCCGGACAAATCGGAACCATATTGGAATATGTCGATATATTAAAATCCGTTGAAACCCAAGGTGTGACGCCCACCTCCCATGCCATTTTCTTGACTAATGCCTTTCGGGAAGATGATGAAAAACAAAGTCTTGACGGTGATTTGGCGCTTTCCAATGCCCCTGAAAAAGAGGATGGAAATTTTATCGTTCCAAAAGTGATTAACTCGTAAAAGGGAACAACAAGAATGAAACTGTATGAACTTACGATAAAAAAAGCCCACATGCTGTTAAAGAAAAAAGAAATATCTTCCCGGGAACTTACCCGGGCGGTCCTTGATCGTATCGACGCTGTTGAGAAGCACGTGGGTGCATATATCACCTTGGACAGTGAAATGGCCCTGGCCCAAGCAAAGATTGCCGATAAAGAAATCTCCCAGGGCAATATTTTACCCTTGACCGGTATTCCCATGGCGATCAAGGATCTTATGTGTACAAAGGGTCTTCGTACTACCTGTGCTTCCAGGATTCTCGAAAATTTCGTGCCACCCTACGATGCTACCGTGGTAAAAAAGCTGAAAACACAAGGCGCTGTGATTGTCGGCAAGTCCAATATGGATGAATTTGCCATGGGCTCATCAAACGAACATTCCGCCCTAAAAC
>Ga0136651_10001480_pt1 | contig 12939 bp, 14 predicted proteins | sample Mar14236cmmetaG_FD_94867 | JGI IMG/M metagenome (GOLD analysis project Ga0136651, IMG submission 94867) | Marine hydrothermal vent microbial communities from Guaymas Basin, Gulf of California to study Microbial Dark Matter (Phase II) - Marker... ...
AGACAAAAAGTATCTTCTCAATATCCTGGGGTAGGGGCAGGACTTGCTCTTGCCCACAAGGGCGACCGCAAGGGTTCGCCCCTACCTATTGAGAAGATACGACAAAAAGCCCCTGGTCTGTTTCGAGGCCAGGGGCTTTTTTGTTTTACCTGGTTATTTGCTCAGAATGACCAATCTACCGATTTCCCAATCTACCAACCTACGGTGCGTAGCGGAATGGGTGCCGGGCTGCCGCTTTCTCATTGATCAATTCCTCCACCGTGGGGCGGCCCTCTAGTGCCTTGCGGATGGCGTGGCGCGTTGCCTTGTAGTTGTTGAACTCGACCCGCTTGGCGATGGAGGCGGCCGGATGCACAAAGACGTTAGCGATGAGCACCACGTCATCCAGAATCCCCTCAGGCAAAAAGCCATCCTCGATGCTCAGCCGGATGGCCAGATTGACCCCCTCAGCAGCGTGCTCGTAGAAGAGACGACGCTGCTTGGCTGTGTGGATGGTGATGGTCGGTACCAACAGCGTGCGCGGCCGCTCGTTGATGATGCGCAGCCCTCGCTCCTCTCCCCATCCTTCCATCGAGCGCTCGATGGCCCGCCCCACCGGCCCGTCCTTCAGGCCCAGGAGCAGGTCCACGTGCGCCAGTTCCTGGAACGGCGGGCCGGCAAAGCCCTCGCCCACCTTCATCGTGAAGCCGGAGATGGTGCGCCCCGTCTGTGGCGTGGCCGCGATTTGAGTCTCCACCTGCTTGTCGCCCAGGTCGTAGAGCACATTGGCCGGGGCGATCTTGCCCAGCCCCTCCAGTTGCAGGCGCAACTCGCCATAGTCCTCCCGCCTGAAGCCGCCGCCGGGCATTACGGGGTGGCGCGAGTCGCCGATAGGCAGCCCCATCATGCGCAGCCCCTCTTTGACCGCCTGGGTGGAACTGCAACGCACGACGATGCGCACGAGTTTCTGTACTTTTTGCTGCCACTCCTGCGCCGTCGCCAGGTCGCCCTCCAGCGTGGCGCGGTAGACCCGCTGCCACACGTCGGGGATTAGATTGGCGCTGGCCAGGATGGCCCCGTCGGCGCCCGCCGCTAACGCCGCCTGTACCACCTCGTCGTGGCCGACAAAGATGGACACTTTTCCCTTTACCTTTTCGAACATGGCTTCCATAAAGGGCATGTCGCCAGAGGAATCCTTGATCCCGATGGCGTTGTCGAGGTCGAGTGCCATGCCCTCGGCAGTCCACCACTTGAAGTGGGTGCCGGAGCACTGTGGGATGTTGTAGAGGATAAAAGGCAACCCCACCTTGTCCACCGCCCGAAAGTGGTCGTAGACCTCGTTAAAGGTGGGCTTGAGGAAATAGGGGGCGACGACCAGCGCGCCGCTCACGCCAGCATCCCGGCTCCACTCTGTCAGCGCCACCGTCTCGCGGGTAGATTGGCAGCCGGTTCCGGCCACCACCGGCACGCGCCCGTCCACCTCGTCCAGGCAGATCTCGACGGCCCGCTTGCGCTCCTCCAGCGTCATGTACGAGAACTCGCCGGTCGTGCCGCAGGGCACCACGCCGTTCACGTGCGGTAGGACGAAACGAATCAGTTCGCGGTAGGCCGCCTCGTCCAGTTTGTCATCCGCGGTGAACGGCTTGCCCTGAGCCCCGCCGAAGGGCGTCACCAGCGCGGGGAAAATCCCTTTGAACCAGTCGGTTTTGTATCCCATGATGTTCCTCCTATGCAAACGTTTGCGCCAGCGCCAGTGTAGCAGCGGCGTGGACGGATTGGTAAAGCGCGTGGCGGTCCAACGCGCGGGGGTGTACCGTCGCCAGCGCGACCATCACCTCGCCGTCAACCGCCGTGGGCGGGATATGCCCTTCTTCCAGCGCGTCCACGATAGCCCGCGCCAGCGCCAACTGCGTGGGGCCGTAGATCATGTTGGCCTGACGCAGGTTCTTTTGCGGCAATGCCGGCAGGAGCAGGGTGGACGGGCGCACGGTGAGCGCCGGTTCCAGGATGGTCGTCAGTGCCTCGCGCCCGTGTAGCGGGTAGGTCAGTTGCAGCGCGTAGGCATCGCCCAGCGGCGTCTGCTTGCCCCCGGCGATGAGATCAATCTGCACCTTGTTCAGCCCCTCGCCGGCCGTCCCGCTGCCGATGCGCATGTCGTGTGAAGCGATGATCTCTGGCGTGATCTCTAAATCGTCAAAGCGTTCTGCCAGCGGGCCGTTGGGATACTCGAAGGCTGCCTCCTCGACCGGTATCTTGGCCAACTTTTCCAGTTCGAGCCGGATCTCGGCGCGGGTCTCGTGGATCAGTGCCCCGCCGACCGGTTTGAGCGGCTTGCGCGGCGGCCCCATATCTAGCCCCATCATCTTGAGCGCGGCCTTTACTGCCACGCCTCCGCCGTAGCGACAAAAGATGCGCGACAGTTTCTGCACGCTGCGCTGTAGGGCACGGGCCTCTTCCACTTGCCCCTCGGCGACCAGGCGAAAGACCTCTTGCCACACATCGGGGTAGACCTGGGCGCTGGCCAGGATCATGCCGCTCACGCCGCCGGCCAGCGCGGGCAGCACGACCTCGTCGTGGCCGATAAAGATGTTTATGCGGTCACTTACGAACTCTAGTAACTCCATCGTATAGGTCAGGTTGCCGGAAGAGTCCTTGAGACCGATGACATTGGGCAGGTCGGCCAGGTCTTCGACGACGGTGCGCGGCAGGTAGGCATCCATCACCTGGGGGATGTTGTACAGGATGATGGGCAGGTCAACGCCGGTGGCGATGTCGTAAAAGTGCTGGTAGACGCCCTTGTCGGAAGGGTGCAAAAAGTAGGGGGTGACGATCAGCGCCGCCGCTGCGCCCGCTTCTTGAGCGTCGCGGACCAGCGTGAGCGCTTCCTGGGTGGACGAGGCGCCGCATCCGGCGATAACTGGCTTGCCGCCTGCCTCCTCCACGCCGATGACGACGAGCCGCCGCTGCTCCTCGCGGGTGAGGTAGGGGAACTCGCCCGTCGTGCCGCTGGTGACGAGGCCGTTCACGTCCGGCAGGCACGAGCGAATGAGGCGGCGGTAGGCTTGCTCGTCCACTTCTTCCGTCTTTTTGACGAAGGGAGTGACGAGGGCGGGGAATACCCCTTCAAACCATGGAACTTTCATAGGTGACCTCCTTGTGTATTGCGTAAACTCACGTTTCACGTTTTCACGTTTCACGTAACGTTAGCATAAAAACGTCAAATTGGCAAATGGCTTCATTGTGCATTTGCGCAAGCGGGGCTGTTGGGCTATAATCAGGGCTGGATTTGCCACCAACCGAAAGGGATTGAATGTCTCTACAGCAACTTGAATTCCCAACTATCCATTGGGCATTCTCCGGCCCGCCTGTCAACTACGAGGCGGTGATCGGGTTCAGTGGCAGCAATCAATAAGCCAAGTTATTCAGACGGCTATTGAACAAGTCAAAGCAGCTCGTAAAGATTAGACTGTTAAAGAGCTATTGGCCATCAGAGGTAGCCAAATGTACAAGTCTGTTGAATGGATTTATAAGAACCATGTCTGCCGCATGGAACCCGATTTTGAATACGACAATATAAAGATTTACCATTTCGTCGTGGCACCTGACGGCGAGGAGCTTTGGGCAGATATAAGCCCGTATCTGTATGACAAAGAAGCGGTCGAGTTATGGATTGACGCTGGATATCCTACACGGATAGCAAACGGCCAGCTAAGGAAGTACCAAATCATTTCTTTGATCGGGGATAAAGAAAAAAGACAGACAAAAGCGCAATCGCGAAAGCACGGATAGCGAGGTCACAAGTATGGCAAAAACCAATATAGATATGATTGCTGCACTCCTTGGTGCGTCACGGGAAGAGGCAATTGAATTCTACCAAGAAGTAAAGTCTAAACTTGGTTCTTCAGCAAGCACCTACGAAGTAACGCGCACGCTCAGACAATTGCCACCCCAACAGCGCAAAGTACAAAAAGTCATCATTGCACTGCGCGAACATAGAGACGGGCACAAACGTGACGATACCGAGGATCATCCATCGCCACCATACCCCGAACCGGCACAACCGCCCCTGGCTCAATCGAGTTGGTGGTATGTTCGAACGCGTGAAGATACCGCTGAACAAGGCAAGGGATATTCCCCCGGTGATGCCGTTGAGACTCGTGTCGTGGGTGTAACCTTTGAAGGGCGACAAGCAATAGTTGCCCATCTCTCAGTCAAGGAACGTGTATGGCTGCGCCGCGAACCCCACAATCCACACGACAGAAACGCGATTCGGGTCGAGCGGCAGAACGGGCAACAGATAGGTTACATCAGCCGTGACATCGCGGCGATCCTAGCATCCCATTTCGACAACTACGGAAAGCCCGTGCTGGCAGTCGTCACTGCGTTAACAGGTGAAGAGCGGCCATATTCGAACCGTGGAGTCCGAATCAGGTTCGATGTTCCTGAGCCGTCTCCTCCCGTTGACGATCTCGGTGACATCCATTTTTAGCGGGAGATGCCCATGTCCAGCATTAAACTCACCTCAGAGCAAGAGGCCGTCATTCACCATCCTTTCGAGAGACATGCGCGGGTTCTGGCAGTTGCTGGTTCTGGCAAGACCATTACAATGGCTTACCGCATCAAGCATCTCGTCATGGAGCGGAACGTCAGTCCGAAGAGCATCCGCGTTCTGATGTTCAACCGCCTAGCTCGGAAGCAGTTTCAAGAACAACTCGCAGAAGCTGGGATCCCTTTTGCCCACCAACCTCAAGTTCACACCTTCCATTCATTCTGTTATCACTTCATCAAAGAGATGAAGAAGGCAGGTCTGCTTCCTGCCACGATGGATTTCTGGCTAGGAGGGAGAGCTGAACTAATCTGGCTGTACATAAGTAAGGCCATAGGCAACCTCGAACGTCGCAAGGTAATCCCACGCGACAAGGTTGATCCGGGTGAGGTATTGGAAGCCATTCAGCTTTGGAAAGGGTCGTTGATCCCGCCCCCGCGCGCCGGCTATCGTGGCACCCCCCACATCCCACTTGCCTATGACGAGTTTGAGAAACTCCGCATGCGAGAGAACGCGCTGACTTATGACGATTTCATTCCACTGGCCGTGGAAATCTTGGAAGCGGAGCAATCGATCAATCGGCAATGGTGCAACCAATCCGACCATGTGATTGTAGACGAGTACCAAGACGTGAACTATGGTCAGCAACGCTTAATTGAACTGCTCGCAGGTCAACGTGCAGATGTAATGGTAGTAGGTGATGACGACCAAACTATCTACGAGTGGCGAGGTGCACGACCTACTTATATCATTCGAGAGTTCCAGACCGTCTTTGCGAACAAACCACATGTTGCTTATACTTTGTCCCGCTCGTTTCGCTTCGGCCCGGTAATTGCCCAGTGTGCCTACAACGTAATATCATTCAACACCACCAGAGTTGAGAAACCTCTGGTCGCCCATTTCGCCGACCGTCCGGCCCAGATTCACGTTGTGGAGGACTCTTCTGAACAGTCAACCGACGTGAACAAAGAGCTGGCAGACCAGGTGGTTGCCCTCGTCAAGGGCGAAGGCGTTAAGCCAGAGGAGATCAGAGTGCTTGTACGAATGTTCGCTCAATTGAGTGGCCTCGAGGCCGAGTTCTTGGCCCGCCGGCTTCCCTACCGAGTTCTCGGGCAGGCACCGTTCTTTGAGCGGCGTGAGATCCGCGTGTTGCTCAACTACATCCGATTAGCCTCAGATCTTGACCGCCCGACCACGAAGCAGACAAAGGAGTGGCTACTCTCAGTAGCAAACATGCCATCGCGTATGCTTCCCCGCAAAGCCTTAGGGCGCGTCATGGAGGCAGCCCAACTGCAAGGTGCAACCACAAAGCAGGCACTGATGACACTGGCTGACAGTCCAGAAACCCCGCTCATTAAACCACAGAGAGAGCGAGTCGTCGAGCTGGCCACGCTTCTTGAAAGAACTGGCGAGCGGGTAGCATGCGAACCTGGTCTCTTGGCAGGAAATTTACTCGTTTGGCTTGTAGACTCGCTGGGTTATCTTGAGCACTTCGACAACTACTATGGTGACGGTGAAGATGCGTTCGACCGCAAACATGCTGTCTTAAATTTCATGGCCTACGCGACAGACACACGATTGCGTCCACTTGAGCTTGTCGAACACGTGAAGAAACTTGACACAACGCGAGGCGTACCCGAAGACCAGCAAATTGTCATGACCACCGTTTTCCGCGTGAAAGGACTCGAATTCGACTACGTGTTTATTCCTCAGTGCGAGGAGCGGTACATGCCTTGTCTGTACGGAACGGGAAGCCGTGTATTTGATACGGCCGGCCTCGTGCAAGAGCCTGAACCATCAGAAGCCATAGAAAACGAACGTCGCTTGTTCTATGTTGCTGTTACTCGCGCCAAGAGAGAAGTCTACATAGGAACGTCATCATCCCCAACCAAAGGTCGTCAAAGCCGTTCCTCCTCCAACCTCCCTTCGCGATTTCTTGACGAGATTCAACTTGAGCCTACCGTTGAGGTGATGAGTGCGTTGCAACGCCTTGCTTCAGGCGTTAGGGGAGCCAAGGATAACCTAATCGCCTGCGTTACCCGTTTCGGCGGATTCCGACGAGTCATGAAGACTCTCACTGGGTATCTGGCGGACATAGGCGACAAGTCACTTACTGGCGAAGTAGCAAGAATAGTAGCTACAAGCCCAGAATCTCCCTTTGCCTATCGTTTTGCTTATGCTCCGCCCAAAATAGTCGGACACGTGAAACCTCCATCACCCCCGGTACTGCATCCAGCATGGGATGACGTGCCGTTCTGAGCTACGCATGGCGCATTCGCGTCACTCATTGTGCAAGAAACAGTCAACTTGTCATTGCGAGGAGCGCCAGCGACGAAGCAATCCCCAATGACCCAGGTGGAGATTGCTTCGCTGCGCTCGCAATGACACCGCCCGCCTATGTTTCTTAGTAGCAACGAGCAAAGGCAATCAAAATGGACATCATTCGCGCTTTCATCGCCATTCCCCTCCCCCACTCGCTGCTGGAGAAACTGGCTGCTCTCCAGCGTCAACTGGAGAAGGAGGTGCCGTCTCGCAGCGTGCGCTGGGTGCGGACGGAGGGCATTCACCTGACGCTCAAGTTCCTGGGCGATACTCTCACGGAGAAACTGCCCGATATTGAGCAGGCGCTGGCGGCCGTGGCCCGGTATGCTCCTACCTGCACCTTTACCGTCGGGGAATTGGGCTGTTTTCCCAATCCCCGCCGCCCCCGCGTCGTCTGGGTCGGGGTGCAGGAGCCGACGGGGCGGATGACCGCGCTGCAGGACGCCATCGAGGAGGTGATGGCCTCATTCGGCTATACGCCGGAGGGACGCGGTTTTACGCCGCACCTGACACTGGGCCGGGTACGTCGCCGTGTTCCCCGCAGCGACGTGGCCCAGGTGGGCCAAGCCGTCACCGGTACCACTGTGGGCACGCTGGCCGAGGTTCCCGCCGACCACTTTGCCCTCATCCGCAGCGTGCTCAAGCCGACGGGGGCGGAGTACACCGTGCTGAAAGAGTTCCCGCTGCATGGAGGGAAAGCGGTTGGTTGACAAAACCGGGAGATTCGGTATAATCCTTCCTGGCGGCCGGGCCATCCAGGCGCGGCCTTCTATTGCGCATAAGGGAGGATGAGTGTGTATGCAGTTGTGAAATCAGGCGGACGGCAGTACCGGGCCGGAGTAGGCGATACGATTCTCGTTGAGCGGCTACCTGTCGAGGTGGGCCAGCAACTCGAATTGGATAAAGTGTTGCTGGTTGCCGATGATGAGCGGGTCGAGATCGGTCAGCCCAGCATCAATGGGGCCAAGGTGCTGGCGACGGTGGTAACGCAGGAAAAAGGGCCCAAGATTCGGATTTTCAAGTACCATCCCAGGAAGCGATACCGGCGACGCGCCGGTCACCGGCAACATTACACGCGGCTGCGGGTGGATGAGATTATGGTGTAGGAGGACGCGAGATGGCACACAAGAAAGGTGGCGGCAAGAGCCACAACGGACGTGACAGTCACTCCAAGCGCCTGGGCGTGAAGAAATACAACGGCGAGGTCGTGCGCACGGGCAATATTATCGTGCGGCAGCGCGGGATGCGCATCAAGCCGGGCGCCAATGTGGGGATGGGCAAGGATTATACGCTCTTCGCCGCTGCCGATGGCTTTGTACGCTTCGAGCCAATCAGCAATGACCGGAAGCGCGTGAGCGTCTATCCGGAACGGAGGTAGTCTGTCGTGAAAGAGGGCATTCATCCCAAATACTACCCAGAAGCGCAGGTCATCTGTGCTTGCGGCAACACCTGGACGGTGGGAGCCACTGTTCCGGAGATCCGTACCGACGTCTGTTCCAATTGTCACCCGTTCTTTACCGGCGAGCAGCGTATCGTGGACACCGGAGGGCAGGTGGAACGCTTTATGCGGAAATTGGAGCGGGGCGAAAAGATGCTCGCCGATGCGGAAAAGCGCAAGGCAATGGCGACATCACCAGAACTCTCGGTCATGGAGCTGGAACTCGGTTCTCGCGCCCAGAAAGTGTTGATTGGTGCGGGGGTCAAGACTGTGAGCGACGTGCTGGAAAAATTGGAGGAGGGAGATGAGGCCCTAACTGACCTGAGAGGGTTTGGCCTCAAGTCGCTGGCAACGCTAAAGAAACGACTGCGTGCTCGTGACTTTGTCCTTCCAGGCGACGCGGTGCTGGAAAAAACGCCGGAGGAAGCCAACGAGCCGGCAGAGGTCGGTCAAGTGGTGGAGTAAAAGAGCAGCAGAGTATTCGTAGGGGCAGGTGTGCGCATCTGCCCCTGTTTTGTTGTGGGAGATCGCTTAGCGCCGCCGTGAACAGGCGGCGTTGGGGATCTCCCACACCGGCGCTTCAGGCCGGTGTCTGATGACTGATCTCGCCGGGGGGAGTGGAATGTACGGCAAGCCCAGCAGTGGATGGATCGAGGTAGTTTGCGGCAGTATGTTCTCCGGCAAGACGGAGGAACTGATTCGCCGCGTGCGGCGAGCGCAGATCGCTCGGCAGAAGGTGCAGGTCTTTAAGCCGGCGATGGACACGCGCTATGCCAGGCGGAAGGTGGCGTCTCACAACGGGATGCAGGTACAGGCGGTACCGGTGGAGAGCACGGCGCAGTTGCGGGCGCTCATTGAGCCGGGTACGACAGTGGTCGCCATAGACGAGGTGCAGTTCTTTGACGACCAGGTGGTGGTACTGTGCGAGGAACTGGCCGACCATGGGACGCGAGTCATCGTCGCCGGGCTGGATATGGACTTTCGGGGTGAGCCGTTCGGGCCGGTACCCACGTTGATGGCGCGGGCGGAGCGGGTGGACAAACTCCAGGCCATCTGTGTAGTGTGCGGAGGGCCGGCCAGCCGGACGCAGCGCTTGATTGACAATCAGCCCGCGGCCTACGACGACCCGGTTATTCTGGTGGGAGCCAGTGAGGTATATGAGGCCAGGTGCCGGGGATGTCACGAGGTGAGAATGAAGAATGAAGAAAATGGCGAAACGGGAGCAATTTGAGGAGGGTGGCATGAAAATTCCTGGGGCGATTGAGCGAGTGTTGCTGGACGAGAGGACGATAGCAGCGCGGGTGAGCGAACTGGCAGCACAGATCAGCGCCGACTATGCTGATGCCGAGAATGTGGTGCTAATCGGAGTGCTCAAGGGGTCCTTCATTTTCCTGGCCGACCTGGCCCGCCGTTTGACGGTGGCCCATCACGTGGACTTTATCGCCCTTTCTAGTTACAACCGGGGCGTGGTCAGCACGGGGGCTGTGCGGCTGATCTTGGATACGCGGACTAGTATCAGCGGTCGTCACGTGCTCGTCGTCGAGGACATTGTGGATACGGGCTACACGCTGAACTATCTATTGTGCACATTACGCGCCCGCCGGCCGGCCTCACTGTGCGCCTGCGTTCTTCTCAGCAAGCCGGAGCGTCGCCAGGTCGAGGTGCCGGTTGACTACCTGGGCTTTGAGATACCCGACGTGTGGGTGGTGGGGTACGGGCTGGATTACGCCGACCGCTTCCGCACATTGCCATACATCGGGATTCTGAGACGAGAGGTGTATGAGAAATAAAAGGTGAGGGAAAAGATGGGGCTGCGAGATGACGTGGCAAAGATATTGATTCCGGAGGACGTGCTGCAGGCGCGAGTGGCGGAACTGGGGCAGGTGATCAACGCGACGTACACCGACGCTGACTGTCCGCTCCTGGTTTGCGTGCTCAAGGGAGCGTTCATGTTCCTGGCCGACCTGATGCGCCACCTGGAGGTACGCCACGCGGTGGACTTTATGGAGATTTCCTCCTACGGCGCGGGGACGGTGAGCAGTGGCGTAGTACGCATTCTCCTGGACCTGGAGCAGAACGTTGAAAGACGACACGTGTTGATCGTCGAGGACATCATCGACTCGGGGCGCACGTTGGACTATATCACGCGCAACCTGCGCACGCGCAACCCCGCCAGCCTACGGGTATGCACGCTGCTCTCCAAACCCAGCCGGCGCGAGATTGACGTACCGGTGGACTTGATCGGTTTTGAGATTCCGGACGAGTTTGTGATGGGATACGGGCTGGACTTTGCCGAGGAGTACCGCAACCTGCCGTTTATCGGAGTGTTGAAGGAAAAAGTGTATGCGGGCAATGAACAATGATTCGATGAACATGGGGGATTAAAAGCCGCCGGCGACTCACCAGTCACCGACGGCTTTTTAGTTGCTTGGGCTGTTCCAGAATAAAGTGTCCCATTCGACAGGCCCAGAGCAAACCCAGGCCATAGCCTGTCATTCTGAGCCGGAGCGCAGCAGAGGCGAAGAATCTCGCCTTGGACAGACGGTTTGTGTGCTGTAATGTGAGATTCTTCGCTTCACTGCGTTCCGCTCAGAATGACACTTTTTGCCCTATGCCTCTCGCACGTCCAGTATCTTTAATCCCAGGTCCTCCATCGCTGAGACCAGTTGCTCCCTAGGCACCTCGGCAACTTTGATCATGAGTTCACAGTTGGTAGGATCCTCGCCCATCATAGTACCCAGGGCAATGATGTTGCCGTCCATCCCAGCGATCGTGCCAGCGATCTTGGCCAGTATTCCCTTCTCCATTGGGATTAACATGCTCAGGCGAACCCCACCATCTCGTGCTCCCAGTACCTCCACAAAGGCCTTGAACAGATCGGTCTCGGTGATGATGCCCACCAGTTTGTCGTCCCGCATCACTGGAAGACCACCGATCTTGCGGTCGGCCATGATGCGGGCTGCTTCCTCCAGGGGAGTATCCTCAGTGACAGTGATTACCTCTCTTGTCATAATGTCCCGCATCTTGATTTTCGAGAGCAGGTAGGGAATCTCCCACATGCTCAGCGTGGTGGCTGGCGAAGGGGAAGATTTCATCAGGTCCAACTCTGAGACGATGCCTACCAACTGGCCGTGTTTGTCCAGTATTGGCAAGCGCCGGATTCTCTCGTCCTGCATCGTTTGTAGTGCTTTGTCAACAGAGGTGTCCTCCGTTGCCGTGATGGGACGTGGAGTCATTCTGTCTCTTACTAACATTTTTCAATCTCCTTGATTTGTGATTAGATACTGATTACCGATGATAGGGTTATTGTACTCGAATCAACCGAATCTGACAACTGCCGAACGTCGCTATTGTTTATTGTCTCATTGTTCGTAACTACTCCCCCGGCACTGGAAAGTCGGTAGGCGTAGACTTTGCCTGGTCTGGCTGGCTGCAACTTGGCAGCGTAAAAGTAAATACACTGCCTCGGCCTACTTTGCTTTGTATTCCTACCTGTCCACCAAGTTTCTCCACGATGCGCCGCACGATGGATAGTCCCAAGCCGTATCCCTTGGGGCGAGTCTGGTCGAGCCGCGTAAAGGGGATGAACAAGCGAGCCTGTTCTTCCAGTGGGATGCCGTCGCCGTTGTCGCGGATCCAAAAGCACACGTCGTTGGCTGCTTGCACCGTCGCGCCCAGTTCCACGCGGGGTGGCTGGCCGCCATACTTGATACCGTTGCTGAGATAGTTCACCCACACCTCCTCGACCCACGGGGCGTAACCCAGCGCCGCCGGCCAGGTGTCGGGCAAGACGACTTCGGCCTGATGCTCCTCAATCATAAAATCCAATCGCTGCAGCGCTTGGGCCACGATGCTTGCCATCTCTAGTGGCTCTAGTATCACTTCTGTCTTGCGCACTTTTGCCAACACGAGCAATTCGTCAATGATATTGTTCATCTTGTGCCCGCTTCGCGCAATCGTATGCAGGTAACGGCCTAGTTCTTTACCTGACATTGTGGCGTAATCTAGTTCCAAGATCTCGGCAAAGCCAATGATACGGGCCAGTGGGTTCTTGAGGTCGTGGGCCACGGTGTGGGCAAAGGCGTCTAGTTCCTCGTTGCGTGTTTGCAGTTCGGTGTTTAGTTGGCATAGTTCCATCATGTCGTGAAAACGGGCTGTGGCGATGGTGATGGCTCTCTGTATTTCGGGCGCGTTGGGCGGTTTGACCAGATAGGCTCCCGCGCCGGCCGCGCTGGCCTTTGTGGCCAATTCCACTGTTTCGTAGGCGGTCAGCATCACCACCGGTGTGGGACAACGTTCGTTAACCAGCCGCGTGGCCTCAATGCCATCCATGTTGGGCATCTTGATGTCCATCAGGACAACGTCGGGTCGCAAGGTCTGTGTCATCTCGACAGCCTCGAGGCCATCCCATGCTTTCCCGATGACGGTGTATCCTATCTTTTCCAACAACCCCATGATCATTTCGCTGATCAGGTAGTCGTCTTCGGCAATCAGTACACGGATATCTTGTTGTTTGCTCATCTTGTGATTTGTATTCGTTCAGGGGATTTGCTGTCTGGCGAATGAATTCGCGGCAACATCTGCCAAGTCGCCCTGCGGCGACTGGGACAATCGGCGAAGGCCGATTTTGCAAGCGTTACACGCGGTTTCAACC
>Ga0136651_10001485_pt1 | contig 12911 bp, 12 predicted proteins | sample Mar14236cmmetaG_FD_94867 | JGI IMG/M metagenome (GOLD analysis project Ga0136651, IMG submission 94867) | Marine hydrothermal vent microbial communities from Guaymas Basin, Gulf of California to study Microbial Dark Matter (Phase II) - Marker... ...
CAATAATGAATTAATGAGTCACTTGTTGTGTCTGAATAGTTGTGACAACTATCCCAACAAGTGCCCACACATCTGTCTTCATCTTCTTGTTAAACAACATCCACTACCGCAAGGGCGCAGATAAGCGGTGAGGCGAGCCTCAACCGCGGAGCAGTATTATACCGATCGCCATCGTCAAGGCAACAATAAATTTGAAATTCTTGCCACCTTACACCCCTCATGCCCTACCCCACATTTGAACCCTAAGCTTTTGAAACTGCTTGAGTTTTCAGGGGCTTAAAAGCCGCCTGTGTGGTGTCGGTCACGCTCGAGGGACGCGAACTATACGCAGAGCAATTTGGAAGCGCAAGCGGTTTGACAAGAAAATTGGGAAATGCGGATTTTTGCCTTTCCCGCAGGAACAGTGGCCGCTCAACCCAGCTCAAACAGGTGATATTTTTTCTTACCCAGCTTAACCAGATAGAAGCGCCCGAAAGCCGCCTCATCAGGCACAAAGCAGCTCACCACATCGGCATTATCGTCCCAGCCTACTACCCGATTGTTCACCGTTACGGCATTGCGACCCAGGGCATCCTTCACCTGCTTGCCAGAGCCCGCCATGCCCGCGTCCGTCAGCATCTGGGTTAAGGTCGGGGGAAGCTCACTGCGAGTCACCGTACTGGCGGGCAAACCATCCTGGCGCAGTTGCAGCATATCGCTCTCAGACAGCGACTCAATAGAACCGCTAAACAGCGACCCGGTTATGCGCACCGCCGCATCCAGCCCATCCTGTCCGTGCACCAGGTGAGTGACCTCCCGCGCCAGCACCATCTGCGCCTCGGGTCGACCCTGGCGCTCGGCATCGGCTCGCTCTATAGCATCTATCTCGGCCACGTCCAAAAAAGTGAAGTATTTCAGGAACTTGTAAACATCCACATCTGCCGTGCCCAACCAGAACTGGTAGAAGGCATAGGGAGATGTGCGCGCGGGGTCCAGCCAGACAGTGCCCGACTCGGTCTTGCCGAATTTGCTGCCGTCCGCTTTGGTAATCAGTGGCATGGTCAAACCAAACACCTGGTTGCCGTGTAGCCTGCGGGTCAGGTCGATACCGCCGGTGATGTTGCCCCACTGGTCAGAGCCCCCCAACTGCAGGCTACAACCGTAACGCTTGTTCAGTTCGGCAAAGTCAAAGGATTGCAGGATCATGTAGGTGAATTCGGTGTAGCTTATGCCGCTGCCGTCCCGCTCGATACGCTGCTTGACAGACTCTTTCTGGATCATGGCGTTGATAGAGAAGTGCTTACCCACATCGCGCAGGAAAGTCAGCACATCCAGGCCGGCGGTCCAGTCCAGGTTGTTCACTACCTCGGCAGAGGCCTCTCCCGCGTCAAAATCGATAAACCGGGAAACCTGTTGTTTAATCTTCTCCACCCAGTCGGCCACCACTTCCGCGGTGTTCAGCTGCCGTTCCTGGGCTTTGAAGCTCGGGTCGCCTATCAAACCGGTGGCGCCACCTACCAGGGCCAGCGGCTTGTGCCCCGCCAGTTGGAAGCGGCGCAGCATCAGCAGGGGTACCAGCGAACCAATATGCAGGCTGTCGGCGGTGGGATCAAAACCGCAATATAAGGTGCGCATACCACCGTCCAGCCAGCCGGGAAGGTCATCTTCTCCGGCAATCTGGAAAATCAATCCGCGGGCGCGGAGATCGTCGAGTAGTGCACTGCTCATTGGGCTTTTTCCAGTCTGCTGGGTTGTGTTCAGTTCAAATGGCGCCAACCATACAACACCGCCTCCAAAATGCAAACCCTGGTATGAATGACACCTGGACAACTCATGGCAGATACATTGCGTAGGGCAAAAAACTCCCGGGAGCAGCGGCACGTAACCACGGACCATTAAGTAAACGCCATTCAACCGAGAGATATATCCTTGCTGTTGAATTTGCTCATTTTTTTATATACTGGCCCTTCACACAGAAAAAGTACCCAGGGAACATGTCAGCAGCGAAACGATCGCGGGGGGCCACCGCACTTCGCAGTGATCAAATGCAAATGCAGCTGCCGCAGCTCAACCTGCCACACAAACGCATGCTGGCAGCTGCAGCAATAATCGCATTTATCGCTATCGCGTTCATTTCAATGCCCTCCGACAACGACGACGATGCCAGCACGCGGGGCGAGCTTGAGGCACAAGCGCGCACGACAGAGTCGCAGCCCACCACGGACGCGACCCCCGACTCAATAGCCGATTCCAGTAGCCGGCAGCGGCTCGCGGCAACACAGCCGCCACAACAGCTCTGGGCAGCGCAAACAGTAAAAAGCGGCGACAGCCTTTCGCTTATCTTCAAACGCGCCGGATACAACGACAGGGACTTGCACCAGATAATCAGTCAGACATCAGACGGCAAGTCGCTGGGGCGCATCTTTCCGGGACAAACCATCGCTTTCCAGGCAGATGAGTCAGGAGGTCTGGCGGCGGTCCGCCATGTTAAATCACCGCTTGAAACGGTGACCTACCGGCGCGGCGTTTCCGGTTTTGACAGCCAGGTACAAATTCGCTCCCCCGAGGCGCGAGAGACCTGGGCTGCCGGCGAAATTACTTCCTCCCTGTTCATGGCCGGACAGGAAGCGGGCCTGTCACAGAAGATGATTATGGAATTGGCCAACATTTTCGGCGGCGTCATCGACTTTGTGCAGGACCCACGCAAGGGCGACACCATCCATCTGGTATATGAAGACCTGTACCTGGACGGCGAGAAATACAAGGACGGCGATATTATCGCCGCCTCCTTCACCAACCAGGGCAAGACCTTCAACGCATTTCGCTATACCGAGGCCAATGGCGACACGAGCTACTACAATGAGCAGGGCGTGAGTATGCGCAAGGCCTTCCTGCTGGCGCCCGTGGATTTCACCCGTATCAGCTCTAACTTCAACCCGCGCCGGCTGCACCCCATATACAAGACCAGCCGCCCCCACCGGGGCACCGACTATGCGGCCTCGACGGGCACGCCCGTTTTTGCCGCAGGTGACGGACGCGTATACAAGGCCGGTTACAGCAAAGCCAACGGCAACTATGTATTCATACAACACGGTGAGCAGTACGTCACCAAATACCTGCACCTGCACAAGCGCAAGGTAAAAAAGGGGCAGCGGGTCTCCCAGAGCCAGGTGATCGGCACCGTGGGCTCTACCGGGGCGGCCACCGGCCCGCACCTGCACTATGAGTTCCTGATGAACGGCGTACATCGCAACCCACGCACCATCCACAAAAAACTGCCCAAGGCCAAATCATTGCCCGCGGCGGAAATGGCCAGGTTCCAGCAGATGACCAACAAGGCGTCCACGCAACTCGCGGCCCTGCGTTCCGATAACCGGCTGGCGATGGCTGATTCCACCCACCCTGCCACAGCCGCGCACTGATCCAAACATGAGCAGCGATGCACTGTTTGTCGGGCTGATGTCAGGCACCAGCGTGGATGCCGTGGACAGCGCCCTGGTCCGTGTTAGCGCCAGCGACGTGGAACTACTGCGCACACACGAGCACGCAATCCCAACGGCGACCAGGCAGCGTATCGTGGCCATCAGCCATGCAGGCTCCAACGAAATCGAGCGTATGGGCACACTGGACCGCGAGTTGGGCATGCTGTTTGCCGAAACCACACAGGCCCTGCTGGCAGCAGCCAATACGCACGCGAGCCAGGTAACAGCTATTGGCAGCCACGGACAAACCATCCGCCATCGCCCGCCATCAGGCGCAACAAACGCCGCCGAGGGTTTTACCCTGCAAATCGGCGACCCCAATACCATCGCCGAGATCACCGGCATTACCACGGTTGCCGACTTTCGGCGCAGGGATATCGCCGCAGGTGGCGAGGGCGCACCGCTGGCTCCGGCCTTCCATGGCGCCGCTTTCGCGAAAAAAGGTGTAAACCGCGCTATAGTGAACATCGGCGGCATAGCGAACGCAACCCTGCTTGAAGGACAGGATCTGCACAGTGGCTTTGACACCGGCCCGGGCAACACCCTGCTGGACCACTGGGTAATGCGCCACCTGGGAAAGTCTTTTGACCGCGACGGCCAATGGTCGGCTGAGGGAGAAGTCGTAGGGGAAGTCCTGCAACGCTTATTGCAGCACCCCTACTTCCAGAAGTCGGGACCACGCAGCACCGGCAAGGAAATGTTCAACCTGGACTGGCTGGATAATTGCCTCACCCGAAATGAGAACCCCTCCCCCCGCGATATACAGGCCACCCTGGCGGAACTCACCGCGATTACCATCGCCAATGCCGTACGCGGCAGTACAGTGGAAGTGTCAGAAATTTACGTCTGTGGCGGCGGCGCTCACAACACAGACCTGATGCGCCGTCTGCATCACAAGCTGGCTCCCGCCAAACTGGACAACACCTCGGTTATTGGTATGGATCCTGACTGGGTGGAAGCCGCCACGTTTGCCTGGCTGGCCGGGCAGACCCTGGGGGGATTGGCCGGCAATGCCCCGGCGGTTACCGGCGCCGCGGGATCGCGGGTACTGGGAGGCATTTACCCGGGTTAAACCAGATTAAAAGTAAATGTAGTTCTTTTCTTGCGCCAGGCGCTGAACCTCAGCAGGCCCATAGGCAACTGTTTCAACAAAGGGTTGTAAATCTTCCTCTTTCACCCCATGGCTCCCCATCCAGGTGCGGCAGGCCTTGATCTCGATCACACCCATGGCCGACAGGCTGGCCGCCAGGTCCACCGTTTTCTTGTTAGCCAGGTAATTCTGGCGCAACAGGTTTCCCACTACCGGTCCATGTAACACGAAGGTCACTTTGGCCACATCACCCTGGGGAATCGCACCTTCCAGTAACAATTGCTCCGCCCGATCCAGCAGTTGCCGGAACTCTTCCACAGTTTGCAGCTCGATATCCGCAACGTAGTGCTGCTCCTGTAGGGCCGCTTCCTGAGCCGTCGCCGAAAACACCATTGCCATAGTCATAGCAATAGCCAGCAACAGCGAAACCAATCTCACTGCAGCGTAATTCAATGGCCTACAACATATCAGTGTACTGCGGCGGATAAAGTGCACTAGATGGAGAAGGATGAGCCGCAGCCACAGGTAGTCGCGGCATTGGGGTTGTTGATCACGAAGCGTGAGCCCTCCAGGCCCTCGGTGTAATCTACCTCAGACCCCGCCAGATACTGAAAGCTCATGGGGTCGACCAACACGATGATGCCGTCTTTTTCTATTGCGGTGTCATCTTCCGCGGCGAGTTCATCGAAGGTGAACCCGTATTGAAAGCCGGAACAGCCGCCGCCGGTGATAAAGACACGCAGCTTAAGCTCGCTATTTTCCTCTTCCGTGACCAGGTCGCGCACTTTTTGCACTACGCGGTCGGTGAGGCTTATGCTGGCCGGATTGAATGATTCAACTACAGACATCGGTTGGTTCCGGGGCCGGAAAAGGCCGCCATTGGCTATTGCGGCCGGACATTATCTTAAATCCGACTAATTTAGTCAACTTTAGCTGCCGCAATCGCTATTGCCTCCAACTTCTCACCAGCCTCAGCCACCTCCACGGCGGGTTCGGCGCCTTCTCCGTGGCTATAAGGGTCGTGCCTCCATGCACACTGAACGTGGGTTTCCTACTTCCCAACGCGGGTAAACCTCTCTTGTAATTGCCAGGGGTACCGCTCCCTGACTTCAGCCTTGCGCGGCGTGCTGGAGTTGGCCACCACGCTCACACCCCGGGGCTCAAAGCCCGCCGGCAGTACCAGCTCACCTTCTATAGCCTGAAAATACCGGAAACGCAATGGGTGTACATCATCATCTCCAAATTCAACCGAGAGTTCGGCCATAGGGTAGCTAACCTGCTCCTCGCCCAGCATGCCAAACACCTCAGCGTACAACTCACCCTTGAGTAACTCGTGCTTGCGCGCCTCCTGCTGCACCACAATCCGGTAGGCGTAGCGCCGAGGTTCCTCTCGTGCCACCAGCTCAATATCACGCAGGCTCAGGCCATTGGCGATCTCCTGTGGGGCCATCAGGCTGGTGTAAAAGCGCAGCCCTTCTCCCAACTCGGCAATCCGCTCTTTCTGGGCGGCCAATTCCTGGCGCACCAACTCCAGGGCCCTGCGATCCACCTCATTGCGGATGCGCTGCACCTGCAGTTCACCAGCCAATACTTTTTGCTGCTCCCGGGCGACGGGCAGTTCCAGCTGCATAGCCCGGTAGGCATCCAGGTCTATACCCATGCCACTGTAAGCTGCACGCTGTCCCAGATAGAAGCCCAGCGCCAGCAACAGTGCGCCCGCCAACGCCAGAATCAGGATAAAAACTCTCTTGCGCCGCTGGCGATAGCCGGTGGTCATTAAGTGATAACGGTGAGAGGTCATTGCAGCTCGCTCCCGACTCTCAGGGCAACAGACCAACCTGTTGCAAGCCCATAGTCTCCGGCAGCCCCAGCATGATATTCATATTCTGCAGGGCCTGGCCCGAGGCGCCCTTGACCAGGTTGTCTATGGTCGTCATTACCACCACCGTATCCCGCTGCTGGGGCACGGCAATGGCGATCTGGCAGCGATTGGCGCCCTTCACCGTGCGCGTCTGGGGGAACACCCCCGCCGGCAACACATCGACAAAAGGTTCGTTTGCATACCAGGCCTGGTATAAAGCCTGCAGATCTTCCGTGTCACCGCCATGCAATTGCGCGTACAGGGTCGAGTGAATACCACGAATAATAGGTAACAGGTGTGGCACGAAAGTCACCTGTACCGACTGACCCGCCACATCCGACAGGCCCTGCTCTATTTCCGGCAAGTGCCTGTGTCCACTGACCCCGTAGGCCTTAAAACTATCCGACGCTTCGCTGAGCAGGTTATCTATTTTGGCCTGGCGTCCGGCGCCACTCACCCCCGAAGCAGAGCTGGCGATAAGGCGGTCAGGGTCTACCAGGCCACGCGCCAACAGCGGAATAAGCCCCAGCTGCACTGATGTGGGGTAACAACCCGGACAGGCCACCAACCGGGCGCCGGCTATTTTTTCCCTGTTGACCTCGGGCAGGCCGTACACGGCCTCGGCCAGTAGCTCCGGGCTGGCGTGGGGCTCACCGTACCAGCGTGACCACAGCGCGGCGTCCCGGATACGATAATCCGCGGACAGGTCAACCACGCGCGCGCCGGCGGCCAGTAACTGTGGCACCAGGTTCATGGCGACATTGTGGGGTGTGGCAAAGAACACCAGGTCGCAGGCGGCCAGCTGTTGCACATCGGGTTCGGTGAAAGCCAGCTCGTAATGACCGCGCAGGTTGGGGAACAAGTCGTCCACACGCCGGCCACTTTCGGCACGAGAGGTGATCGCCACCACCTCCGCCTCCGGGTGCAACGCCAGCAAACGCAGCAATTCAACGCCGGTATAACCGGTGCCTCCAACTATGCCTACTTTTACCATGTCACTATTTTTCCCTTTCTCTAACCAAACCTTGTTTATAGTCAGTGGACAAATGAATTCGGCCCGGCCAATGCTGCCCACAGGACGACCCGCTAGTATAAAAGCAATAAGCCTCGAGATAACTGTTAATATTGGTGTTTTGTTATCCGCTTGAGACCGATGTGCGCAACCTGCTGAACAGCTACAGGCAGCAACTGACCAACTACGAGTCAGTCCTGGCCTACTCCCTGCTGGGTATCGTAGGGGGCGTGGCTTCCGGCCTGGTGGTACTGGGCTTTGAACTGGCCATCGGGGAAGTCGCCTGGATGTGGGGTGTTGGCGACGGTGGCGAAGACTTTGAAGCGCTGCCACACTGGGCGCTATTCGCCCTGCCGGCGGGTGGCGCCACCATCCTGGGTATTCTCTACTCACTGCTCAAACCCGGAGATCGTGAAACCGGCGTTGTCCATGTCATCAGTCGCATGCACTCCCACTACGGCGCCCTGCCCCTGCGCAATGCGCTGGTACAGTTTGTGGGCGGCACGTTCGCCCTCGCCACAGGCCAGTCCGGGGGCCGGGAAGGGCCCGGGGTGCACCTGGGCGGCGCCGTGAACAGCCTGCTGGGCCAGTGGCTGAGCTTACCCAACAACAGCCTGCGTATATTGATCGCCTGTGGTACCGCCGGTGGCATCGCCGCCGCCTTCAACACCCCCCTGGCCGGCGTGATTTTCGCCATGGAAGTGATCATCGCGGAGTACACCGTGGTGGGGTTTATCCCGGTGATGCTAGCGGCCGTCTCGGCAGCGGCAGTGAGCCACTTCCTGTCTGGCGGGGGCGCGCTGTTCAGTATTCCCCCGTTGCAACTGAACTCACTGCTGGAGATACCCTATATCATCTTGCTGGGGCTTTGTTGCGGCGCCGCCGTGGCAGCGTTCATCCGTATCATCAAACTCTCCGCACGCCTGTCACACTGGCCTGTGGCGCTGCGCTTCGCCCTGGCCGGTACCTTCACCGGCGCGCTGGCCCTGGCAGTGCCACAAATTCTGGGCATAGGTTACGACACACTGAACCTCGCCCTGCACGGCGAACTGGCCCTTAACGCGCTGCTGGTTATCGCCGGATGCAAACTGATAGCGACAGCGTTCACTTGCGGCGTGGGTATGCCCGTGGGCCTTATCGGCCCCAACCTGCTGATCGGCGCCTGTATCGGTGGGGCACTGGGCATGGCCGGTGCCATGATCCAGCCGGAGCTGGCCTCAGATCCCACCCTTTATATTGTCATCGGTATGGGTGCGGCCATGGGCACAGTGCTCAATGCGCCACTGGCGGCCATTCTTGCGGTAATAGAACTGACCGGGTCCATCAGTATCAGTATGGCGGCTATGCTGGCCATAGTGACCGCCACCCTCACCAACACCGGCATCTTTCGTCAGCGCTCCGCCCACCAGACGGTATTGAGGCAGTTAAAGCGGCTGGTTCCCGATGATCCACTCAACCAGCTGTTGCATCGCACCGACGTCAATTCCACCATGGATACCCGGGTGGTAAGAGTGCCGATCGCACTGCAGTTGGACGACCTGGAGCCCCTGCTTGAGTTTACCCCCACCTGGTGCCTGGTGGGACGGCAAGGGGAAGACCTCTACCTGGTGCAGGGTCGCGAGTTGCTGGACTGGTTGTCACAGCAGAGTATAGATGGCGACGCAGCTACCGACCTGACGGAAGCTGATATCCGCCGCTGGGCCATCGCACCGGTGCCGATGCAGGCCACACTGCGCCAGGCCATGGACGCCATGCGTGCCGGCACAGCCGAGGCGGTCTGCGTTTACGAGCGCAGCGCCAATACCGGCAAGCGGATACTGCACGGCGTGGTAACCAGGGAGAGTATCGAGAAATTCTCCCTGGCGAGATTGTGACAGGATATTAAAGAGGACAGAACATGCTCTGGCTGAAGGCCTTCCATATTATTTTCGTTGTTTGCTGGTTTGCCGGCCTGTTCTACCTGCCCCGCATCTTCGTGTACTACGCCGCCAGTGAGCACCTAGTGGTTCGTGCACAACTGGGCGTAATGGCGCGCAAGCTGTACCGCTTTGTCACCCCTTTTATGATTATCGCCATCGCCCTGGGTGCGGCCATGATCGCCACGAACCCGGACTACTACCTGCAATCGAAATGGATGAGGCTGAAGCTGGGTGGCGTAGGCTTCCTGTTTATCTATCATCTACAGTGCGGTCGCTATGTACGCGCCATTAACAACAACCTCAATACGCACGGCCACGTGTTTTACCGGTTTTTCAATGAGGTTCCGGTGCTGTTTCTGTTCGGCATCGTGATATTGGCGGTACTCAAGCCTTTTTAGGGCTGCCAATTTAGGTACACTAGCCTCAATAATTTACCCCAGGACAAGACAACTATGAGCACCTCAGAACAACTGTTCGAACGCGCCAAACAACACATCCCCGGCGGTGTCAATTCTCCCGTGCGCGCCTTCAAAGCCGTGGGCGGCACCCCGGTATTTATCGAGCGCAGCGAGGGTCCCTATGTCTTTGACTGCCAGGGCAAGCGCTATATCGACTACGTCTTGTCCTGGGGCCCCATGCTTATGGGTCACAACCACCCGGCGGTGCGCGAGGCAGTGGTGCAGCAAAGCGAGAAAGGCCTCAGCTTTGGCGCACCCACCGAGCTGGAAATACAACTGGCGGATCGCATCTGCGACATCATGCCGGGTATGGACATGGTGCGCATGGTCAACTCGGGCACCGAGGCCACCATGAGCGCTATCCGCCTGGCCCGGGGTTATACCGGGCGTGACACCATCGTCAAATTCGAAGGTTGCTACCACGGCCATTCAGATTCCCTGCTGGTCAAAGCCGGCTCCGGCGCACTCACCCTGGGTGTACCCAGCTCACCGGGTGTGCCCGCGGCGGTGGCAGACTTCACCATGACCCTGACTTACAACGACAGCGAGAGTGTGCGCCAGGCCTTTGCCCAATACGGGGACCGTATCGCCTGTGTGATCGTGGAACCGGTGGCGGGCAATATGAACTGTATTCCACCGGCGCCCGGATTTTTGCAAACCCTGCGGGAAGTCTGCACCGCCAATGGCGCGGTGCTGATCCTGGACGAGGTGATGACCGGGTTCCGCCTGGGCCTGCAGGGCGCGCAAGGTTACTACGGTATCGAAGCGGACCTGACCACACTGGGCAAAGTCATCGGCGGCGGCATGCCCGTGGGCGCCTTTGGTGGCAAGCGCGAGATAATGGAACAGATCGCACCGCTGGGGCCGGTATACCAGGCGGGTACTTTGTCCGGCAACCCCATCGCCATGGCCGCCGGCCTCGCTACCCTGGAGCTCATTTCACAGCCGGGGTTCTATGAACCTGTGTTCGCCCACACCGGGGCGCTGTGTCAGGGTTTACGCGATGCCGCCAGAGATGCGGGCATTCCTTTCACCACCAACCATGTGGGTAGCATGTTCGGCGGTTTCTTCACCAGCGAACAGGGCGTGAGCAATTACAGTCAGGTCATGGCCTGTGACAGTGCGGCCTTCAATCAATTTTTCCACCTGATGCTGGAACACGGGGTTTATCTCGCGCCAGCGTCTTACGAGGCGGGCTTTATGTCCAGCGCCCACGGCGAGGGGGATATCGCGCAAACTATCGCGGCAGCCAGAACGGCCTTCGCCAGTCTTTGACCGAGGAATTCCAATGACATTCACAACTAAGCGCGGCCCCTTTCCCCAGACCCGCATGCGCCGCCTGCGGGCCAACGACTTTGCCCGCCGCCTGGTGCGGGAGAGTGAGCTGACGCCGGCAGATTTTATCTTTCCGGTGTTTGTCCTGGAGGGCAACGGCCAACGGCAGGCTATTCCCTCCATGCCCGGGATTGAGCGACTCAGTAGCGACCTGTTGCTGCAGCAGGCCCGGGAAATCCAGCAACTGGGCATCCCGGCTATCGCACTGTTCCCGGTAGTGGCTGCAGAGTGCAAAAGCCTGATGGCGGAAGAGTCCTTCAATGCCGACGGGCTGGTACAGCGTACGGTGCGTGCGTTAAAGGATGCGCTGCCGGAGCTGGGCGTGATCACCGACGTGGCGCTGGATCCCTTCACTACCCACGGGCAGGACGGCATTATCGACGACGCCGGTTACGTGCTCAATGATGTGACCAGCGAGGTCCTGGTCAAACAGGCCCTGTCCCACGCCGAGGCCGGCGCCGACGTGGTGGCCCCCTCGGATATGATGGATGGCCGTATCGGCGCCATTCGCACGGAGCTGGAAAGCAGCAGCTATCACAACACCCTGATCATGGCCTACGCCGCCAAGTACGCATCCTCCTACTACGGGCCCTTCCGCGATGCGGTCGGTTCCTCGGGCAATATCAAGGGGGGAAATAAATACAGTTACCAGATGGACCCGGCCAACAGCAACGAGGCCCTGCACGAATGTGCCCTGGACCTGGCCGAGGGCGCGGACATGATCATGGTCAAGCCCGGCATGCCCTACCTGGACATCGTGCGCCGGGTAAAAGATGAATTGCAGGCGCCCACTTTCGCCTACCAGGTCAGCGGCGAGTACGCCATGCACATGGCGGCCTTTCAGCAAGGTTGGTTACAGCGCGAGCCCGTGATGCTGGAGTCCCTGCTGTCCTTCAAGCGGGCCGGCTGCGACGGCATCCTCACCTACTTCGCCCTGGAGGCGGCCAAAGCGCTGCAATAGTCACATGCTGCGCGCCCTGGCCTGCACAATACTGATACTGGCCGGCGCCAACACCGGGGCCGAGTGTGAATGCCTGTGGCAGGGCTCCTTCAGTGAGGTACAGGCCGGTGCTGATCTGGTCGTCAGCGGCGCCGTTATCAGCGCCAGGGGCAACTCCATAGACCTGTCGGTTAATCGCCTGTTGCGTGGAAAGGCACACCGCGACAACCTTCGCGTCTGGTTGAAAACCGGCGACTACTGCCGCCCGGAACCCGGCCTGTTTCCCATCGGCAGTCAGTGGCTCATGGCCCTGCACAAGATCAAACAGAACGTACCCGGCGGTTTCAACCCGCACACGCCGAATGTCAGCTACGGTCGGGTCGGCGACTACAGTCTGTCCATCTGTGGCGGTTACTGGCTGGAACGCAGCGGTGACTGGGTCACCGGGAATCTGGTGGAGGCGCCACGCTGGGTGCGCAACCCGAAAATGACACCGGTACTGATAGGCCTGGTGGCGGACTATATTGACGGAAAGATCGACGCACAGGTGCTGTTACAAGCCAGCAAGGAAGATCCCGCCCTGCGTGAATTGATCTTGGATACGCGAGAATTCTTGCGTGAAGAAAATTAGCGCCGCCAGCGTGGCCTTTTCGGATTCCTGCCCTCTACCAGGTCCAGCAACTCATCCAGCATCACCAGAGAGAGGCCCCAGATGCAGCGGCCCTCGTACATATAGCAGGGCATGGGAATCCCCACTCCTTTATACTTCCACTCCATCTGCTCCCGGTTATCCGTATCCAGCAGGAATTCAAGCGGCACCCAGACCACTTCTGCC
>Ga0136651_10001488_pt1 | contig 12889 bp, 15 predicted proteins | sample Mar14236cmmetaG_FD_94867 | JGI IMG/M metagenome (GOLD analysis project Ga0136651, IMG submission 94867) | Marine hydrothermal vent microbial communities from Guaymas Basin, Gulf of California to study Microbial Dark Matter (Phase II) - Marker... ...
GCAAAAATCCATTGACCATTCCGCTTAACCTTAACTATGGTCTGTACCACCACGTACCTGAGCCTATCGGGTTTTGGAAGTGGTAGGTATAGGCTGTTGAGATTATAAAAGGGCTGCAGAGAACTTTACTGGGGAACAAAGATTTCTATTGCCTTACCTAAAACCACATAAATTGTGGAAAGGTAAAAAAAAAATACTTATCTTTGCAAGACTATACTAACAGGAGATTGTCATGCTCGATTTGAAAAAGATAAGACAGGAACCAGAAAAGTATATCGAAGGGCTCAGGAAAAAAGGAGTCGAAGGGGAAGTAGAAGAATTACTCCAGTGGGATGAAAAAAGGCGCAGGATTATAAGAGAACTTGATGAACTAAGAGCAACGCGAAACAGGGTCTCACGGGAGATTGCAGAAATCAAAAAGTCAGGTCAGGATGCTTCTATCAAGATTGGAGAAATGAGAACGGTAGGGCAAAAAATAAAAGAACTTGAAAAGGAGCTCGACACGATAGAACATAGCATAAAAAATGTTTTAGTAAATCTTCCAAATATCCCACACGGAAGCGTAAAAGTTGGCTTCTCACCCGAGGAAAACGAAGTTATTAAATATGTAGGTAGCAAAGCCGAGTTTGACTTCAAAATAAGCGACCACCTGGAAATTGGTGAAAGGTTAGGCATCCTTGATTTCCGAAGAGCTTCAAAAATATCCGGCTCCGGGTTTCCGATGTACGTAGGGCAGGGAGCGAAGCTCGAACGTGCTCTCATAAACTTTATGCTCGACTGCCATGTCAAACGTCACGGTTACAAAGAGATTTTTCCCCCTTTCCTTGTTACACGAGAAGCTACTTTCGGTACAGGGCAACTCCCAAAGCTGGAAGAGGACATGTACGTAACCTCCGAAGATGATTTGTTTCTTATACCTACAGCGGAGGTTCCTGTTACTAATATCCACCGCGATGAGATAATTCCGGAAAAAGAACTCCCTTTAAAGTATGTAGCGTATTCTGCCTGTTTCCGTCGGGAGGCCGGGTCCTACGGCAGGGAAACAAGAGGATTATCGAGAGTCCACCAATTCAACAAAGTCGAGCTGGTTCACTTTACAACACCAGAAACCTCCTATCAGCATCTTGAAGAAATCCTGAAAAACGCCGAAGAAATCTTGCAGCTGCTGGGACTGCATTATAGAGTTGTATCCCTGTGTAGTGGAGACCTCAGTTTTGCAGCCGCCAAATGCTATGACATAGAAGTCTGGGCACCCGCAACGGGTAAGTACCTGGAGGTTTCCAGTGTAAGCAATTTCGAGGATTTCCAGGCGAGAAGAGCAAATATTAGATACAGAAGAGCAAGCGATAACAAAGTAGATTTCGTCCATACACTCAATGGTTCCGGTGTTGCAACGCCCAGATTGATGATAGCTCTTCTTGAAACCTATCAGACAGATGAAGGTACTGTTTTTATCCCTGAGATTCTCCAGGATTACACAGGTTTTTCTGTAATAAAACCTGAATGAAAGGATATATCAATGCCAGAGGATGAAAAAACTCTCAGAAAACTGATATGTGAGATAGGAAAAGAACTCTACAAGCATCAATATGCTATTGCCAGTGATGGGAATATCAGTGCAAAACTTAATGATCGATATATATTGATTACGCCTACGGGAAAATGTAAAGGGAAACTGGTAGAAAGTGATCTTATCAAAATGGATATAGAAACCGGCTCCACTGTGGAAAGCAAACTGTCACCTTCGATAGAATACAGACTACACCTCTTCTCCTACAGAAAAAATAACGGCATAAGGTGTATTATTCACGCGCACCCACCCTTTACAACAACGTGTGCTGTATCTGGACTCTCTATGACTGAATTCATCCTCCCTGAGGTTGCAATATATATTGGGAAAGTACCATTGGTCAGCTATGAAAATCCTGGCTCTATCAAGCTTGCAGAGAGTGTTAGCGAGAAACTAAGAAACTTCCGAGCTGTACTCATGGCAAATCATGGCATAGTGGTTACCGGTGATAATCTCTGGCAAACATACTTTAATCTCGAAAGACTCGAGTTTGCCTTTAAAGTTTTATATCTCTCAAAGCTTCTTGGAAAGGTCAACACAATAGAACTTGCTAAAATAGAGAAAATGCTGAAAGAATCGAATACACCCTGAAAACTGCGCACATGCTAAGAGTTGCTTTTGTCTTACTCATAGCTATAACACTGCTAATAATACCCGGAGTACCTGTTATTATTGTTGATATCTTCGACAGGAAAGGCAAATTTCATGGACTCATGATGAGATTCTGGGCAAGAGCTATTCTTTGGGCAGGAGGTGTTAGAGTAAAAGTTGAAGGTCTGGAAAAGTTAAAATCGCGTGGTCCTTACGTAATTGTCTCCAACCATGAGAGTGCGTTGGATATTATGGTCATCGCCGGCTATCTGCCTCTGAACATAAGATTCCTTGCAAAAAAAGAGCTTTTTAGGATACCTCTCCTTGGGTGGATATTGTTTTTCGGGAGACACATTGCAGTTGATAGAAAAAAACCCAGAAATTCCATAGAGAAAATTAACCGCAGAGCAAGAAGGCTTTTTTTGAAAAATATATCGGTTATTGTTTTCCCTGAGGGAACCCGAAGCAAGACAGGAGAACTCCTACCGTTCAAAAAAGGAGGTTTTGTGTTAGCTGCAAAATTCCATGTGCCTATTCTAGCAATTACTCTACTGGGCACCGGGAAAATAACCCCCAAAAAAGAGCTCAAAATAAAGCCTGGAACTGTTAAACTGAGGATCCTTGAAGAAATAAACATAGTAGGTGAAACGGAAGTGGAAGATGTAAAAAACAAAGTAGAAACTCTAATACAAAAAAACAAAAAATCATCACCTGAAATACACCATTCATAATGCATGTAGAAAAGGAGCTGTATGAAATATGGGCAAGTAGAGCCAACAGGGTAACGAACCTGGTCTCTGAAGAAAATAGGAAAATTTCTGTTCTATCGCCAGGAATAAGAAACACTTCAGGAGGACCGGATTTCGTAGAGGCTATCGTTATGGTTGGAGATAAAATACTTACAGGTGATGTCGAAATCCACCTGAATTCCAGCGACTGGACTTTACACGGTCACGACAATGATAAAAGGTATGATAATGTAATCCTGCATGTCGTTCTCAATAATGATGGTATCCCGGCTGTAAATACCAGCGGTAAAACCATTCCAACCTTAGTTCTACCACAGGAGCTTATAACAAGTGTACCGGCAGGTGGAAATAGGTGTAAATCCATTATAACGGAGAAAGCGAAGACAAAAAAGTTTGTTCTGGAGCTGGGGTTAAAAAGGCTAAGAAAAAAAAGTCTTTTGTTTCAGGATAGATTCTTTTCAGAATTTCCAGATCAGGTTTTATACGAAGGACTTTGCGATTCTCTCGGCTATAGCAAAAACAGAGAACCTTTCAGGCTACTGGCAAAACTTCTACCGATCAGATTGCTCTACCACATTATCACCAAATATTCAGAAAAATGGGAAACTGTACTTATTCTTGAGGCTCTATACCTTGGGACAGCTGGCTTTCTTTCCGTCGGAGAGGAAAAAATTCCGAACTCAAACTGCCCATGGAAATATCATCAGTACCTGAAAAAACTGTGGATCAAACTAAAAAGAAATTATAATCTCAGGGAAATTGGTTTTGACCGCTGGGATTTCTCCGGCGTCAGACCATATAACAGTCCTCTTTTTAGGCTTCTTGCTGCCTCCCGCATTATTTCCAAATTTTTCCCATCATCAATAAGCCAGATTATAATCTCAAAATTCGCATCAGCGCAAACTGGGGACGAAATACTAAAATGGATATTTTCTATCTTTAAGCAGCCTGCTGGTTTATGGAAAAACCATCCTTGCTTTGGTGGAAAGGGACCAAGAAACCTCGTTGGAAACAGGAGAATATCTGATATAGCTATTAACATCATCCTTCCATTTGTCAGTGCCTGGGGGACCTATCATGGAAACGAAAAAATGCAGAAAAAAGCCACAGAAATTGCAAAGCTTGTCCCAACTGGAAACATCCCGGGACACGTCAGAAGGCTTCTCCAAAAAGTGGGATTCTCAGGGAGAGAGGTTACGAATAACCTAGAGCTTCAGGGATGGATCGAATTCCATAAAAGTTATTGCAAAAAAGAGCTTTGTATTTTATGCCCGCTTTCGGAAATTTGAGTAAGAAAGATATGTGTTTGTTATCGCTCGAGGAAGCTGTAAAAATAAGAAAAGAATGTAGAAGAAAGGGAAAGAAGGTAGTCTTTACCAATGGTTGCTTTGATATTATACATGTCGGTCATATTCGGCTATTAAAAGAAGCAAGTAAGCTGGGAGACGTTCTTATTATTGGATTAAACAGTGATGACTCAGTAAGAAAAATAAAAGGTCCGGCGAGGCCTATTAATTCACTTTCAGACAGGGCTGAGGTGCTTTCCTCCATCAGATACGTAGACTACATAACTGCTTTTGAAGAAGAAACTCCACGCAGACTGATAAGCCTGCTTCTCCCGGACGTACTTGTAAAAGGGGGAGACTATAGGAAAGATGAGATTGTAGGAGCTGATGTTGTAGAAGCTGAAGGGGGAAAAGTTGTCACCATTCCTCTAGTAGAAGGTAAAAGCACAACCAAACTGATAGAGAGAATAAGGAATAAAGTCTAAATATTCTTGACAAATAAGAATTTAGGGAATATCTTTAATTGATATTTTAAGTCTTTTGCAAAAGGGAGTGACTATGAAGAAAATGCGGTTTTCGGCTATCCTGGTACTGATGGTTGGGGTTCTACTTGGGCTTGGCAAAAACGACACTCATTTAAACAACAATGTTGATCCTGGTGTCATGAACGAGGATGTTGAGATTTCGGTGAAACTTTTCGACCTCTTAATAACTGAGGCGAAAACTCACTATGCCGATGCTCTTATTGCATCCTACCATGGAGATACTACGGAAGTAAATTACTGTGTTGAGAAAGTTCTTGAAGTGATTACAGAAATAGGGGAGCTTGATACTTTAACAAAGATCCAGAAAGATGAATTTGACAGGTTCTATGAAAGGTTCAGTTACGATTTTCAGGACTTAATCAACTACATAAACGGCGATTCAGGTAGCATTGATGTATCACAGATCAGGGACGAACTGACAAGAGAATTTCTGGATACAGTCGATGTCGGTTATGACACTCTCATAATATTAGAAGACGAACCAGGACATTTACCAATAGTTACAAACAGAAAAATAAAAAAAATAATAAACTTCTACTGCACACGAGAGAGAGACAACTTTCAGAAATGGTTAAATCGTTCAGGTAGATACAGAGATATTATGGTTCCCATACTAAGAAGCTACGGTCTTCCGGACGAGATTTTTTATCTGGCATTGATAGAAAGTGGCTTCAGCCCATATGCATATTCTTACGCCCATGCTGTTGGACCGTGGCAATTCGTAACAGGTACAGCAGCAAAGTACGGTTTGAAGAGAAACTGGTGGGTCGATGAAAGGAGAGACTTCATCAAATCCACTCATGCCGCTGCGAAATATCTAAGAGATCTTTATAAAGAATTTAATGACTGGTTCCTGGCACTCGCAGCTTACAACTGTGGAGAGCTTAATGTATTGAGAGCTATAAGGAGGGAAGGCACAAGAGACTTCTGGAAACTCCAAACTCTTCCGCGTCAGACCCGGAATTACATACCCAACCTTATGGCTGCGATTATAATCGCAAAAAACCCGGAAAAATACGGATTCGAATATAAACCTCTACCAAGACTGCAATGGGATGAGGTTATTTTAGACAAAAGTTATGACCTTGAAGCAATTGCCAGGGTAACGGGTATTCCCGCAAAAACCCTAAAAGAGTATAATCCAGAGCTACGGAGGTGGATGACCCCACCTGATGTAAAAGAATATGTTCTAAGAGTTCCATATGGAAAGGGTGAACACGTTCGCAAAAATCTAAAGAAGATACCTCATCTTAAAACCGGCCCCAGGTGGATCGTGCACAGGGTACGAAGAGGACAGACTCTCTGGTACATTGCAAGAAAATACGGTACAACGGTCTCCGCGATTGTTTCCGCAAACAAAATAAGGAACGAAAATCAAATCAAAGTTGGGCAGAAGCTACTAATTCCTGTAAGAGAGTATCGAGGCTTTACTTCAGGGAAAAAGAAGATTGTACATGTGGTTAAAAAGGGAGAATCGCTATATCTCATAGCGCGAAAATACAGGGTTAGCGTGCGTCAGTTGATAGCATGGAATAATCTATACGGCAGAAGGTACATCTATCCCGGGCAAAGATTGTACATCTATAAATCATACGGTAGTTGAGAATAGTTTATGACAAAAGCCGATAAAATTATAGGTTTGATTGTTATCAGTTTCCTTATATTTGTAGCTATTGGACTGATCTCAAACCTCACTGTAAGAAGTTCCAGAAGTAACTCCGAAGTCATCCATGGTCAGGGAAATATTGGAGTTGTAGAAATTGAAGGTCTGATACTAAAACCGGACAGGATTTGTAAGGAGATAGATAAATTTGGAAAAAATAAGCGTGTAAAAGCAATCATCCTCAAGATAAATTCCCCTGGGGGTGGAGCTGCTGCCTCGTGGGAAGTGTATCGGAAAGTACTTGAAGTAAAAGAAAAAGGTAAGGTGATAGTTTCTTATATTGGCTCCGTTGGTGCATCCGGTGCTTATTACATATCGGTTGCTTGTAACAAAATAATAGCCAATCCATCTGGAATTACGGGAAGCATAGGAGTTATAGCCGATATACCGGTTGTCTACAAGTTGCTTAACAGGCTGGGAATAAGCATGGAGACCGTGAAAAGCGGCAAGTATAAAAACATCGCCTCGCCATACGATGAGTTCACGGAAGATGAAAAGCAGCTACTGCAAGGAGTGATAGATGATCTATATACCCAGTTCTTTCAAGCCGTATATGAGGGGCGGAAGATAAACAAAAATTACTTGAATAAAATAGCTGACGGACGTATCTTTACGGGCTTACAGGCCTTTAAGGCTGGACTTGTTGACACGATAGGCACTTTTGATGATGCGATAGAGTTAACCTGTAAACTTGCAGGGATAGAAGGAGAGCCCAGATTGATTTATTTGAAAAAGAAAAAAGTAACCTTGCTTGACATTTTGTTATCTGATATCGGTGACGTTTTTTCACGGATATATTTTTATCCGAGGATGAACTATTTAATAAAATTAAGAGGGAGGTGAAAAGTGACAAAGGCGGACATTGTCAATATTGTATCAAATGCAACAGGACTAACTAAAGTTGACACAGAAGCGGTGATAAATGGCTTCATCCAGGTTGTCAAAGATGCTTTACAAAGGGGTGACAGAATAGACCTTCGTGGTTTCGGGAGCTTCAGTTTAAAAATAAGGAAACCGAAGAAAGCAAGAAGGCCCGGAACAGATATCGAAATTGTCCTGCCTGAAAGAGTAGTTCCCGTATTCAAACCCTCAAAATTACTAAAGGAGAGTATCAAGTTAACACCGGAAGATTTGAAGTGAGAAATTTTCCTCGGAGGTGATTAAATAATGCCTTGCGGTAAGAAACGGAAAAGAAGAAAGATAAGAACCCACAAAAGAAAGAAAAGGCTTAGAAGAGATAGGCATAAAAAGAAGAAAAGATGACGGAGAAATGGTGGTATCATTTTAGATGCCACCATCGTTTATGGACAAGCAGCGAATATATACTGTTTCAGAGTTATCTTTTTTAATAAAGGATCTATTAGAGAGTTCTATACCTCCTGTATGGGTTAGCGGAGAGATATCCAATTTTTCCAGGAGCCGTAAGGGACATATCTACTTTTCATTAAAGGACGAAAACAGTTTGATAAATTGCGTGATATGGAAAAGTTTCACAGAAAGAATTCCCTTTAATCTTCAGGATGGAATGAGCGTTCTTATTTATGGTGAGGTTGTCGTCTATCCACCACAATCCCAGTATCAGGTAAGAGTATACGAAGTAAAGCCAATTGGAGAAGGAAATCTTTACCTCAAATTTCAACTTCTTAAAGAGAAATTGCAGAAAGAAGGACTGTTCGATGCCGAAAGAAAAAAGGAATTGCCCCTCTTCCCGAGGAAAGTCGGGGTGGTAACCAGCGTCACAGGGGCCGCTATACGGGATATTCTGAATATAAGCGGGCGGAGAAACCCTTCCGTAGAGATCATTATTTTCCCTGCCCAGGTTCAAGGAGTCGAAGCGGCCGATACAATTGTAGAGGGGATAAAATTTTTTAACGAAAGGGTACCTGTAGATCTGATAATCATTGGTAGAGGAGGAGGTTCTCTCGAGGATCTATGGGCATTTAATGAAGAAAAGGTGGTGCGTGCCATTGCCGATTCAGAGATACCTGTTATAAGCGCTGTTGGACACGAAGTGGACTTTTCTCTTTCCGACTTCGCCGCAGATTACAGGGCACCAACACCATCAGCAGCTGCAGAGGTAGCCTTCCCAAGTCGGGATGAGATAATAAACTCAGTAGATTACTACATAAGAAGGCTACAGAGGGAAATTTCTTCCCTTTTTTCCAGTAAGCAGGACAAATATAAAGAACTTAAGAATAGACTTGTAAGACTCAATCCTATAGGCATTGTCCAGGAAAAATTCCAGAGGTTAGACGAACTGGAAAACAGAATGCTTAGAGCCATGAGTAAAAAATTCGAGATAAATCACCTGAAGCTAAAAGAACTAACCGGGAAATTAACTGCCCTGAGCCCGAGAGCTATACTAAAACGAGGGTATTCTATAGTGTTCAAACTTCCCGAAAAAAGCATAGTGAAGAGCACTCAAGATGTTAGAATTAAAGACAGAATAAGTGTGGAAGTTCTGGATGGAAATTTCAAAGCGGTTGTGATAAAAAACTAGCTGGTTGAGGGCTATATGCAAGATAAAAATTCCGAATTGAATCTCGAAGATGCAATGAAAAGACTTGAAAAGATCGTAGAGACTCTCGAAACGGGCGATAAAACCCTGGAAGAATCAATAGAGCTTTTCGAAGAAGGAATGAAGCTTTCTAACATGTGCTACAAATTGCTTGAGTCTCTAGAAGAAAGAATCAAAGTGGTCATGAAAAAAGAGTCCGGCGATTATGAAATAGAAAATTTCGAGGAGTAAATTTCACATGAATATTGGTATTTTTTGCCATCCCGGAATAGATGTTGTCTTTTTAAAAGAGTTTGTTTCGTTTCTAAAAAAAAGTGGGCATGAAGTAACCATCTTTGGCAATGTCCTTTCCGAACCTGAAGGTAGGAGCCAGGAGCCTGGCGAAATCATAGCTCATGCAGACCTGATAGTCAGCGTAGGCGGAGATGGAACATTTCTACGCACCGCCAGATATGTTGGAGATAAGGAAAAACCTATCTTAGGGGTTCACCTTGGAGGACTTGGGTTTCTTGCGGATGTGAGCCCTGAGAACTATAAGGAAAAATTTACCCAGTACTTTGCCGGAGATTATAAGATAGAGAAAAGGAGCGTCCTGGCCTCCAAGGTAAGAAAAAATGGAAAAGTTGAAAAGTTCTTTGCTTTCAACGATTTTGTAGTTGACAAAGGCAGTAGCCTTAAAATGATAAAAATCAAGATCTTTATTGATGGTGAATTTTTGAACACCTACCGAGCAGATGGGTTGATAGTTTCTACGCCCACTGGCTCAACGGCATATAACCTCTCCGCTGGTGGGCCGATAATTTTTCCCTGCCTTGACGTTATAACGATAAACCCTATATGTCCGCACACTCTTTCTGCCAGACCACTGGTCATTTCTGACATACAGGAAATCAAAGTAAAGCTTGAAGACAGCAAAGGAACCCCTTTCCTATCAATAGATGGTCAGATAAAAACTGAGCTCGATAACCGCACGGAAATAATTATACAGAAAGCAGAATTTCATCTTAAGTTAGTTAGGCTCAAAGAAGACTCATTTTTCAAAACTCTAAGAGCAAAGCTAAACTGGGGTAAAGATGTAAGAAGCAACTGACATCAAAAGGGGAAATTACCATGGAGTACAGAAGGGTAGGAAGGAGTGGGCTGAAGGTAAGTGTATTTGGGCTTGGAGGGTGGTTAACTTTTGGAGAAAGCGTAAAAGATAAAAAAATTATAAATCGTATAATCAAAACGGCATACGAAAAAGGGATTAACTACTTCGATATCGCTGACGTCTATGCATTGGGAGAAGCCGAAAAACTCATGGGAGAAGTGCTAAGAGAGTACCCGCGTCACAGGCTTGTCATTGCAAGTAAGGTCTTCTGGCCCATGAGCGATGATATAAACGACAGAGGGTTATCAAGAAAACATATTTTTGAGTCCATTGATAAAAGCCTGAAAAGGATCGGTACAGACTATATAGACATCTACTATTGCCATAGATTCGATCCAGAGGTCCCTCTTGAAGAAACTCTGAGAGCAATGAGTGATCTTGTACATCATGGGAAAATTCTCTACTGGGGAACAAGCATGTGGTCTCATGCCCAGATTCTTGAAGCCATGATGCTGTGTGAAAGGTATGGATTATATAAACCCATTGTTGAACAGCCTGTATACAACCTTATAATCCGTGAGCATTTCGAGAAGGAAGTAAAACCTTCAATAGAAAAATTCGGTATAGGAGCAATTGTATTTAGTCCTCTTCTATCTGGTATTCTCACGGGCAAATATGATGAGGGAATTCCCCCTGGAAGCCGCCTGGGAAAATCGGATGTCATAAGAGAACGCCATTACACTAAGGAAAATATCGAAAAAGTAAGAAAATTTAAAAATATAGCTGACAGAATTGGTTACTCAAGAGCCCAAGTAGCCCTTGCATGGCTAAAGAGTAAACCCGAAGTTTCAAGCATCATACTGGGAGCAACGAAACCTCAACAACTTGAAGAGAACCTTCGGGCACTGGAAATAGAGCTAACCCAGGATTTGATAAATGAGATAGAAAATATCTTTGTATAAAAGATTCCGGTCACTTCCGCTTGTAGCAGGCTCAAGACTGTTATTACCGCTTACACGTACTGCAATTCTTGCTGTAACATGTCCTACAGGAGGGTAAAGTCTCGGAAGCAACGGTAGCTTTCCCAATGGATGAAAAAGAGGATATTAATCTCTTCAGATTACCTTTACTTCCGCAACCAGGACACCGCACCCTTTCCTCAGAATCCTGATTCAACACAAGCTCTTCAAACCTCATTCCACAATTCCTGCACAGGAATTCAATAATCGGCATTCCGCGAAATCACCCTCTCCCTTTTACTCTTTTTTCTCGTTTTCAGATGACTTTTTCGCGGTATTAACCTTGAAAACAACATATACAGGACATTTTGCAGAAAACCCTGTAATTAACCCTATAAACCCCAGAATGATCAAAACTTTTGCAAACCAACCCCCAGTAAAGAACAATCCCAATACCAGGAGAACAATCCCTATAGCTATTCTCAAGATCTTATCTACCTTACCAACGTTTTTTTTCATAGCTTCCTCCACCACTTGTGCAGAGTCTCTATCTCACACTTTACGCTCTCAGCGTGCCCATCAACTTTTACATTCTCCCATACTCTTTCAATTTTCCCGGTCGGGCTTATTAGAAACGTGGTTCTAACAACTCCATACGACTCCCTACCACACCGCTTTTTCAGTTGCCAGACGCCATACTTTTCGAGCACTTCATGTTTTCTGTCACTTAAGAGAGTAATTTTAAGGTCGTGTTTCTGAATAAAGTTCTTATGACTCTTTGGAGAATCCGGGCTGACCCCGACCACCACAGAATTAAGATTTTCAAACTCCTCTATCAACGAAGAAAACTCGAGCGCTTCCCGAGTACAACCGCTCGTATTATCCTTTGGATAAAAATACAAAACTACCCACCTGCCCCTGAATTCCCTGAGGCACCGCTCGGTGCCATCCTGATCAGGGAGACAAAAATCAGGGGCAATATCACCTTTTCTTAACATACTTTTCCTCTCTTTTCAAATTTTCTATGTGCCCCATCTTGTTCTCCAAAACACGACCAACATTTCTTTTGTTAATTAACTGAAAAAAAGAAAAAATTCAAATAAAATTTGTAAGTGCAATGTTATGCAGATATTACTCCAGTAGGGATGGCTTATGAGGCAAAAAGCAACTAATTGTAGTAAACTCATTAAATTTAAACGATAACACTTGATCCTTTCAGTTTGGATTATTGTGAAATACATCCCTAGGGTGTATACCATGTTCCTGAATCAGACAGCTTTCCCCAGCTTTTTCATCATCACCATCACTTCTCAAAAATCATATAAAAGCCAATCACTACTATAACTGCACCAAAAACCTTTTTTAGCAATCCACTTGGAATTGAAACGGCAATTTTAGCACCCAATAAGCCCCCAAAGAAAAATCCAATACATACAAGAATAGCCACCATTAGGTTTACGTACCCCGCTTTATAGTAAGTCCAAGCTGCCAACAATCCAATAGGTGGAACCATAATAGCAAGAGTAGTACCCTGAGCATGGTGTTGACTCATCCCAAAAAGATAGACCAGTGCAGGCACGATTATAATCCCACCTCCTACTCCTACCAGACCACTCACTATGCCAGCAGCAAGTCCCAGGATCAAATACAGAACAAAACTACCCATAACCCAACCTCCTCAACGATTTAAAAACATCTAAGCCTTTGATGGCTGGATAAATTTTCTCCATTTCAATCTCTCTGTCTAGAATTTAACATAATTCACCTCAATACCAAATATAGCTAAACCTTTAGCATAAAAAATAAAATGATGTTAAAATATGCACGGTATTAAAGAAAAATTGAAATCTGATAGACCAAAAAAGGAGAGAAAGATCAAAAGAATAATATTAATCCCTATTGTCCTGCTTTTTATGCC
>Ga0136651_10001490_pt1 | contig 12886 bp, 8 predicted proteins | sample Mar14236cmmetaG_FD_94867 | JGI IMG/M metagenome (GOLD analysis project Ga0136651, IMG submission 94867) | Marine hydrothermal vent microbial communities from Guaymas Basin, Gulf of California to study Microbial Dark Matter (Phase II) - Marker... ...
AAGCCTGAATACCACACATCTCGTAAATCCTCAACAGCACCCGTGAGGATAAAGGGAAGATTTAAACCTTTAATAACTAACGGATTACCATTGGAACGCGTTTTAATTGCCATCCCCGCATTAATTTTGCCTCCGCATGAGCGCACATACAGATTGTCAGGCACTAGGCTTAAATCAAAAGAATGACTAAAACGGGCTTGCATGGTACGATTTAACAATTGATTTAATCGCTCTCCGGTTTTCAAATAACTATCGTAACCGGATTTTTTATCATGTTGTTCAGTCACTCTAATCGGTGAGACACAATAAAAACTCGCTGCTTCTGTCTCTATCCAAGGTGGGGCAGCATATACATTTGCCATGCGTAAATCTAAGCCACTCCCTTCCACTTGCGTGGGTTCTAGTAAATCTTTTGATTGGATTTTGGCAATTATTGGTGCGATATCCGGATCGCTACTTCCCACGATGACTCGTTGTACTAAATGGAGCCATTGTTTGGGATTAGTATTATTTGTATTGATTGACTTTGACACCACACCAAAGCCCCATCTTACCGGTACATTTTCCTGAGGCTGATAACCGTATTTTCGCATCGCCGCTGCTAATAAGTTGGCGACACTATCACGATCTTTAATAATAGTAGTACGGCAGTGTCGTGGTAAATCTATATATAGCTTTATAGCATCTTGCATTATTATTTTTATATAATCCTAACGTAAAATGTTAATATTAATTTACTCATATATTATACGACATATAATTTATATGTGACTCACTATATAAGTACGTTAGTTTCATATTTCAAGGTTTTTTTATATAATTTTGAAAAAAAATAAATAACAGATAATTACCATGTTGATAAAATTGTTATCATCCAGCCACCTACCATTTAATGCCCCCCGCACTGAGCGTTTGCTTTGTTTAGAAACGCATTTACGGAAAAAATCTGATGGTAGCATGGCATTAAGAAATTACATTGAGCAGCTTGAAGACGAAGGAATTGCCATACCAACACGTCGAACTTTAAATGAAGATTTAAAACGTTATGAAATGTTTTGTGATGATATACAGTATGGCGGAGAGTCTAAATTACTATCACTTGATTCTTCAGCGACACAAGATGCAGTAGCATGGCTTATGGGAAGGGCTTGGTTGGATTCGCCTTTGCGTCCAAGGCTATCTTCTTCTTGTATTAGATGTTTACTTTTAGCAAAGGAACTCCAAGCAGAAGTGGATTTTCCTTATAATCCCCTACGTAAATCGGGTGAACCTTGGATACCAAAAATGATGCGTGGTATCCCGTTACAACTTATACCAGGTACGGATTCAAGCTATATGCAATTACAACTTGACTGGGGTGGAAGGAGTAATATTAATTTAGCGCGTGTACAAAAATATGTCAGCTTCACCGGCAATAAGACGCAAGACTATGTACCGCTTCAAGAAGAGCAAGTTGCGCTTATTACTGTAGAGAGTTCTGATGTATTTTTATTAAAACGTTTGCAGGGACAATTCCCTAATTTCGTCATTGAAAAAGAAAAACAGAGAGTTACCTTGAAAGTAAAAAAATCGCTGGCTCTTATGACAAGGGATATGTTAAAGGCACATCTCGAACGTACCCAAACTTCGGATAGACGAATCTTTTCTGAACAAGAGATTGATAACAACTTGGAGTCTAAACTGTTTACCAAAAACTTGAGTCTCAAGTTACAATACCTTTCTGTACAGTAGAAAGCCAAAAACGGTAGGGCTCCTAACGTCTTTTTGGTGCAACGGCATTTCGTTCTGAAAGGGGCGGCTTTGAGTAGTGAAATGTAACTGACCAGTTTAAGTTGCCCAAGTTGCCCAAATAGGATTTTTAATGGGAACCAATCAGAAATCCTATTTTTGAAAAAATCGGATTTCTTGACCAGACTGATAACGAATTTATTAATTAATCTACTCCCACATAAAAAAACTATCTATTAAGAAAGCGACTGTTTATAACAATCTTGTATCGTTCTGATGATAAAATCTTTACTTCGCTACAAAATGGGTCCTAAAAGAAGTGATTTATCAACTGAAAGATTTACTATATAAATGTTCAGAAAAATAAATTCATACGCATAAGGGCAACTATAAAGCTGTGCAGCCTACATTGCCATTAAGTTAAGCCAGGGCGAACACGCAGGTTCGCCCCTACATATAACATAATACAGAGCCTATTCTTTGCCTTCTACGGAAAATTCAAGGGGCGAATATCCATTAAAAATAATACTCTGCTCCGTTTCTAAACGATAGCCAATATACACAGTAAACTCACCAGATAATCCACTTAAATCGCCCTCAAAAATAGAAACTTCTATTTTTTCAGCAAGGGCTTCGTATTGCGTAGCGGCTTCAAGGTGAGCGATTTCACCATCCCACGTTTTCCAGTTTTCTCCAACGCGCATATAAGTCGTGGTTTTGGTAACCGTTTTGTGGTAAGCCACTATGAGAAGTTCTGCCGATTGCCTAACATGTTTGGTTTCAACAAATAACTGTTCTTCAATCTGAAGTTTTTCAACCTGAACTGGAGTGAGTTTGACACCGTTAGCATGTCGTTGATTTTCGGTGCGAATCTGGCTCAAGAAGCCTGTTTGGCTAGTTATCGCTTTCCCACCGTTATCTATACCCATTCCTGGCATAACAAATTCGACACCTGCACCCAAGCTGACATTTTCTGCTAAATCAACCTGTGGACCAATGATCACATTGTCAAGGTGACTTCCAGACGCAACGGTCAATTCTTCCAAGAATGCAGGATAAAGCGGATCGCCAATAATTGTCTTTCTCAGTATACCGCCTGTAATAGAGGTGTTCGGGTTCAAAAGAACATCTTGTATGGAACCACGCACTTTGCTATTATTAAATATTGCACCGCCCAGACTACCAACGATTTCACCTGCCTCATTGAGACCACTGACAGATGCACCGCGAAAATCAAAGTCTCCAAAATAACCTGAAACGATGATATAACCCGTTGCAATACCACCGGAAACGATTCCTTCAGCGCCGATAGTGACATTAGAGAGCCATCCGTTATTGGTGACTTCTGTTACTATAGTTGCATTGACAATTTGCACACCTTCTTCGATTTCTTTTAAGTCAATGAGTGGTTTGCCACCTCCATTGCAGTTAGAATGTAATGTAGCAATGTCAGAACATGAAATCAAGCCAGTTCCACTTGAAGGTGTTGAAGATACCGGGGGGGTTGAAGGCGACGGAGTTGGTTCCGGGGGAGTTGAAGGCGATGGTGTTGGTTCTGGGGGTGTTGAAGGAGCAGGCGGTGCCTCGCTTGATAAGATTAATATCTGAGACGTAAACGGTGCCAAAGTAATACTATCCGTCACGGTATTGCCGTTTAAATCCCAATAGCTTTTGCCTTCTAAACTGATTGTCTTGTCATTTGCAGTCGGATTAGTGAACAGCACCGATTTTTTGGTGGCATCATACAAAGTCGCATCCACCGGTTCAAAGGTGACATTGTCTAACCAATAATTATCCGCATCATAATCCTTGGTAATGAAAAGGTGCTTACCATAGTTGGTGGTTTTGGGCGATTGAAAGAACATTTCATAATCATTACGATTTTGCTCGTAAGCAAAATATCTTTCTTTTAAAATCTGCCAAGAACCGCCAGGCGTAGTATCATTGGTTCTCAGTTGGATATTGCCAAAACCATTACCAATAATACTAAATTGTAAGCGGTACCATTGATTTTCAATTAAATCAAAAGTATTGGGCATGACATTTAAATTGCCTGTACCTTTATAAACCGCTTGTAAACTACCGCCATCCATTTTGTTCGCGTCATAAAAGATGTTACCTTTCCAATTTGATACATCAGTATCAAAAGTCGAATTGCCGATCAAATTGGTGCCGACATTGGAAACGCTATATTCCTTAATATTTAGCCCACACGAGTTAGAGTGTTGATCATAAGAAGGAAATTGGTTTTGCCAGTGTGCCAAAGAATATTTTTTACCATCCCTTATAGCAACCACCTCACTATAAGGGTTACAGTAAACGTTATTATCAAACGTTCCATGATTGGTAGCATTTGTCAGCGATAGCCCGATTTGGTCCGGTGCGAGCGAGTAAATAATGTTGCCTTCTACAACATTATCGTGTGAGGGACCTTTTTTGTCCTGAACAACGATTTGAGGATCGTTATTATAGACGACATTATTACGGACAATGGTATTAGTGAATGCATTCAGGCGAATACCCATATCAGGATTATTGGCAATGGTATTGCCTTCAATCACATTATCTTTAAAACCACTATCCGATCCGATACCCATGCCATAAGTGGGATGATGCATACAAGGATTACTGTTGGTGCTGCCACAACCATTGGATTCATCAACATTGCCGATACTTTCTAATAAGAAATTGCCTCGGATGATATTACCACTTGAACCAATGGAAATAGCGCCACCGTCATTGAGCAGTGATAGTGCCTTATGAACCACATTATTTTCGATAATATGATGCCCGCCACCTTTTAGGTTAATGCCATTCCAGCCAGTATTTTCAACGGTATTTTGGCGCACAGTCTGAGCTTTCCCAAACACAGAAATGCCGATGCCATAACAAGTACCGCTATATCTGCGACAATACAACGGAAACATACCCGTATTGGTTATCTTGTTTTTTTCGATAATGCTGGCTTGCACATCAAAGTCATTTGCAGCATTGAGTCCAATAGCGGATTTTAAATGATGCTCAAGGGTGTTGCCGCTGACTAACACATTGGCGGAATTCCACACTGTAACCCCAGTGGTATTGTATTCAAAGTGGCAGTTTCTAAGGGTAACATTGTCAGAACTATTAATATTCGCGCCAGCTTTGGTAAAATGACGGAAAGTAAAATCCGCTATCGTGGTATTATCCTCGTGCCAATACACATTAATACCGGTGCCATAAGTTGAGCCTTCTATCAACAAATTATTGGGATTGGCTCCATTTTTTGGATAAAAATAAACCTTTTGGGCAATAGCATCATAGTACCATTCGCCCGGATGATCTAACTCTTCTAATTTTCCATCCAAAAAATAGCCCCATTCTGGCAATTGATTGCCGAGTCCTTCTGCGGTGATTTTACCGTTTGAAGCGGAATAACCGGTGATTTCAAAAACCCTATAATACCAACTATAAGTCCGGATGCGTAAAGTGGCACCTTTCCAATAACTGTCAGGTTTGCCATAATCGGCTAAAACGGGATCAGTAAAGGCATCTGTACCGACACCGGCACCTACTTTGAGCCAATTTTTATCGGCTGGAGAATCCACATTGGGATAACGGGCAATAGTCATTAATTCGTTATTAACGAATAAATGTTCAATCGCGTTGGTATTGCCTTTATCGTCTGTCGTAATAAAAGCAGATACGTCGGCTTCATAAATATTTGCGCCTAATTCTGGATGGATTGTTGGGAGCCAACCAGTAATTGGAACACTGCCGGCAATAATGGGATTGTCGCCGGTACCATAAGCACCAAAAGTGGTTCCTATAACGAACCCATTCGTACTAATCGTACCCCGAAATATATCACCGCGCTTAAAAAGGACCGTGGAATTGTCATCGAATTTAATCGAATTGGCTTTATCAATCGTTTGCCACGCGGTGGCTTCTGAAGTGCCATCATTAGCATCGTTTCCGCTCGAACTGGAAACGTAATAAGTGGCATTGGTTATGGGCGATGCTAAGGCTAAAGCCATTATACTCAATAAATAACCGTATTTTTTCAACATAAAAATTTCCCCAATGATAAATGTGAAATTGTGCTTATCCTAGTTTTTCAGATAAATATTTTCACTGAAGAGCCCCTTGCAAAACTCACCTTTTTCAAGCTTAGAAATCCGATTTTTTCAAAAATCCGATTTCTTAAACCTTATATATTCAGAGTTTTGCAAGAACCTCTGAAAACAATAAGTTTATTCAAGAAATGCAGGTGAATAATAATTTCACAAAGATTAGCTAAAAGGGCAATCACAAGGTTGCTCCGATTTGGAAGTAGTACGGAAACCTCCGCTTTCCGCACTTTCAAAACACAGCATTTTTTGTGCCAATATATTTTCCTGATAATTTTGAACAGAGAGGTTTTCACTTCAAATGAGCTACATTCCTAGCCAGGTAGGGCTCTAACGTCTTGTTGTTGCCCACCTTTCAATCTCAAAAATTTTGCGCTTGTCAACCCCTGAATGGTGGGCTACCTGGCTAAGGAATGGTCACAAAATAACTTCCCGTTTTGTATTTTAGCTTATAATGCGAATTTCGATTTGAACTGTTTGTACCAGGTAGGTTGGGTTAGTGTAGGGTTAATGGCATTGACGCTGGCGCGTGGGAACCCGAAAAAAGGATATAGCATCAGTAGGGCAGATTAATTCATAATTCAATTAGCAATTAAAAATTGCCAATTAAGAATTGCCAATTAAGCATAAGAACAGACAAAAATATTTTTATATTGCCTGAAACCTTTAAAATTATAAAATTTGAAGAAATATTTTTTTTGACCTAAAAAATTATTTCATAAAATGCTTGACCTTTTTTCAAGATGTGATAATATTCATGCCCAAATCATGACTCCCAATTTTTGGCGATTAATGATTGACTTCCGCCACTGAGAACTTTTTTTTGTATCTATGGTCCCGGTCCTTTAGCACAAGCACTTGAAACCCAAGTTTCAAGCGTAAAGGGTAGTCGTTTTAATTGTGGTATTGATTCATATAAGAAGAAACAATCGTAATTAATGTTACTCTGCTCCCAATTACTCAATTATTATTTCCCGCTTTGTCATGGACTTGGGGCTTTTGATATGGAATGGTGGGGTTCGCTATCGCTCTACCCACCCTACGCTCCACTGCCATTAAGTTAAGCATTGGAGTCCAAACCTTTAGATTTGGAAATTCTTTAATTTTAAACCGAATAATCCATTACTTACGGTTTGGATTCCGCTAAAATTCCTTAACTTAATGGCATTGACCCTACGCTCGCTAATTATTGGTTGAGGTGAGTACTAGCAAATTCCAATAATGGATTTGATTTTCGTTTAGTATAACTATGAAAAATATAAATGCTTTTATTAAAGAGAATATTGGTGCTGTAAGCAAAAATGTGTTTGTTGCGCCTGAAATACCTGGCAAGAAATTGAATAACGCGGTGAAAGCGTTTAATTGTGAAGATAATCTCGATTCAATTCTCGCAATCTACGACAACACTTCATTTGGTAGTGCAAAAGAGGGGCTGGTTTTTACGGGTGAAAAAATCATCTATAAACCTTCTTCTTCAGAACCTACCGAACTCCACTTCAATGATTTTGAATCTGTTGAATATATAGAAAATGTCACGGTAAACGAAAAAGGCAAAGAGAAGCGTGAAGAGTACATTGAGATTACCTTGAGTAGTGGTAAAACAGTAACGTTAAAGGATTTATCAAGTTGCAATTACAAAAAGCTTGCAGATCTATTGAAAGAGGCATTTTATGATTTTGACGAATTTGAAGCAGAAAATCAAATCGTTACTACTTTGGCAGAAATGTCAGAAAAGCTTAAAATCGCTTACGTTAAAGTCATAATTAATATGACGTTCGCTGATGATGGCGAAGTGGATGAAAAAGAGTTGGCAGAAATTCTATTATTGATGACCCGCCTTGATTTAAGCACTGACTCTCGTTTTAAGTTAAGGGAATATACAATATCTGAAGCAGGGCAAGAACCGCTTGAACAGCTTTTAGATACTATTGATAAAGAAGCTGGGAGTCACAACAAATCAATCAAGATATCCTTGGTGAAAGATTTAATTAACACATTTATAAGTGCAAATGAAGCTTCTTATAAATACTTTTCTTATAGAAATTTCGAGTTTTTAACGGCAAATCAATCTTTGTTTGATGTATCGGATAAAGAAATCGAGCTTGCGGTTCAGACAATTATGTTGGACTTTAAGATGTTGGATGGAGATTTCACTGATGCGGCATTTAAAAAAGGAATAAAAGAACTGACTGCAAGCGCTGGTGCTGTGGGTGTTCCACTTGCCGCTGTGTATTTGTCAGGCTCTGTTGTTGGTATGTCGGCTGCTGGTATGACATCAGGATTAGCAGCCTTGGGGTTAGGTGGTGTGCTAGGTTTTTCTAGTATGGCGACTGGAATTGGTGTAGCTGTATTGCTCGGTGTGGGTGCATACAAAGGAATTCGTTATATTACCAGTGCTAATACAACCACAGGCAGAGAGCTCATGTTACATTCTGTGATAGAGCAGACTCAGGCTACGATTTCTTTATTAGTAGGTGATATAAACTACATAACAATTAAATTGAATGAAGCGTTATCTAGCCGCCACAGTCAGCAAGATGCAAAAATCAAAAAATTAGTGCTGATGATGATCGTACTAACAGGCGCTGGCAATCAGTTGAATAAAAAATCTGACACTATACAAAACAGTGTAATTATATCTAAATATCCAAGTTTAAAGGTTCTAGATGAATCTAAACTAAAGTCTTTGACATCTGAGCAGACTAAAAAACAGTACTACACCATCGTTCTGGAATACTATGAAGAACAAATCGTTCAGGAAGGAACTAAAGATGGTGAAATGCAAAATGTGAAGCAACTTAGGCTCAAGCCAGAAATACCGACTAAAGAGCTTGAAAAGTTAGTAAGTGTATTTGAAGTGATTGGTTATTTTAAAGCAGCTGCTGTATTGAAAGGAGCTGCTAGTGACATGACTGATAAAGCTAAACGCAAAATTACCGGTTTTTTCTCGAAATGAACAAAAAAGACGATCATGCTGCTGCAATGCTGGTGCAAAAACATCAGCTTTCAAGTGCAGAAGACCAAGTATCTAAAATCGATTCTGCTTTAGACACGCTAATAATGAGTCAAGCTGAAAACGATGCCTGTTTGGATGCAATGCTAAATGACATGGAGGCTCGACTTGAACAAAACAATATATCTTTCGACGAAAATTCGGTTAATACGACTTCTGATGCCTTCAAAGAATTAGAATCATCTATACAAGTATCTGATGATGAACTTCAGTTATGCACTCCCAAACTAGATACTATTGAAACAATAGATTTTGACAGTAAAATGAGCTGGAGTGAGTATATGTCTTGTGTTGAAGAATATGCTTTCAAGCACAATGTTGACTTAACTTCTGATCCATATCAGCAGTTGATGTCTACTACTCAGCGAATTGAATTAGAAAAACGTATTAAAGAGGAGTTCACTATAGTTATCATAAAAAAGCTTGGAGCGAATGTATCCCTTCAGCGAGCAACCCAGAGCTTAGGCGTATGTTGTTAATTGGTCATGGTTCTCTTTGTCTTATTGATGTAGGAGACGCTGCACTTCGTTCTAGTGGCAACATGCTCCAATTTCTGTTGCGTACAAATTTAATGGGTTGGGCAAGGTTTGGCACGCTAGCTTTAAAAGAGTTATCTGTTTGGCATAATGCAGGACACATAGATGCCGATGCAGTTGATGATTATTTAGATATTGAGTACAAAAAAATGCTAAAAATCTAAATTAGAAAGAATAATGAAAAAGGGGCCATGCTCGATTTAATTTTTAATCTTGGATTTTTATACAAATTGTAATGTTAAAAAAACAATTAGACCCTGGTCCCTTTAATTGAAAACGGTATTTTCAATGAAATAGTCAGCCGATTTTATCTCAATCACTATAATTTTGCCTTTTAATTTTTCTATCGGTAATTGGGGCAAAATTTGCGTGTTATTAATCTGTTCACCTTTATCATGAAGTTCAGACATTTTTAGAGTTACCTTCTATCGCAAACGTAAAAATTGGGGAATGATGAGTCGCTTGTTGCCGCTGCACCAAAAACACGTTAGGAGCCCTACCTGGCTCGTTTCACTTGAAATGACAAAAACGCAAATTGTGACGGTGTAAAGTATAATAAGAATGGGCAACCACAAGGGATTGCCCTACATAAGAATAGGCAACATTTGAGAATGTTCAGAATAGAACAGATTATTTTGTTAATTTTTTAATTCTGATTCCACCCGTTCCCACGCAGATAACAATCCACAATAGCCCATTTTTTCTAGCATTTCTCGTGCTTTTTGCAAATATAATTGGGCTTTATCTAAATCATTCTCAGAAAAAGCGATTCTAGCACCTAACAAATCCAATTCTGGATCACGAAGATGATAGCCGGTAATTTCAATAAATTCTTTTGCCGTTTTATAGCATTCATTGGCAGTGCTATTTTGATCAAGATAAAGGTTTCCCTGTAACAGGGCAGTATCAACCAAAAAAAGTTTCATTCCACAAGTTTGGATAATATCTAAGCTTTCATCAAGATCACGTTGTGCGGCTTCAATATCTTGCTGGAAACGTGAAAAATTAGCCCGTGCAAGTAACACCATTGGCAAAAAATTCATTTTGCTGGCTTTACGAATGCCTAAAACCGCTTCATTAAAGTAGATTAAATGTTCGGAAGGATCAATGAGCATCGGGTTTTGTGCCCTGGCTATGGTAAGGGAATTCAATGCTTTATCCACTAATTGATTATCATGGCAAGCCATTTCATGGGCATACTGACCGCGATTTAAAACGGCATCCGTCACCTCGGCAGAAGTCGCCTGATCAAGTAATAAACTACAATATTGAGCACCCCATAATGAACATAAGTAAGGTGATTCAGGGTTGCGCTTTGCTTGCAATTTTTCAGCGAGGGTAAATTGTTCTAAAGCTTCATTCAATTTGCCCAGCCGATGCAAGACGGTGGCTAATTTTGCGTGGCTCGCCATTTGACTAAACAGTGGATTTTTATTAGTCTGATTGGCATATTTAAGAGCCTGTTGAGCCACGTTTTCGGCTTCATCCAGTTGTCCAATGAGTATATGTAAATCGACCAAATTGCGGGCTGAAACTGCGGCATTAGCCCACATTTTAAGTCGATCAACGATTTTAATATCAATTTGTCGGGGTTTAATCGCTTCAAATAAGCGTCCTAACGACATCATATAAAAAGAAGTTTGTCCCAATAATAAAGCCAAATCTTGTTCGATCAAACCATTATTCACCGGTTTGTCCCAACCGTCTGGAAAAAAAGCGGACAACGCGGTCAAGTCGTGAGCATAAGCCCCCAATTGTTTTGTGCTATAATGCTCACTACCACGACGGATGCGTTCAATATAGACTTCTTTCCACGCTTTTTGATATTCACCAGCTAAACAGCCATGAACGACAGCTCTGTATAGTGGTTCTAATTTTTCTAACCTGTCAGGTTGATGTTTTTCTGGGACCGATTGATAATATTCAAATAACACTTGTTGTGCTTGCCGATAGGCTTTTGGTTCTCGTTCCCGAAAGGTTTGACCAAAATAATGGCGTACCAAAGGATGCGTATCCCATTGGTGTCGTTCCCCATGACTATCGTCTTTCAATAACAAACCAGCCTGTTCTAAGCGTTGCTCTAATTGTTGCCAATCCTTACGCTTTAACTGGGCTAAAGGTTTAGCATATTCGGCGCGTTCCACCAAAATTTGTTTTTCGGGAAGCCCCATCGGGCGTTCAAAGAGTCCCATTAAACGTAATAAAATCCGTTCTAACACAACTGGTTTTTTGAAACGGTGGTAAACACGTTGAATAAAGTTAGCTGATTGCCAATAGTCTTTATCATAATAACGTAATACGTGCAGGGCATTTTCCCCTGCTAAACTTTCTTCAAATAAATTAGGTAATTGATCGCGGCGTTGGATGTCACCATGGAAACGTTCAACCAATAACCTGCCCATTAAAACTAATCCTAATGCATGTCCCCCCATATCATGACTAGCCGCTTCTAAATCAGCTTGGCTACCTTTGACGTTGAGACTTTGTAATAAATTAGCACCAGCTTGATCGCTTAAAACCTGCAAATCAATAGGGACATAACCCTCCCATTTTTCAAGTTCAACCACGGGTTGACGGGTAGCAATGATCACTAAACTTTTATCGCCTGATTCACCTAAGCGATAATAGCGAATACAACGCAATAGTTCTTTGATGGCGACATCAGTGACTTCACCCCCTTGCATATGTACTGGATGTTGTAATGGTTCCAATCCATCTAACAATAATAGGGAATGGTGTTCGCGTAGCCGTTCGGCTAAAGCCCTCGCCTTTTCGATTTCATCTTTAGGTATCGTTCCTTTATAATCAAAAAAAGGTAAAGCCGCTTCAAAAAAAGGCGCGGATGAATTCAGCTTTTGATGTGAATTTTGGCTATAAAATGACCAGGCAAATACACGAGTTGCCTCGCCATATTTGGGTTCAAGATGTTTTCGAGGTTTGAGTTTTTTGAAAAAAAACTCAAACCTCGAAACCATTCCCAGATTAAGGCGGATTTGCCAACCCCGCCCCCGGCAATCATGGCGACAATAGCCTTTTTCGGATCTTTGAAGGCTTCATCCAGTTGCGCTAATTCGGTTTCGCGCCCCACCAATTGGGTGGTAGGTTCTGGTAATCGATCAAGATCAACTCTTAGTTGACTTAGCGTCGTCTCGTTTTCAAGCTTATTAGGAGTGGGTTCTTGTGAACCCAAAAACTTCTGAGCCTGGACTTTTCTAAAAATGAACCATAAGCTTATTAATATTAAAATGCCATAGCCAATCCATAATGGAGGGTAGGCAAAAAGACCGAAAGAAGATTCGATACTGACAATAATCCCTATAATAATAGTTGCTGTACCTAAAATTTTATTCCATTTATCATGTGTAATCATAATATTCACTCAAATATTGAAATTGGATTTAATATATTAACATATCATATCTAATTAAAAAAGTATCCTATTGGGTGGCAGTTGGGTCAATGCCATTAAGTATCGCTGCGGGCGAACACGCAGGTTAGCA
>Ga0136651_10001495_pt1 | contig 12873 bp, 9 predicted proteins | sample Mar14236cmmetaG_FD_94867 | JGI IMG/M metagenome (GOLD analysis project Ga0136651, IMG submission 94867) | Marine hydrothermal vent microbial communities from Guaymas Basin, Gulf of California to study Microbial Dark Matter (Phase II) - Marker... ...
CAGACAGCAGCAGGGACAGCAATTGCAAATGGTCATCAGTTCTTCGGTCGGTGTTACACCCAGCCAAACCGAATCTAAGCGGTTGCTTCCAATAGAATGCACAAGTCCGGCTTCGCGACAGCGTTGGACATGCTCCAGGGCTTCTTCTTTTGTTACCAGACGGCCAAATTTTGAGTTGATCTGCAAGACAGGTTTACCCAAGAAGAGGCAGCCCAGATCCCTGGGATAATCCTGACATTTATCTCCTTCCCGGCAGATGCAGAAATTCATGATCCAGTGGTGATTGGCTTTATCAATATAATGTTCCACCACCTGGGAGGGAATGATCATGCTTTCGGGTCGGTTCAGGGGTTCATTAATTTGAATTGTCTGGTCCCTGGGCAGAACGTACATCTCATCTCCCCGGAAAAGCAAGTGGTCAACCAGGTTGCCGACCAAAGGCACCCTGGTAAGTTTGGCAAGGGAATGCCGGGTGGGGTAGATTGTTTTTAGAAAATTGATAAACCAGACGGGAGTGCTCATTTTTGTGTTTGACTATTCTTTGTAGTTTATATTGGTAGATTATAACTGAGATATTCCCTTGTTTATTCTAGAGTAATTCAGAAATCGGCGTCTGCTGATTTCTGATTATGGTACACTGAACGCGATGGATCAAAAAACGTTAAAAACTCTGGAATACCCCTGTGTGTTGGCTGCCCTTGCTGCCCGATGCCAATTTAATCCTGCCCGGGAAAAAGCTCTGGAATTGCAGCCCTCTGCAGATCTGGATGAGGTCCGCCTGTTGCAAAAAGAGACGGTGGACGCAGTAGGGCTATTAACTTTGAATCCTGGAACAACCATTGGTGGGGCGAGAGATCTGAGGCCAATCGTGGAAGATGCTCAGCGCGGTCTTGTGCTTGAACCCGCCCGACTGCTGCAGGTCAAGGATTCCCTGGTAGCAGCCCGCAATTTGAAGCGAGTATTCCAAAAGGACCAGGGAGAATTCCCGACCCTGGAGAGTATTTCCGAACAGCTTCCGGATTCACTGGGTTTGGTAAGTTTGATATCCAAAGTGGTATCAGACCAGGACGAGATCCTGGATACAGCTTCGGATAAACTGGGACAAATTCGCAGAGATTTAAGAACACAACACACACGCCTCAAGAATCGCATGGGCCAGATGTTAAAAAGGCCTGAGGTTTCTAAATACCTGCAGGAATCGATTATTACCCAGCGCAACGGCCGTTATGTGCTGCCTTTAAAGGCGGAGGCCAGAACCAATGTGCCGGGCATCGTGCACGATCAATCCACATCCGGTGCGACGATTTTTGTCGAACCCCAAGTGATGGTGGAAGCTAATAATAAATTCCGTAAACTGGAGCTGGATGAGCGCGATGAGATCCAGCGCATTCTGGCAGAATTGACGGCCAAAGTAGCTGAACACGGTCCAGTTCTGCAGGAGATGGTTGAAGTTTTGACCCGGTTGGACCTGGCTTTTGCCCGGGGTAGATATGCCCTGGAGTTGAATGCTTTTCCGCCGACTATTCATCCTTTTCCTAAAAAACCAGGACCAGGTCACCCAGGAGTTGTCTTAAGGCTGTTTGGAGCCCGGCATCCCCTGTTGGACCCCCATCAGGTGGTAGCGATTGATGTCGCTCTGGATAAAGATACCTATGCCCTGATCATAACTGGACCTAACACCGGTGGAAAAACCGTCACTCTAAAAACAGTTGGTTTGCTGGTCCTGATGGCCCAAACAGGGATGCACATTCCCGTATCTGGAAATTCTGAGATCAGCCTGTTTTCGAATATCTACGCCGATATTGGGGATGAACAATCCATAGAACAATCCTTGTCCACCTTTTCTGGCCATATCACTAATATCATCAAGATCCTGAAAAAAGTTGACCGCCGTTCACTGGTGATCCTGGATGAGTTAGGCGCTGGCACAGATCCGCAGGAAGGGGCCGCGTTGGCCCGATCCTTGATGTCGAACTTGCTAGAGCGGGGTATCACCACCTTGGTTACCACCCACCATCCGGATCTGAAAGCATATGCCCATACTACACCTGGAGTGATCAACGCCTCTGTAGAATTCGACCTGGAAAGTTTACGACCGACCTACCATCTCACAATCGGTCTTCCGGGACGATCAAATGCCCTGGCCATTGCCGGCAGGTTAGGACTTCCTGACGAAATCATTCAGACAGCCAGGGGAACGCTTGATCCATCTGATCTGCAGGCAGATGATCTATTAGATGAGATTCACCGCCAGCGTAAACTTGCAGATGATACACGCTTATCGGCGGAAAAAGCCCATCAGGAAGTAGAAAAATTAAGGATCCAGCTGGCTGACCGGATTGTGGAAGTTGAGGATGAACGCTTTGAAACTCTGGAAAAGATCCAGCGTGAATCCAGGGATAAACTTCAGTCCCTGCAAAACGAGCTTGATTCGATCAAGGAAGACCTGGAAAAGGATCAAATCCCAGAGGAAAAGATCGAAGAATTAGAAGAAAAAGCCGAGCAGGTTGAAGAAGAGATCTCCCGACCCATTCCGAAGAAAAAAAGAAAGCTTGATCTGCCCATACCCAGTGGACCTATCGGGGAAGGTGATAAAGTCTATCTTCGATCATTGGGAAAAAAGGGTGTGGTGTTATCGGTTAATGGGAACTCCGTTGAAATCCAGATTGGGAATATACGGGTGAGAGCCCAGAAATCAGATCTTGAACATACAATCCAGGAGGAGACCCCAGAGGTGCGGGCCAGTTATGAAGCGGTGGTCCGCACGCATACCGATGTGGTTTCACCGGGTATGGAATTGGATCTTCGCGGGCAGAACGTGGATGAAGCTCTCGAGAATCTGGGTTTTTTCCTGGACAAAGCCTTCCTGGCGGGTTTGCCCTGGGCTCGGATCATTCACGGCATAGGCACCGGCAGGCTCAGAAAAGCCGTCCGCAATATTCTCAAGGAACATTCCCAGGTAGATCACTTTAAACCAGGGAAAGAAGGTGAAGGGGGAGACGGGGTTTCGGTGGTGAGCTTCCTGGAATAGTTTGTAAAATTTAATAATCGGAAGCGGTTTCCTTAAAAGAAACCGCTTCTTTTGTGTTAAATATGAAGGTTGCGGGACCTTGATTATTGTTCTAATTATTTCAAATTTCTTCATTATTCAAAACCGGTAGCGGGATGAGGAGATCGGGTTTTATATTGGCTGGCTGACCTTCCCGGGATAGATAAAACCTCAACAGTTATTTCCGAGAATTCTTCATTTTCTGTTCATAATCCCTTAACAATAACCTAATAACTCACACGTATACTTAAGTTTGTTAATGATAAATACAGATAAGGAGTAAGTCATGAAAAAAATGTTATTGGTAGTTTCAATTCTTTTGGTTGCAGTAGTGGCATTAAGTGTCGCAAGCCCGGCGATGGCATCCGAGTCACTCAAAGGTGGACCCCGAAACGGCGATCCTGAAGCCTTGGGGCTCAAAGACAATTCCCATTTGGGTGTTCTTGGTACAGGAACTGGTGTTCCGGTAAACCAAAATCTTTCCATCAATCAGGAAATTGCTATGGATGGCTTACTGGATGACATTATCCATGAAAACCTGGCTAGCGAATTAGGTATTTCTAGTGAGGTTTTGGCTGAGCGTTTAGCTGCTGGTGAGTCCATCTATGATGTTGCTATCAGCCTGGGTTTTGATGCGGCTTCATTCAGTGTGTTGATGGCTGATGCTCGGGCCGATGCTCTGGTTCAAGCTGTTGATCTCGGTCTGCTTTCCCAGGAACAAGCCGATTGGGTGGCTTCACGGGGTTTTGGAAATCCTGTATTTGAGAATGGGGACGACTGCAAAATAAATTAGAACAATCAAAAAGAGCTAATCTGTTTTAGAATAGCTCGGAAAATACTAAAAACAAAGGCTTGTTATTACTGACAGGTCTTTGTTTTAATTAAATTCTTCCTTCGTGTTAAATATTAAGGATGCGGGGTCCTGATTATTAAGAAAAATTTTACCAACTAATACCTTTTTAAGCCGGGAATAAATCCCCGGCCTATTCGATGGAAGCCCATCTAGAAGAGGGGCTTCTTTTGTTGTACGATCTAACATATAGAAAGGGGGAAATCTATGGGATCGTCATATCATCAGTTGTATTACCATCTAGTGTGGAGTACTTATCGCCGCCATGAGTTGATCAATGTAGAAATGGAGCAAGATCTAAAGAGATTGATCCAAGACAAGATAATTGAACATAAATCTGAGCTTCTTAGTTTTGGTTGTACAACGGATCATGTTCATCTTCTTGTGAGATTGCACCTTGCAGTTTGTGTTTCCGGGATCGTTGGTGAGATCAAAGGGTACTCTTCTTATGTGCTTGCCAATCGGATCTATCCTGACAGTGGTTTTCGCTGGCAGGGTGGGTTTGGTGCGCTGTCAGTTAGTGAAAAGGACCTGCCGAGGCTGGCTCAGTATATCAAAAATCAAAAAGACCACCACTGTCAAAATGACATTGATCAAAAATGGGAAAAGATTAGTTAATTGAAATTGCCCTTCAGGGCGGTTTGATATGAGTTAGCTCCCGGGTTCAATCGGGAGAGGGTTAGTTAATAACCAAGGTGTATATAATCCATGCAAAAAGGATTTATTTTGTGGACTGATTTTGTCCGGGAATGAATCCCCGTCTTATTTGATGCAAGCCCTGCTAGAAGAGGGCTTGGTCGACTGAACTTTCTGACAAACAGAAAGCGTCCTGAATGACGCTTTGGGTTGAAATAGCTCCCGGTTTCAATCGGGAGTATTGTAGCCAGGATCAGATCGGGTTAAATTCGGGAACAAATTCCCCCCACTATTCGTCATAACAGAGTAAATTAATAACAATTATGATGGAGCGACACATGAAGAAAAAAAACCTATTACAAATCATCATCCAGGCGGGTCTGTTGATCTGTCTCTCCGGCTGTTCAGCCATAGCTGGTGTGATGCCTGGGGATTCGACTTCCCAGGTGCTGGAGTCGAAGATACCACGGGCAGAGGTGGGTCTCGTTGGCGAGGATGATCTAGTCCAATTGGCCTCTGATAACAGGGTGTTTGCGCTGGATCTGTATCACCAGCTCGAAGCAAGGGAAGGCAACTTGTTTTATTCTCCCTTTAGCATTTCCTCTGCCTTGGCGATGACCTATGCCGGAGCGGAAGGAAAAACTGCCGAGGAAATGGCGGAAGTCTTCCATTTTCTGATGGAAGAGGACAGGCTGCATCCCGCCTTTAATGCCCTGGACCAATACCTGGAGAGCTTGGCGGCACAGGAAATACCAGATGATATGGGCGAAGCTTTTCAATTGAATATCGCCAATGCCATCTGGGGCCAGAAGGATTTCCATTTTGAGAGCGATTTCTTGGATACCCTGGCTGCTAATTATGGCGCTGGATTGCGATTGTTGGACTATGTTCTGGAACCTGAAAAATCCCGGCTCAAAATCAATGACTGGGTCAGCGATCAAACCAAGGAAAGGATCCAGAATTTGATACCCCAGGGAGCGATCAATAGTGATACCCGCCTGGTGTTAAGCAATGCTATCTATTTTAAAGCCACCTGGTTGGAGTCCTTTGAGGAATCTTTAACAGAAGACGGGGTTTTCTACGGCTTGGGCGGCGAGGAAATTATCACGCCGATGATGAGCCTGAGTTCAGATGCCAGCTTCCCTTATTACCAGGGAGATGGTTTACAGGTGGTGGAGCTGCCATATTTGGGCGGTCAGGTATCGATGCTGGTGCTGATGCCTGAACAGGGACAGTTCTCTGGTTTCGAAGAGAGCTTGAATGCCGAAAATTTGGATCAGATTATAGGCAATCTGGCCTATCAGCCCATGTATCTAAATTTCCCAAAATTTGAATTTGAGACGGAGATCAGTTTGGCAAATATTTTGGCTGAAATGGGTATGCCCAGTGCGTTCAGCGACGCGGCGGATTTTTCTGGTATGACCGGCACCAGAGACCTATTTATCTCAGATGTGTTTCACAAGGCTTTTGTGAGCGTGGACGAGGAAGGTACCGAAGCAGCAGCCGCGACTGCAGTGTTGATGGAACTGACCTCTGCTCCGGAGAATCCGATCCGGCTGGTTGTGGATCGCCCCTTCCTGTTTTTGGTTAGGGATACACAGACTAACTCGATCTTGTTTATGGGCAGGGTGGTAAAGCCCTAAAATGAATTTCATTTGGATGTTTTCTATAAAGATCTAAATAATATAATATATCCCTCGAAAGAGGGATTTATTTCTTCTACATTTATATTCAGTAAACCAACTACAAATCCTTCCAACCTGTAATTTTGAGCTGCCGTCCCCCATCTTTTGTCTTAGGTCAATTCTTCTTACGGAAGAAAAGTAAGCTCAACTGTCATTCCCCAGCGCAAATCTGCATTGCCCTCATCCAAACTGATAGTGACTGTATAAATAATATCACCTGCCTGGGTCTTGAAGGACTGCCCGATCCGTTCCACTTTTCCGGTCAAGAAGGTTTCCGGCAAAGAGTCGGGAACAATGTTTACCGTTTGGTCCAGGCTGATTTTGACCACTTCTAGCTCGGTCAGATCGCTGGTTTCGATGATAAATTCACTCAGATCGGCCAGTTGGGCTGCTCTGGCTTCGGGGCCAACAAACTGACCTTCTTCCAGGTATATGTCTGTAACTGTTCCAGCGAAAGGAGCAGTTAATGTGTAGTTATCAAGCATATCCCTGGCAGCGATCATACTGGCTTCCGCGGCTGCGAGGCGGGATTCCAACAAGGTTTGTCGATCGAGGTCAACACCCTCTTCCAGCCACATCTCATATTCCCTTTTAGCTTCGGCTTCAGCAGCCAGGGCGGCATCAAGGTTTGCCCTGGGGCGGTCGATCTCTCGTCGGGCTTTTTCCAAATCGCGTTGGGCATCGTTGAAGTATTCCTGAGCATCCTCTAGATCGTCTGCGGCTGCCTGCCTGGCATAGTTATCCTCATCGACATCCTCGTATTTTCCCCAATCTTCCTGGGCTTCCTCTAATTCAGATTCGCGGTCCCTAACTTCAATCAGGGCATCGTCAATTCGATCTTCCAGGTAATCATGGTCGAGATCTTCCCATTCGCGTTCGGCGTCCCCCCGCTGCGCCTGGATATCCAGATAGGCTTGCCAGGCGTTTGCGGCTGCTAATTCTGATGTTCGGTTGAAATCAGCATAGTCTTGTTGAACCAAGATTAATTCAAGTTCAGCCGCTTGCAGGGAAGCTTCCACTTTTTCGCTGTCAGCCAGGATCATAAGGGGTTGACCTTTAGTGACCTTTTCACCTTCACCGACCAGGATCTCAGCGACCCTGCCCTGAGCGGAGAAGTTGAGCCAGCTATCACGGGCAGGAAGTAAGTGTCCTTCCGCGATGACATGATCCAGGCTGATACTAACAATTGGCTCAGGGATCGGGGTCTCACTCCCCCCGCAAGCACTTAATGCGAAGAGGAGGACCAGGCTCAGGAATAGGATAATTTTAGTTTTATGAGTGTTCATATTCATATCCTTTATTATGGTAGTAAAAATCAACTAACTATTTTTTATTCGTATGCTAAAACCTCGCGAATCGTCAACCTGGCCGCATTGCGAGCGGGCAGGACGCTGGCCAGGGATGAGAGAATTATCACCAACCCCAACCAGATCAAATAACCCACCGGGGTGAAGACCACGGCGATGGGTGTGGCGAATACGGCATCACTGACAATATTGGAGAGTAAATAGGTAAATGGGACCGCAAGGATCATCCCTAATCCAAAAGATATCATGCCGATCAGGATGCCCTCTGCGATCACCATGCGGATAATCTCCAGGTCGGTGGCCCCAATAGCTCGCATGATACCGATTTCCCGGGTCCGTTCCAGAACGTTCATACTCATCGTTCCGGCCAACCCCATGGATCCGACTGTGGCCGTAAGCAGGGCCATGATCAGCAGGAATGTGATCAGAATATCTAAACTTTCCACGGCACTGTCCAGGGTTGATAATCCGGGGGTGGCTTCCTGCACCCGAAAGCCCTGTGCTCTGAAATAGGCGTCCAGGTCTTTGGCCATAACCTCCTGTGAGGCTAGATCATGCTGTTGGATTTCGATCCGGTAGGAGAAAGAGCGGTTGGCCAGATTTTGTTCACGGGATATATACTCATATGGCGCATAACCGATCACTCCTTCCAATCCGATGAACTTGAATATGCCCACTACTTCCCAGTATTCCTCTTTTCCGTTGATTTTAAGCGGGATAGTATCTCCGACTTCCAAATCGGGATAATAATCGTATATGCCTTCAGCGACCGTAAGTTTTTTCACATCACCTGGTTCAATCCAGCGCCCTTCAATCATCATAGGTGAAACCAGATCGCTTCCTCCCGGCGGCGCCAGAATGCTGATGTTTTCGGCTGTAGAGCCGTCAGGAAATAAGATCTCTGCGCTGGCGTATGACCATCCTTCCACATGAACCACCCGTGGATCCTGGTAGGCGTACTGCTTGATCTCTTCCAGCCTGTATGGTTTTTCAAAGTCAAGAGTGACATCTGCCATGAAATAGTTGCCGATATTATCCACGTAGGTATGCAGAGTGTCCCGGACATTAAAGACGGAGACAAAAATTGCCCCACCCATTGTGAGGGTGAAGAGCGTCAGCATTAAACGTCCCCGCTGTCTAAATGTGTTGCGGAGAGAAATCAGCATTTGGCGGGGGATGCGGATTCCGCGGTCAGCCAGGGCCTGGGTGGTTTTGAGCTGAAATCCCTCGAACCGGGATTCCCTTTCTTTGCCCACTTGATCTCTCCCGCTGGAAACCCGGCCCTGATCCCCATCGAGGGCCTTTTGAACGGTGACTTTTGATCCCTTTATCACGGGCACGAAACCTGCTACAAGGGGAACCAGGATGCCAACCGCTACTTGAAGGATGAAGGAGAGAGGTACAATGCGGTATCCCAGCAGCGAGAATCCCATTTCGTCGGCAATATATTGGGCCAGCCAATAGGCACCCTGCCCTCCGGCTGGAATGGCGATCAAGAGCGCTAAAAATCCAAAGACCAACAGCTGCACCAAATACATTCTAAAGATGATTTGATCCTGCCCTCCAATCAGTTTCATGACACCGATATGGCGCAGATGTTGATTGAGCAGGGCGCTGAGGGTATTGGCTATCAACGAGCTGGAGAGGAAGACAATTAGAACCCCTAGGACCATTAAGATTCCCAGAACTGCATTGATGGTAGGCTCCAGGGGATGTTCATGCGTTTTAGAGCGGAAAGTACGGCCAATTCCGTAGTCGTTTTTTTCGATCTTGTCTGTGAGATCAGCAATCACAGAACGGATATGCTCGTCATCATCCTGTCCGGTTTCAACGGTTGCAAAAATGCGGTTGAACTGATCTGGTTCAGCAAAGAATTTTAAAGTATCTGAAGTGATGTAAGCCAGGGGCGGAGCGAGAAAGTCGATGGCGCCAGTAGATGAATCCATCACAATCCCGGCCACTATAATTTCTTTGATGGTTTCATCCCGGAGCTGAATTTCCAGGTTCTCTCCAGGAGATATGTTCAGCTCTTCCAGCACATCACGCTCAAGCAAGATCTGGTTTTTTTCTGGTGCTGCACCGCCAGTGACAGGTTGGAGAAGATTGATCTTGTTCTCGTCAAAATTTTTCATGGACACTACATCAACCGTTGTCCACTGGGTTTCTCCCGGAATGCGCACTTTGAGGTTGAATACCCGGCGCGCTTCAGCTTCTTTAATCCCCTCAAAATTCCGGATTGTATTCAGAAGGTCCTGATCAAAATCATCCATCCGGATTTCTATATTAGATGGATTATTGGCCGCGTAGCTCATGCCCATATCCTCTGAAATAATTACATAAGCGCCGGCGATAACACCTATCGCGAATATACCCACGGCAATAGAAAAGACCACCAATATGGTGCGGGCTTTATTATCGATCAGATCTGAGAGCACTTTTCGCCAACGGGGGCGCATAATTTCTCCTGACAGGCTTCAGCCTCTTCCAAATAATCCTTTTTTCTTGGTGCGGGTGATGTTCTGATTCTCATCCAGGCGCTGCTGAACAATGCGGCAGATGGCTTCCTCAGTGAGGGGCGATTGGTCCATCAGCCACTGAAAATCCTCCCGGGGGAGGGCTAAAAGCTCAACAGGGCCCTGATCAGAAGCCCGCACGCTGGCGATGGCCTTGCCGCCTTTAAGCAGGGAGATCTCGCCAAAAAAATCATTCTTTTTCAGGGAGGTGATCACCAAGTCATCCCGGAAGTGCCCCTGGAGGACGATCTCTACCTGACCTTTCTGGATCATATAAAAATTTTCAACACGATTGCGCTGCTCGAGGATGGTCGCTCCTGGCTGATAATAAAGAGGCTGGACCCGGTGGCTGAGCTCCATCATCAAAGGATGGGTCAGGAGCGGCAGGGATTGGGCGATGGTCTCATTAACCAGCTCCCCGTCGGAAATGAAGATCGTTCGGGAAGCCCGTTTGGTCATCGAAGGATCGTGGGTGACCATCAGGATGGTTTTCCCGCGCCGGGAAAGCTCTTCAAAGAGATCGATGATCTTTCCGGCAGAGCGGGAATCCAGGTTGCCGGTGGGCTCATCAGCTACCAGGATGGGCGCGTCGGTGGCCAGGGCGCGGGCAATGGCCGCGCTCTGCTGCTGACCCCGTGAGACGGCCCGCGGGAGCTGCTGGGCCTGGTCTTTCAGTCCGACCAGTTCCAATAATTCGAGGGCTTTTTTGGGCCGCTGGTCGATCTCGTACATGCCGACATAATCCATGGGCAGCATGACATTTTCCATCAGGTTGAGCATGGGCAGGAGCTGGAAGAACTGGAAAACAATGCCCAGGTTGCGTCCCCGCCACAGGGAGCGCTGGCTTTCAGTGAGGGAGTAGATATCCTTTCCATCCACCAGGACCTGGCCGCCGGTGGGGTGGTCGATGCCGGTGAGCATATTCAGCAGTGTTGATTTTCCGCTGCCGGACTTGCCGATCAAGGCCGCAAATTCGCCCTGCTCCAGGCTGAGGTCAACGCCGCGCAGGGCAGTGAAGTCACCCGCCGTGGTGTGGTAGGTTTTGACGACATCCAGCATCTGGATCAAACCCTGATTCTGGTCCGCGGGAAAACTGCCGGGTTGAATTTTCATAACTCAATCCCTTTCCCGACCAGTTGGCCATCTGCGATCTGAATATAACGAGAGAAGCGGGGTAAAAGCCCCTGGTCATGGGTGACCATTATAATGGTGCGGTTGTCATCTAATAATCGCTGGAACAGTTTGAAGATATGGTCGGCGGTGACGGAATCCAGGCTGCCGGTGGGCTCATCGGCTACCAGCAGGGGTGGGTCGTTGGCCAGGGCGCGGGCGATGGCCACTCGCTGCTGCTGGCCGCCCGAAATCTCGGAGGGGTATTTGTTGATATGTTCGCTGAGCTCGACCATATTTAATAATTCCAGAGCCCGCTCCCGGCTTTTGCGGGGATGATAAAACCCACTCAGATCCATGGGCATCATCACATTCTGGGCCAGGGTCAGCATGGGCAGGAGCTGGAAGGATTGATAGATCACACCCAGGTTGCGGCCCCGCCAGAGGGTGAGCTCGTTTTCACTCAGTTGATCCAGATTGACGGAAGTACCGTTGGTATGAGCCCGGACCTGGCCGGCACTGATCTGGTCGACCCCGGTGATCATATTCAGGAGAGTGGATTTACCAGCTCCGGATTTGCCGATCACACCCAGGAATTCACCGCGATAAATATCGAGGTTGATACCCTGCAGGGCAGGGAAAGATCCCGCTTTGGTGACGTAGTTCTTCACTACGCCGCGCAGTTCGATCAGGGGAGATTGGAAGTCAGTCATTTAGGTCCATTTTCCGTATCATTTATTATTTTCCGGTTTTTTTTCTACCCGGTGTCATCACCTGCCAGATAGGTTTGACCACCAGTTCAAAAAAGATCTCACCCATCTCCTGAGAAGAGGGAGTCAGGTCATTCTCTAGCCACCAGCTGATCAGGGAAAAGGCTGAGCTAATGATGTGGCTGGCCGCCAGGCTGGCGGGAATATTCTCCTGGGGTAGTTTGGATAAAAAATATTCCAGCCTTTGGGTAGCCCGCTTCATGACCGGGTCGAAGACAAAACCCATGCCCTCGTCCAGCAGCAAAAAGCGGATGTTCAATTGGTTCTCATCGACGTGCTGGAAGAGCGTATGCCCGATTTGAAGAATGTACTGTTCAGGGTTTGCAGCCAACTCTCCCATCTGGGATAAGTTAAGAATTTTAAATAAATCATCCAGCCTGTCCTGGGCGACGCTGATCAGAAGCTCATCCAGCCCGTTGTAATGGCGGAAGTAAGTGCGGTAGCCGATGTCGGCCCGCTTGGTGACATCCTGAATGGTGATATTGCGGTAGCCTTTTTCCTGGGCTTCCGCGATTAGCGCGTCCCCGAGCAATTTTTGGGTCCTGAGAATCCTTTTATCCTGAGTCATTGTTATGGCACCTCGAATGCGTTATGGCAGTCGACGGGTCATAATTCTATCCCAGAGGGGGAATTGGTCAAGGTGCTGGGGATCATGTGGGGCATACAAGATTGTCAGGGGAAAAATGACGGGAGTCATGGGAAGGGGAGAAATATTTATTGCTGCTGAGTCGCTAGTACTTTACATTATGTAAAGTACGCTTGACATCCAGAGAGAATTGTTGTAGAATGTAAGTGTCAAGCACGCTTTACATAAGGAGTAATTGAATTATGAAGACCGAAGAACGACGATCCCTTGGAAATGAAGAGATCAAAACAATTATCATGACCGCTATCACTGGCGCTGCTTATGGGCTTTTAGTTGGATACGGCTTTGAATTCAACCTGGGTCTTGG
>Ga0136651_10001496_pt1 | contig 12865 bp, 11 predicted proteins | sample Mar14236cmmetaG_FD_94867 | JGI IMG/M metagenome (GOLD analysis project Ga0136651, IMG submission 94867) | Marine hydrothermal vent microbial communities from Guaymas Basin, Gulf of California to study Microbial Dark Matter (Phase II) - Marker... ...
CATGATAAAAATTACGTTGGATTTAACATAAAGAACCTCGATTTTTCTCAAAAAGTTTTGTTTACAGTAATAGCGGTACTTATCGGACCGATAACAGAAGAATTAATCTTTAGAGGTATGGTGTATAATTTTCTAAAAAATTTTATGAAGGTAGAATCATCGATCATCATAACATCATTGTTTTTTGCGTTGTTTCACCCTTTAGAAACGTTTCCTGAAATACTATTGTTGAGTATTTTAATAAATTATTTCTATGAAACTCGTGCCAATTTAGTAGTACCGATTACATTACATTCCTTGAACAATACTGTAGCACTCTTGAGTTTGTTTACATTAGGAGGTGGATGAAAATGTACGATAAATTTTCCGAAAGAGCTGTTCAGGTCTTATTGGCAGCTCAAGAAGAGGCAAAAAAATTAGGACATTCATACGTTGGAACTGAGCATTTTTTGCTTGGTATATTAAAGCTGGGTAATGGTCCTGCTTTTGAGGTGATCGCCGATTTTGGGATCAACTACAATAATGTTAAAAACGAGATAATCGCGATAGTCGGTATGGGTTCCCCAGAACGTGTTTCAAAATCACCTCAAATGACTCCAAGAGCCAGAAAGATAATTGAATTGGCTTATGATGAAGCCAAGCTTCTTGGTCAATCACATATAACTGCTGAACATGTTTTGCTTGGAATAATAAAGGAAGGTGAGGGAATCGCAGCTCATGTTCTAAGAAGATTGGGAGTGGATCTTGGCGAATTGAGAAAAGAACTTTTGGATGCGATAACACCATCCGAGGATGATTTCAGTTTCAATAAAACTACTTCAAATGTCACTGTAAAACAATTGGAAGGATTCGGGGTCGATCTAACTGGACTTGCAGTACAAGGTAAATTGGATCCAGTTATAGGTCGAGAGGATGAGATCGAACGCGTTATACAAATTCTAAGTCGAAGGAAAAAGAACAATCCAGTTTTAATAGGTGAGCCTGGAGTAGGTAAGACAGCAATAGTAGAAGGATTAGCCCAGAGAATCGTGGAAGGAAAAGTACCAGAAACACTGAAAAACAACATAATATTCTCACTGGATATAGCAGCTTTAGTAGCAGGAACCAAATACAGAGGTGAATTTGAAAAGCGTTTGAAGAAATTGATCCAGCTTGTTACCAAGGATAAAAAGATAATACTTTTCATCGATGAGATTCATACGATAGTTGGAGCTGGCGCAGCAGAAGGCGCGGTTGATGCTGCGAATATTTTGAAACCTCCACTATCCCGAGGTGAGTTGAGATGTATCGGAGCAACAACACCTGATGAATATAGAAAATATATTGAAAAAGATGCAGCACTTGAAAGAAGATTTCAAAAAGTGCTGGTTAATGAGCCCACGGAGGAAGAGACACTTGAGATACTGAGAGGATTGCGTGTGAAATACGAAACGCATCATAAAGTCAAATACACCGATGAAGCGTTGTGGGCAGCAGTTCAACTTTCAAAGAGGTATATATCCGATCACTTTTTACCTGATAAAGCTATAGATGTGGTAGATGAAGCGGGTGCACGAATCAGACAGAAATTATTGACTCTTCCTGGGTATATCAAAGAGATCGAGGAAAGACTTAGATCGATCAAAGAAGAAAAAGAGTTGTTGGCTATAAATCAAGATTATGAAAAGGCTGCTCTGTTGAGAGAGGAAGAGAAAAAGATCGAAGCCACTCTTAAAAATGAGTACCTCAAATGGAAGAAAGAGGTGGAAAATAAGTTCGTTACAATAGGTGTAGAAGAAATTGCAGAAGTCGTATCGAAGTGGACTGGTATACCTTTAACAAAGCTTGAGGAAACGGAAACTCATAAACTTTTAAAACTCGAAGAAGTTTTACATCAAAGAGTAGTGGGGCAAAATGAAGCCATTGAAGCTGTTTCTAAGGCGATCAGGAGAGCAAGAAGCGGTTTGAAAGATCCAAGGAGGCCAGTTGGTTCTTTCATATTCCTTGGACCGACTGGTGTTGGAAAAACTGAATTGGCAAAGGTATTGGCTTCATATCTTTTTGGTGATGAGAATGCATTGGTTAGAATAGATATGAGTGAGTACATGGAAAGATTCGCTGTCTCGCGATTGATCGGTGCACCTCCTGGATATGTTGGATATGAAGAAGGAGGTGTTCTCACAGAGAAAATTAGGAGAAGACCGTTTTCCGTGATACTCTTAGATGAAATCGAGAAGGCACACCCTGACGTATTCAACATCTTGCTTCAGATATTAGATGATGGAAGATTAACTGATTCACAGGGAAGAGTAGTAGATTTCAGAAATACTATAATTATAATGACAAGTAACTTAGGAGGAGAACTGATAAATAAGAGCAAGAAAACGCTTGGATTCGTTGAGCTGGAGAGTGAGGAGAAGGATTACCAGGAGATGAAAGAAGTGGTTATGGGAGAGGTGAAAAAACTCTTCAGGCCTGAATTTTTGAACAGAGTGGATGAAATAATTGTTTTTCATCCATTGAATAGAGGACATATGTCGAAGATAATAGACATACAGATCAGTGAAATAATGAAGAGATTGGCGGAAAAGAGGTTAAGTATACAACTCACCGCGAGTGCAAAGGAATTGCTAATCAATAAAGGTTTCGATCCTATCTACGGCGCAAGGCCGCTGAAAAGGGCTTTACAAAAGTATCTTGAAGATCCCTTAGCTGAGGAAATACTCAAGGGTAGATTTAAAGAAGGAGATAAAATATTAGTCTCTGCTAGGAACGGAAGAATTGTTTTCAGAAAGAAGGAGGAGAAGAAAAAAGTTGGTGATAAAGTTTGAAAGAAAAATTGATGTACGTTTGCAGCAATTGTGGATATGAATCCCCAAAGTGGTTTGGTAAGTGTCCAATTTGTAGTGAATGGAATACGGCAATTGAGAAGAAATCTGTAATCGAGGAATTAAAATCAAATCCGGTGGAATTCAAAGAAATAAATGAAATAAAATTGAACGGTTTCAAACGTTTAAGAACTAATATCTCTGAATTTGATAGATTGATAGGTGGTGGTATAGTCCCAGGAAGTGTTATTCTCGTTGGCGGAGATCCAGGGGTTGGAAAGAGTACCCTTATGTTGGAAATATCGAGAAACCTCTCCAAAGTTGGAGAGGTTTTTTACATAACAGGCGAGGAATCCGAAGAGCAAATACTCATCAGAGCTAATAGAATAGGAATGAAAGAAAATGAAAACTTAAAGGTAACCTCCTCATCTGATTTGAAAAGTATTTTCCAGGCATTGAAATCCGAAAAACCGATTGCAGTAATCATTGATTCCATCCAATCGATGAGATTATCGAACATTGGACTTCCAGGAAGTGTCGTTCAACTTCGAGATTGTGCTGAGGCTCTTGTAGATTACTCTAAAAGTACTGGTGTCCCTGTTTTCATAGTGGGTCATATAACCAAAACAGGCCAAATAGCAGGTCCAAAACTTTTGGAACATCTGGTTGATGTGGTGTTGTATTTCGAAGGAGAGGTACAAACTGGTTACCGTATCCTTAGGACTGTTAAAAATAGATTTGGCCCCTCCAATGAGATTGCGATATTTGAAATGAGAAATAATGGATTGCAGGAAGTGAAAAATCCGTCCGAAATTTTTATAGAGAGAGGATCACTATCATCGGGAAGTTGTATAACTTCTGCAATCGAGGGAACAAGGACGATCTTTTTGGAGATACAATCGTTGATATCTAAAACCTTCTTTCCATCACCTCGAAGATTATCTAAGGGGATAGAAATAGGAAGAGTGATTCTCATCTCAGCCGTACTCAGTAGACGCCTAAATCTTCCCCTAGAGTCCTTTGATATATATGTAAACGTTGTAGGAGGTCTTAATGTTAAAGACCCTTCGATAGATCTTGGGATAGCCGTTGCGATATATTCTTCTTTTGCAGACGTAGAATTGGATAGTGATTGTGTATATATAGGAGAAATAGGTCTCGATGGAAAAATGAGAAAAGTCAGTAACATCGAGAAAAGACTGATGGAAGCTCATAAAATGGGATTCAAGCGTGTTGTAATGCCGCACGATAGGAATGTGAAAAATTTCAAGGACTTGGAATTATTACAATATAATAGTTTATTAGAGGTATTGAAAAATATAGATTGAATTGGAGGCTTGATTAAATTATGAGAATAAATAAGGAGCTTCTTGAAAAACTTCAAATGGTGTCTCCTGGAACATCTCTCAGAAAGGGTATAGACGATATTTTAATGGCTAACAATGGCGCTTTAATAATTTTCGTGGATGAGCTGGAAAACTTCGAGAATATGATTCAGGGTGGATTTGATATAAATACACCGTTCACACCAGAAAAGTTATACGAATTAGCAAAAATGGACGGAGCCATTGTTTTAAAAAATGATGTTTCAAAAATTTTAAAGGCTAATACTCATATAATAACTGATCCATCTATACCTACTCAAGAAACAGGAACAAGACATAGGACCGCTGAAAGATTTGCCAAGCAGACCAATGGAACTGCCATAGCTATTTCCAGGCGTAGAAGGGTGATAACACTTTACTACAAAAATATGAGATATATGATCAACGATGTGAACTTTGTGATTACCAAGGTAAATCAAGGTCTAAGAGCTTTAGAAAAATATAAAGAAACTTTGGATAAACTCTTTTTTGAATTAGATGTTTTGGAGTTAGAAGATAAAGTAACATTGTACGACATATGCAGAATACTCGAAAAAGCTTTGAAGGAATATCATATTAAAGCTGAACTCGAGTGGTTTATAACAGAACTTGGTGAAGAGGGTAAACTCGCAGGCATTCAATTGGAAGAAATGACATCGGACTTGGAGGATCTCATTCACTTCTTGATAATGGACTATGTTTCCGAAGATGTGGAAGATGTAAAAGAGATAAAGAAGAAAATATTGAACATGGGCGATAAAGAATTAACGAACTATTCTCAAATTGCCAAGAATTTGGGTTACGATGTTGCTTCAAATGTCATATCTGACCTCGTGGTACATCCGAGAGGTTTTCGAGTGTTAAACAGAATCCCCAGGATACCTTCGAGCATAGTTATGAATGTGGTGAAGACTTTTAAAAACTTACAAGGAGTCAGTCACGCAAAATTAGATGAACTCAAAAATGTTGAGGGAATAGGTGAAAAGAGAGCACTCGCTATAATAGACGGTATTGGTAAAATAAAGCGGAGATTATCCCATGAAGAGGAATAATTTGATATAATAAGGCTAGGGCCATCTGGAAAGAGGTGATAGAATGAACGAACAATATTTAAGCGTTTTTATCGAAGAAACGAGAGAATACCTTCAGTTGTTGAATGAAAAAATGCTATCGTTGGAGAGCAATCCAGATGATATTGAGGTTATCAACGAGATATTCAGAGCACTTCACACATTGAAAGGTATGTCTGCTACAATGGGATTCGAGAACATGGCGAAATTGTGTCATAAGATGGAGAATATCTTTGACCTGTTTAGAAATCAAAAAGCTTTTGTGGATTCAGAAATAATAGATGCCTTGTTCGCAGGTATAGACACCCTTGAAAAAATGCTTCAGAAGATCTTGGATGATAGAAGTGATGAAATGGATATTTCAGATCTTTTGGAAATATATGAAAGTTTTTATTCAAGAGCTAGTAGTGGAGTAGAAGTTCAGAAAAATGGTGTTGAAGATGAGGATAAAGGCACCTCTTTTGGTAATGAGAAAGCAAAGGGTTCAGAAGGTTCAACTACTGTTCCCATAAGTATTGAAGAGTCTGTGCTGAATGTTATAAAGGAAGCTATAGAAGAGGAATTCAAAGCATTTTACTTAAAAGTGACACTACGAGAAGGTACGATGCTCAAATCGGCAAGGATGTATATGGTTTTTCATAAGATTGAGGAAGTGGGTGGAGAAATCTTAAAGAGTGTTCCATCAGTTGAAGATATAGAAGACGAGAAATTCGACAGAACGGTCGAGTTGATTGTAGTCTGTAAAATTGCCAAAGAGAAATTGGCGGAACTTATAAGGGATATATCGGAAATTGAAGAAGTGAACATAATAGAGATTGATTCAGAAAAGTTAAAGGCCCAAGTTTTTTCTTCAGAAGAAAAGAAAGAGGTTGAGCAAGGTACTGATTCAAAAAATCCAAAGACTTCACAGGTTGATAGAATTAAAGAAAGCAATGTAACGAATTTTAGTTCAAAAATAACTCAAACTATAAGAGTTGATATAGAAAAATTGGATACCTTGATGAATTTAATGGGAGAATTAGTAATATCGAGAAGTAGGATAATGGAGACTTTGAAAAAATATCAGATAAAGGAAATAGATGAAAGTTTAGCCCAGTTGAGTAGAATCACACTGGATCTTCAAAATATCGTCATGAAAATAAGGATGGTTCCTATCGCCTTTGTGTTCAACAGATTCCCAAGGATGGTTAGAGATCTTTCGAAAAAGTTAAATAAAGAGATTAATTTGATAATAACGGGTCAGGAGACAGAATTAGATAGAACTGTTGTTGACGAGATTGGAGATCCTTTGCTTCACCTTTTGAGAAACGCCATAGATCATGGTATTGAAAGTAAAGAAGAAAGAGAGGCTAAAGGTAAACAACCCATTGGAACGGTGAAATTAGATGCTCATCACGAAGGAAACAACGTTGTAATAGAGGTCTCAGATGATGGAAGGGGATTAGATAGAGAAAAAATACTTAAAAGAGCAATTGAAAGAGGCCTGATCGATGAAGCAAGTGCAACAACTTTAACTGATGAAAAGATTTTTTCATTCATTTTTGAACCTGGATTTTCGACTGCTGAAGAAGTTTCAGATGTATCCGGAAGAGGAGTAGGAATGGATGTGGTTAAATCCACTATAGAGGCTTTAAATGGTTCTGTTCAAATTGAAAGTGTGAAGGATCGTGGAACGAAAGTTATCATAAAGTTACCGTTGACTCTTGCAATCATTCAGGCACTTCTTGTTACAATAGGAGATTTCATCTATGCGATTCCTCTGGTTAATGTTGAAGAAACCTTGAGTATCAAGAAAGAGGAAATAAAAATCGTTGAAAAGAAACCGGTCATATATATAAGAGGTGAGATAATACCTCTGACAAATCTAAAGGAACTGTTTCAGCTACCCCACACAGAATCCGATGAGGATGCTCTCAACATTGTGATCGTGCACAGTGGAACGAGAAAATATGGCTTGATGGTAGATGAGTTGTTGGGACAAGATGACATAGTTATAAAGTCTCTTGGAAAGTTGTTGAAAGGTATAAAAGAGTTCAGTGGTGGTGCCATTCTTGGTGATGGCAGCATAGCTTTGATCTTAGATATCCCTAATATAGTAGATAATTTACAGGGGGTGTAATAATATGGTCGATGATGAGAAGGATGTTATTACTGCACATATCTTAGAAGTATTAGATTTTGAACTTTCAAATAGAGATTTTGCGATAGATGTTGATTTTGTAGAAATGGTGATAGAACGCCCATACATAACATATGTTCCTAAAGCTGAGTATTTCATCAAAGGTGTTATGAATTTGAGAGGGCGAATCGTTCCTGTTATCGATCTTTCAACTCTCTTAGGAATAGAAGAGAATACAGAACAGAATAAGGTACTAGTTCTAAAAGTCAAAGACATAGAAGTTGGTTTTCTGGTCAATAATGTTAGGGAAGTCATAAGAATAACGGAAAATGATATAGATAAACCTGTTGGTACGAAAAACGTTGATCAAAAGACCAAAGGAATAATAAAATATGATGATAGGCTGATAGTCTACCTTGATGCTGAAAAAATCATAGAAGTCTGAAAATAAGGGAGGTTTTAGAAAGTGGGTAAGAAAGTCCTTATAGTCGATGATGCAGCTTTTATGAGAATGTTGTTGAAAGACATTGTAACCAAGGCTGGATACGAAGTTATTGGAGAAGCTGCTAATGGTGTGGAAGCTGTTGATAAATACAAAGAATTACAACCAGACATTGTAACCATGGATATAACCATGCCCGAGATGGATGGGATAACTGCTATAAAGAAGATAAAGGAAATAGATCCTGATGCAAAGATCATTGTGTGTAGTGCCATGGGGCAACAAGCTATGGTGGTGGAAGCGATCCAAGCTGGTGCAAAAGATTTTATTGTAAAGCCTTTTCAGGCGCCACGCGTTGTGGAAGCTTTAAATAAACTTTCAAAGTGAGGTATTAGAATTTGAATGCGACTACCACTTACAGTGGGGTGCTGAATTCGTATTTATCTTTTCTCATATCATTGGTTTTAATAGTTTCGGTACTTTTGATAGTTTATTTTTTATTGAGAAGATATATTTTGAAAACTAGATCCAATGAAATGTCCTTATTGATAGAAAGATTGGTGTTGGATAGAAACACAACGATCTATTTGGTTAAGTTATCTGAAAAGTATTTGTATATAGCAAGTACTCCAGGGGGCGTAACAGTATTGAGAGAGGTTGATGAATCTGAGATAATAGACAAACTCCCTCGAAAGGGTGAAAAATTCAGCAATATATTTTACAAGAAACTCGGCAAATATTCGCTTGAAGATGAAATACAGAAATTGGAGAAAATGAAATGATGAAAAAGATAACACTGATCTCTTTGTTTGTCGTTTTAAGTGTAGTTTTGTTTTCCCAGCAGGAAACTCTGCCTCCTTTGCCAAGGATAGAAATTGGAATTGGGCAAGTTGAACAGCCAAGGGATTTAGTAGTCACTCTTGAAATAATACTCATTTTAACAATTCTCACTCTGGCACCTTCTATTTTGATTCTGATGACCTCTTTCACAAGAATAATCATTGTTTTTTCATTTCTTCGAAACTCCCTTGGGACGCGTCAGATTCCGCCTAATCAAGTTTTGATAGGCTTAGCTTTGTTTTTGACATTTTTCATAATGCAACCAGTTTTCATTCAGATATACAACGAGGCTTTGGTACCTTACATGAATGGTCAAATTGGTTATCAAGAACTCTATAGCAAATCCATTCAACCAATAAGAAAATTCATGTTGCATGAGATAAGGATGCATCACAACGAGGATAATATCGATATGCTCTTGGAAGCACTCAAACGTGAGAAACCAAAAAATATAGATCAGACACCGACATCCGCTTTGATACCAGCTTTCGTGATCAGTGAACTTGAAATAGCGTTTAAAATGGGAGTATTATTGTACATTCCGTTCATAATAATTGATATGATAACAGCAAGTATATTACTTGCTTTGGGAATGATAATGATACCACCGGTATTAATTTCTTTACCTTTTAAAATTTTAGTGTTCGTTCTTGTGAATGGTTGGGATATGCTTGTCTCTGGCTTGATAAAGAGTTTCTAAGGTTGACACTCAGCAATTGAGAATGTATAATCTTACTGTCGCTGGGAGATCGTCTAATGGTAGGACGGCAGACTCTGGATCTGCTAGTGGAGGTTCGAGTCCTCCTCTCCCAGCCATTTTTATATACCTCTTTTGCAACAATTATGTTAATTACTGAATTCTTCTTGACCCTTAATTTTAGAAATAGTAAAATACTCAAGAGATTTTCAAGGTGGGTGACATTTAGTTGAACGAAGCGGTTAACTTTGAATTATCTATAAATCTTGGATTTCTGAAACAACACTGTCAAAAGGAGGCTATTTGCTTTTCAATATATTCCTTGTGAATAAGGGGCTCATATGAGCCCCTTTATTTTTATAGCACATGTACCCGGGAGGAGGTCAAAGTTAACTTAATAGAACGTCAAGAGGGTGAAAAAGTTGTTTGAGAGAGATCAAAGGGATTTCAAAAGTAAATTAGTATCCATCGATGTTTTTGATCCATTCAGAAAAAAGTGGTCTGAAGAGTATATAAGATTACCAAATCGATTCAATACAGGTGGTTTAATAGCAACGCATCCGTTTACCGATTTACATGTACACGTTAGATTGAATGGTGGAGAAGATTATGATTCTTTGGAAATGGCAGCAAAGGTCGGAGGATTTTCTACTTTATTGATACAGCCTAACGTCAATCCACCACTTGCGAGTCATGAAGTTGTCAATCAACATATATCTCTAATTAAAGACAGAGACGTCAAGTTTTTATTGACTATCTCACCATTTGGTGTTTTGGAACCATTCAACGAAGAGATAATAAAAGCATATTCTACAGATGGAACAAGCTATGACTATCCTAAGCTAGTTGAAGCGATGAGATCAAAGAAGAAAAAAATTTTGTGGATAGATCACAGCCAGATGTACGAGATTGGTGGAATATTTTATGAGGGAACCGATATCGATGTTCCAAAAAGACCACTCTCAAATGAACCGATAGCAATTGTTAGAACGGTACTCACCGGACTCGAGTATGGTTTTAAGAGATTTCATATACAGCATGTTTCCAACCCATTCTCTGTGGAAGCAATCTCTTGGTTGAGAGATCATGCTGATGTGAGTTGCGAGGTGACTCCTCATCATCTTTTGTTGAGTTCAGAGGAGATAAGAAACAGTAATTTCAAAATAAATCCTCCATTGGTCTCCGAAAAGAAACGAAAAGAACTCGTAGAAATGGTGAAAAAAGGTTTGATTGATGTTCTATCAAGTGACCATGCACCTCATTCGTTAAAACCTAACGATTACCTTACTGCACCGTTTGGCACTTCCAATTTAGAGGTAGCTTTCTCGGCTTACTTCACTGCCATTGGAGAATTGGAACTCGTGATCGAAAAGATGACCTCAAAACCGATGAAATTAATAAATGTTCGTTCAAATTTATCTGAAAATAATCTCGTATTTTTGGATCCCAATTCAACTTTCGAAGTAGACACTAAGAAATTCGTAAGCAAAGGAAAAAATTGTGTCTTCGACGGAATGCGACTCAATGCTAAAGTTGTAGGGTTAAAAATAAATGGAAAAATGGTGATGTGGGATGGAGAAATTATTTCTTAGTATCTCTCAAAAAATTCAGGTAAATGCGAATACATGGGTTATCACTTTTAACGAGACTTTGAAATTCTATCCTGGACAGTTCATAATGATTGAAACGCCGAAACTGGTTAGGAAACCTTTTGTTCTTGGAAGATGGGACAAAAGGCTTTCGATATCTGTACAGGTGAAAGGTGAAGGAACAAAATGGATGGTGGAGAAAGCATCACATCTCAAATGTCATGGACCGTTGGGAAAGCCTTTCGATATGAACCAAGGTAAAGGATTATTCATATCATCTCCAACATGTTTAACGCTAGCAAATATTTTAAAAGAAAATTTTGATGTTGATATAATCATTGGAAGTAGAACACCCCTTCTTTTGAAGATTCCATATGAAACAGTGATAGGAGATAAAAAATTCTTAAAATTATTGAAATCTTTAACTGGATATGATTGGTATCTTATTTCTGGTTCTGTTGAGATGGAGAAAGTGGTTTATAAAACCCTTAAAGGTAAAAAACTGTACTTTTCTTTGGAAGAATTTATGGGATGCGGTATAGGTGCATGTAAGAGTTGCGCAGTTGAAACGAAGAATGGGATAAAGCATGTGTGTACTGATGGCCCTATATTTGAGGGTGATGAACTATGTTGGTAAAACCTCCCTTGATATTACTCTCGGGTCCCGCTGGATTTGGTGAATGGTTTGAATTGATAAATCCCAGTGTGATCGGTGCCCTTACATTGAAAACGATCACTTTGAACCCCAAATCTGGCAATAAGCCTCCGAGGATGGCTGAAGGAAGAGATTATGTGATAAACAGGATAGGTCTTGAAAATCCGGGAGTAACCAAATTTCTTGGGATGCTGGATGATCTTAGAAGATTAAAAACGAAAATAATAGCGAGTCTTGGTGGAGACAGCATCGATGAATATGAAAAAATAGCCAAGATAGTAAAGCCATACGTTAAGAATTTCGATGCTATCGAGTTTAATTTCTCTTGTCCAAATGTTGAAAAAGGTGGATTGAGTATTATTGGAGACTTAGAAGGTTGGAGAAGAATCATCAAAACAATCAGAAGTATTTTGTCAGACAGTTTTTTAATAGCGAAACTTGGAATAGAAGGAATATTCATTGAAGAGGCCACTAAGTTTCTGGTTGAATCAGGTTGGAACGGTGTTACCCTTATAAATACTGTGAGAGGTTTGCATTTCGACGGAGATAAGATGATACTTGGAGGTTTGTCCGGTCCGATCTTAAAACCAATAGCCTTGAGGGCAGTTTATGAGGTGAAAAACAAATTTCCAGATATTTTTATAATTGCGAGTGGTGGAATATACAATTTTGAAGATGCCAAAGAGTTTCTGAGGGTAGGAGCAAATGCAATTGGTGTTGGAAGTGCTTTGTTCAAAGATCCTGAAATCGTCGAGGAGATCGGTAAAAAACTTTTGGAGGTGATACACAAAAATGATTAAGCCCGTTTTAAGCTTGGACATGGAAGATCCATTGGAATTCATAAGAAAGTATGGCTCCTTTGAAATTGTGAAAGTTGGACACAATTTGGCTATAAATGGTAGAAAAATCTTAGATGAATTGCAGAATATGGGTTTAAAAGTGATACTGGATTTGAAATTTTGTGATATTCCATCGACGGTTTCAAGATCAATAAGAAGTTGGGATCATGATGTTATAGTTGGTTTCACAGTCCACTCGGCTTCGGGAATTGAGAGTGTAAAAGCAGCAATAAATAGTACTGATAAAATGATATTTTCCGTTATAAAACTTACATCAATCAAAGGAGAATTAGAGGATTATCTCGATTTGATATTAAAATTGGATGATATAGGCTCGAATTTCGTATTACCTGGAAGTTGGGCTGTCGAATTGAGAGGAAAATTAAAGGGAAGATTTTTGATACCAGGTATAAGGATGAAAGTATCACCGGGGGATCAGGTAG
>Ga0136651_10001497_pt1 | contig 12864 bp, 8 predicted proteins | sample Mar14236cmmetaG_FD_94867 | JGI IMG/M metagenome (GOLD analysis project Ga0136651, IMG submission 94867) | Marine hydrothermal vent microbial communities from Guaymas Basin, Gulf of California to study Microbial Dark Matter (Phase II) - Marker... ...
CCATTAATGTACTGATTTTCACCTGTTGTAAATACCAGCGAGTCCTGTTCGCCCGTTGACACCTGCACAAAATCGAGTTTGTTTGCGTAAGCAAAGTATTCATCAATGGCACCTTTGTCCATGTAGATACTTTGCAGGGTGCTGAGCGCTTCTCTGGCTTCAGTGGAGGCCGGATATTTATCAACTACCTGCTTCAGCGTACTGATGGCTTTTTCGTTCTGGTTGTTGTTGTAATAGATGAATCCGAGTTTTAGCAGTGATTTTTTAGCCAGGTTGCTCTGTGGTTTTTCCTTCACCAGCTTATCGAAATAAATAATGGCATGCCTCGGATCATTCTGGATCACATAAGTGGAGGCGATTTCGTATAAAGCGTCATCGTAGAGATATGATTTCTTGTATCGCTGAGAAAGTGTTGTCAACGAACTGATCTTGCTGTTAAAGTTTCCTTTGGCCCCGTAACAGAAAGCCCGCTGATAGAGCGCGTAATCTGCATCCTTTGCGTTATTTTGAATCACGCGGTCGTATAAAGCAGAAGCTTCGTCAAACTTTTTCAGGATAAAATACGAATCGGCAAGACGGAGCGTGGCATCAGATACAAGCTCTCTTTCTGTGCTGTTTGTCTGCAGGAACTTTTTAAAATACGTAATTGCCTGCCAATAGTTTTTTTGGTTAAAATAAGTGTAAGCGAGGTTGTACAGGGCAGCGGCATAAAACTCAGATCCTGATGACCCGGGAGTAGAAATAAAAGCTTTGTAAAGTTTTAACGCTCCCTCATAATCCTTGTTCCTGTATAGTCCTTCTGCTTTCCAGAACAGAGCATTTAATTTCACTTCCGGGTCGGCTGAGAATTTTGTGGCTTTGTCGAAATTGGTCATAGCCTGCTCATAATTACCTTTGTTAAATTCGCTGACGGCGCTGGTAAAAGCAATTTCCTGATAAATGGCTTGTAACTCCGGATTCATTTGCCCCGACTGCTCCAGCGAAGCAAGTGCTGCTTCATAATTGTTTGACGCAAGGTATAATTGTCCCAGAAGTTCGTAGGCGTTACTGATTTTTTCCAGACCGTTGTTTTTTTCAATGTATTCTTTTACAATGGTCACAGGATCATTGTACATATCCCCACCCAGTTCAATAGTGAGCTTCACATAATTATACAAAGCGTCTGCGGTAATTTCAGGATATGTTTCCTCCCGGTAAGCATTTAAAAAGGCATTTTGTGCAAATTTCTTCTGATGAGTATACAAATAGCAGAACCCCAGGTTATACCAGGCGTTTTGGGTGTTATCGCTTTGAGTTTCGCTGGCTTTCTGAAAATTGGTAATAGCGGCGTTGTATTGTTTGTTCCTGAATTTAGTGTAGCCAATTCGGTAATGTTCATCCGAACCCAGGTTTTTTGCACCCATTCGTTCATAATCCTCAAAATAGCTGAGGGCATTTTCATAATCTCCCAGTTCGTAACAAGCATTGGCGATCAGTCGATTTACCTCACCTTTAATTTTGCGGTCGGCCTTTTGAAGATAAGATGAGCCCTCGGCGATGACCTGCTGGTAATTGCCCCTTTCAAAATAAATGTGAAGGATATAATAGGGCACGTATTTGTTGAACTTCTTATTGTTTTCTATTGTTTTAAAGCTCATCAGTGCTTCATCGTAGTTACCTTTCTGGTACTGGATGTGGCCGTAATAGAAATTAGTCGCAGGCCCGTAGCTGCTTTTCGAATCGAGGATCTGGGAGAAAGATGCTGCGGCTTCATCAAACTCATTCAGACTTAGCTCACTGTATCCTTTTTTGTAGTAATACTCGGGTTGTTGCTCTCTGGTCAGTTTCTCAGGAGAAGTTTTTGAAAATGCTTCCAGTGTTTCGGTATATTTTCTCGATTTGAAATACAATTTTCCCAGCTCGAAATAAACCTTCGGCAGCCAGGCGCTTTCGGGATAATCTGTAACAAAATGTTCTACCTGCTGCAAGGCATTTTTGTTGCCTAAAGCTACATTGCTAACTGTGTAATAATAGGCAGCATTTTCATAAAAAGCATCGTGAGGATTGTCATTTTCGGCCATGTATCTTTCGAACAGCGGAGCCGCAGCGCCATAGTTCTGTTGCCGGAACGATTCCATAGCCTGCCTGTAGGTTTCCTGGGGCGGATCATAATAGACTGATTTTTGTGCTGAAGCCGGAAAATATATGAAAGACAGAATCAGTAAAACAATACTAAAAATAACTTTTCTCATTTGCTGAAGTACTATGATGAATAGTCGAAAAAAGTAAAGTTTGTCTCGATAGGCGATTACTGGTTTTAATTCAGTTATGAATGTAACGGAAAATTGAGCAAATTAATATAAACATCTTTACTTTTCTGAATAAAAATGTTCAACAGGCCTGTAAGCGGGATTCTGTACCCGTCTGAGATTCTGTCGGACGAGTGCCTGTCATTTATCTGGGTTATACATCGCTGCATAACTCAAGCAGCCTACCCACCGGCATCGGACGAGCAGCCCTCAAACACCGGCATATTTGGCCTTGCAACCCATAAGGTTTACCCCTGCCTTATGTCGCCATAAAGCAGCGTGGGCTCTTACCCCACGTTTTCACCCTTACCCGTTTGGGCGGTTATTTTCTGTGGCACTTGCTGTCACCATTCGTAAATGGCGCCTTCCCGTTAGGAAGTATGGTGCTCTGTGTTGTCCCGACTTTCCTCCCCCTTGCGGGAGCGACAGGCCGGCCTGTTGAACAGTGCAAAGATACGCAATCCGTAAGCTTATCAATGTTTGTGCCGATAATATCAGGTTGTGTTTACTTATTTAATTAATTTTGAAAAATAAATTAAAACATATGGTACAGTATTGCGGAATGTTTGGCGGCACCGAGATCATTTTGATTGTTGTGGCTATCGCTTTACTTTTCGGCGTAAAAAAAATACCTGAACTTGCCAGAGGGTTGGGTAAAGGTGTTAAGGAGTTTAAATCGGCAACCGAAGAGAGTGATCTTGCCAAAGACCTGAAAGATGTAGCTTCAGAAATGAATGAAGTAAAAAAGGATGTAGAGAAATTAAACCCTAAAAATGCGTTCAAAATAGAAAATCCGTTACGTACTAAAAAAGAATAATCCATTATACCTGATCGTAAGCGTTGGTCATGTATTCAAACTAATCTTCATTTAACAAATTCGTTCCGTTGAAAGACTTAACTGTAGGCAAAGAAGGAAAACAAATACTCAATTTTGCTTTGCCCATGTTGGCTGGTAATGTCTTTCAGCAATTGTACAATGTAGTTGACAGTATTATCATCGGAAAAGTACTCGGAAAAGAAGCCCTCGCTGCTGTAGGGGCCAATTTTCCGCTCATTTTTGCCCTGATTTCGTTTGTTGTTGGTATCGCAATAGGAGCTACCGTGATCATAGCACAGTATTTTGGAGCCAAAGAGATGGATAAGGTAAAACGAACAATTGATACGTTATACATATTTCTGTTTTTCGCCGCAATCGTTATTACTACAGTAGGAATTCTGGCGAGCAAATTTATATTTACACTGATCAGTCTGCCTGAGGATGTGATTGGGCCGGCTGTTGATTACTTCAGAATTTATGCATTGGGATTTATTTTCTTTTTCGGGTTTCAGGGAACAAGCGCCGTGTTGAGGGGTTTAGGCGATTCCTTAACACCGTTATATTTTCTAATTATCTCCACATTAACAAATATTGCTTTTGATATTTTGTTTGTGGTGGGGTTTGGCTGGGGTGTTAAAGGAGTGGCTCTGGCGACTGTTATCGCACAGGCGGGTGCCTTTTTCACTATTGTCTGGTATTTGAACAAGTTCCATAATTTCATGGACTTCTCTCCATTAAAGATGCGTTTCGACAGGGAAATATTTAAAAAAAGTCTGAAGATAGGTCTGCCAACAGGAGTGCAGCAAACAGTTGTTTCCATCGGCTTTCTCGCACTGTACCGTATTGTAAATATGTTCGGAACACCAACAATTGCAGCGTACAGTATTGTATCACGGATCGATATGTTTGCTGCCATGCCTGCCATGAATTTTTCATCAGCATTATCCACTTTTGTCGGACAAAACATTGGTGCCAACAAGTACGAACGAGTAAAATATGGTTTGAATGCCACACTAGCCATGACTTCGGTTATTTCGGTTATTGTATCGGCCGTTACCATTGTTTTTGCCGGACCTTTAATGTATCTGTTCACAAACGATGTGGAAGTTGCAGAGATCGGAAGGCAATACATTTACATTGTGAGCGGATTTTACCTTGTTTTTTCAACAATGTTTATTTTAAATGGCGTACTCAGAGGTGCCGGCGACACGTTTTTTCCGATGATCATCACTATATTGGCCCTGTGGGTTATCCGTATTCCGGTTTCTTATCTGATGTCGCTGAAACTGGGTGCTGAAGGTATCTGGTGGGGCATTCCGATCGCCTGGGCATTTGGGGTAATGGCTACCTACACTTACTATAAAACAGGTCGCTGGAAGTTAAAAGCTGTTGTGAAGCATCCTGACAAAGGGCAATAAAGTTGTTAACAGTTCCCTGATGTTATTCAACATTTTTTTGAAAATTTGGACGAACATACTTACATTTACCTCCCTTTTCTTATTAACCAATAAAATGAAATGAAATCTCATGCTTTATTCCTGTTCGTTACCTCCTTATTCTTAATATCGGGTTGTATGCAAAATCAAAAAAGTAAAATTCACTACCCAACGGCAAAAAAAACAGATACTGTTGACGTCTACTTTGGGCACCAGATTGCAGATCCTTATCGTTGGCTGGAAGATGATAATTCGCCGGAAACAGAAGCATGGGTGGAAGCGGAAAATAAGATCACATTCGATTATCTGAGTAAAATTCCGTTCAGGAATAAGTTAGAAGAACACTTAAAGGAAATCTGGAATTATCCCAAATACAGGGTTCCCTTTAAAAAAGGAAACCGGTATTTCCTGTTTAAGAATGATGGTATTCAGAATCAGGATGTTTTGTATATGATGAACGACCTGGAAGGTGAACCCGAACTTTTACTTGACCCCAACACTTTATCGGAGGACGGAACAATTGCCCTGGCTGATGTAAGTGTCTCAAAAGACGGAAAATACCTGGCGTACAGCATCTCCTCCGGTGGTTCCGACTGGAATGAGATTTCTGTTATGGAGATCGATACAAGAAGATTGTTAAACGATCATATTGAATGGGTAAAGTTTTCCGGTATTTCCTGGAAAGGTAACGGTTTCTTTTATTCAGCTTATGACGAGCCTGACGAAGAAGATGTGCTTTCGGGGCAGAACCGTTTTCATAAAGTGTACTATCACCGTTTAGATACTCCTCAGGCGGAAGACCTGCTCGTTTTCAACAACCCGGAAAAACCCCTCAGGAACTATCACGGTTATGCAACAGAGGATGAGCAATTTATCATTATTGTAGAAACCGAAAGTACAAGTGGAAACGCCCTGTATGCTGCCAAAGCCGGCAATATAGGTAAGATGGAATTTAAAAAACTGGCCGATGGTTTCGATTACGATTATATGGTTATTGGCCACATGGGTGATGAACTGATCGTTCAGACAAATGACCATGCACCGAAAGGAAAAGTTATCAAAATTGATATGGCCAACCCTGCCCCGGAATATTGGCTGGATCTGATCCCGGAAAAAGAGGATGTGCTGGAGATGTCTGGAATAATAGGAGGGAAGATATATACCCAATATCTGAAAAACGCCAGCAACAGGGCTTATTTTTATACACTGGAAGGTGATTTTGACCGGGAACTTGAACTGCCTGGTATCGGTACCATTACTGAAATCAATGGAGAAAAGAATGATCATGTTGCTTTTTATGGTTTTTCTTCGTTTACGGTTCCTTCAAATATTTACACATATAATGTAGAAGAAGGAACTTCGGAATTGTATAAGAAATCGGAATTAGACTTTAACGGAGACGACTACGAAACACATCAGGTTTTTTTTGAAAGTAAAGACGGGACACAAGTGCCCATGTTCCTTGTACATAAAAAAGGACTGAAACGCGATGGTAACAATCCGGTACTTATGTATGGTTACGGTGGGTTTAACATTAGCCTGACTCCCGGTTTCCGTATCAGCCGGATGGCTTTTCTGGAACAAGGCGGTATGTTTGTGATGGTCAATCTGAGGGGAGGTGGTGAATATGGTGAAGCCTGGCATAAAGCGGGTATGAAAATGAACAAGCAAAATGTATTTGACGACTTCATATATGCGGCTAAATACCTGATTAAAGAAAAATATACATCCAGTGAAAAACTGGCCATAATAGGTGGCTCGAACGGAGGCTTGCTGGTAGGGGCCTGTATGACGCAGAAACCTGAATTGTTTCGTGTGGCCGTACCTATTGTTGGTGTAATGGATATGCTTCGTTACCATCGCTTCACCATTGGCTGGGCATGGGCTTCTGATTATGGCCGGAGTGATGAGAGCGAAGAAATGTTTCAATATCTTTTAAGTTATTCACCGCTGCACAACATAAAACAGGGAGTGGATTACCCGGCAACATTGGCTATTACAGCCGATCATGATGATCGTGTTGTGCCGGCGCATACGTTCAAATTTATGGCTACCCTGCAGGAGAAGAACAGTGGTAAAAACCCTGTTTTGATACGTATTGAGACCCGGGCAGGGCATGGAGCAGGAAAACCCACGTCGAAGCAAATTGAAGAAGCGGCAGATATCTATAGCTTCATAATGTTTAATCTGGGTATGAACCCTGAGTTTTAGTTTTACTTAACAATTTCTTAATATAGAATATTGAAAGTATATATGAACTTTTTATTAATTGCACCCGTAATCCAAAAACCCTGACAAAGTGGAAATATATTATTTAATTCTTATTATCTTACTGTTTATCCTTGCTGGCTCCGACCTTATTGTGGGTGTTAGCAATGACGCGGTGAACTTTCTGAACTCGGCCATTGGTTCAAAAGTAGCCTCGTTTAAGGTAATTATGGCGGTAGCTGCACTGGGCGTTTTGTTTGGTGCTGTCTTTTCAAGCGGTATGATGGAGGTGGCGCGAAAAGGCATTATGGACCCGCATATGTTTACATTCAGCGAGGTTATGATCATTTTCCTTGCGGTCATGATCACAGATGTTATTCTGCTGGATGTATACAATACAGCCGGTCTGCCTACCTCAACCACCGTTTCTATTGTGTTTGAATTGTTGGGTGCATCAGTTGCAATGGCCTCCATAAAAATACTCATGAGTGACGGAGGTGTTTCCCTGAGTGAATTTATCAATTCCTCGAAAGCATTAGCCATCATTTTCGGAATACTATTATCTGTTATTATTGCCTTCTCGGTAGGTGCAGTTATCCAATATTTTACACGGATGGCGTTCTCGTTCAATTTCAAAAAACGGATGAAATACATCGGGGCCATATGGGGAGGTGTTGCATTTACGGCAATGACCTATTTTCTGCTTATTAAAGGGGCGAAGGGCGCATCGTTCATGACAGATGATGTTAAGCACTGGATTGCTGATAACAGCAGCATGTTGATCCTGTACTCGTTTATCGGGTGGACTATTTTGTTACAATTACTTTTTTGGCTGTTCCGGTTAAACATTCTAAAGTTTATTGTTCTTGTAGGGACTTTTTCGCTGGCGATGGCATTTGCCGGCAACGACCTGGTGAACTTTATCGGTGTTCCGATTGCAGGATATAACTCGTATCAGCTGTTTATGGATTCGGGCGGTGGATCGCCCGATTCGTTTCTGATGGAAGGTCTGGCAGGTAAAGTTCCTACACCTATTGGTTTCTTGATACTGGCGGGTGTGGTTATGGTTATCACATTATACACTTCAAAAAAAGCCAGGTCTGTGGTGAAAACATCCCTGGATCTGAGCAGGCAGGAAGCAGGTGATGAACGTTTCAGACCAACATGGATGTCGAAAGTCCTTGTTCGTTCATCCATAAATATGTCCGGCAGTGTAAGGAAGATTGTTCCCAAAAAGATAAGGGACGGAGTAGCCAGACAATTTGCACCATATAAAGAACCAACCGAAGAAACCGATCCGCCTTCCTTCGACCTGATCAGGGCTTCGGTGAATCTTACAGTTGCCAGTGTTCTGATTGCCTTTGGAACGTCACTAAAACTCCCCTTGTCAACAACTTATGTGACTTTTATGGTAGCCATGGGAACGTCACTTTCCGATAAGGCGTGGGACAGGGAAAGTGCTGTGTACAGAATTTCCGGTGTAATTGCTGTTATAGGAGGCTGGTTCCTGACAGCGGTAAGTGCTTTTACGGTAGCTTTTGGTTTTGTCTATATTTTCTTCTACGGGGGTAAGTTTGCCGTGTTTGCTTTGGTTTTATTAGCAGCTTATATTTTGTATCGTACGCATGTCCTTCATAAAAAGACGGAAGAAACCAAAGATGAAGATGCCCAGGTAGTACAAACTGTGACAGATGAAAATATTGCCGAAAAAACGAATAAAGGCATTGTTCGAAACATTGAGAAAATATCAGAAGAACTGCGAAGAACTTTTAGAGGTCTTGAGCATGAAGATATCAAAGAGCTTAAAAAGACGAAAAAAGAAATTCAAAAAATAACTTCCCGAACGAAATACCTGAAAGACCACATCAATGTGATTGTGGATAAGCTGAAAGAGGAGTCAGTTGATACTGCCTACTATTTCGTAACAACACTTGACTATATGAGGGAGATGTTGCACAGTATTACCTTCATTGTTAATCCGGCCTTTGATCATGTGGACAACAATCATAAACCGTTAATCCCAGATCAGATTGAAGAGTTAATGATGTTGGAAAAGATGATAGGCAAAATGATAGCTGTGGTTACACAGAGTATAGATAATCAGGATTTTGCAACACAGGAGGAATTACTTGCTATGGAGCAGGAATTACTGGATCAGATCAGGAAGGTGAATAAAAATCAGATTAAACGATTGAAAAATGCCGAGGTAGGTACAAAGAGCAGTATCCTGTTTTTAAATATAGTAAATGAGCTGAAGAATCTTTCCCTGCAGCTTGTTAACCTGTATAAATCGCAAAGGGATTTTATGGATTTTAAAAACGGAAATTGAGTTTAATCACGTTAAAGAAGATCATAAGTGGAGGGCAGTCAGGCGTTGACCGGGCTGCCCTTGATGTTGCCCTGAAATATAACATTTCCTGTGGTGGATGGTGCCCGAAAGGCAGAAGAGCGGAAGACGGGCCGATTGAAGAAAGATATCCGTTACAGGAAGCGGAAGATGAAAAATACGAGACCCGTACCCGATTAAATGTTTTGAGCAGTGACGCAACGCTGATCTTATTTCAAACCGTTCCCGACAAAGGTACTATACTAACAAAGGAATTAACTAAAGCATGCGCAAAACCTCTTCTGGAAGTTGATCTGAAGGAGTCCTGGAAATACACATTACAAAAAACCATGGGATGGCTGGAAAACCATCAGGTGAAAACGTTGAATATTGCCGGACCGCGTGAAAGCAACAACCCGGGTGTTTATAGTACGGCATTCAGATTTCTGGAAAGGCTTGTCACTTTCGACATCAATTAAGCTTTTTTAGCCTCAACCAAACGCTCTTTCCCGTGCATGTCATGGTGGATATTGATTTTCGTGTACTTATACTCTTTTAATAAGCGGGCAACCTCAGGACCTTTGTGTTCGTTGATTTCAAAATATACCCTGCCTTTATTGGCTAAATGCAACCGATTGAATTCAAGAATAGCCTTATAGAAGATCAGCGGGTTTTCATCTTCAACGAAGAGTGCTGTCTCCGGTTCATATTCCAGTACGTTCTTTTGCATCAGTTTTTTGTCGCTTTGTGTTACGTATGGAGGATTGCTCACGATCACATCATAGACAGGAAGCGCAGCATACGAATCAGGATTAAGCACATCCATCCGTATTAAATCGATCTCCAGATGATGCTTCTGTGCATTTTGCACGGTAATTCTTAATGCTTCTGCAGAAATATCTGCTGCTGCTACAAGAGCTTTGGGGAGGTTTTTTTTAAGAGTCAGGGCAATACATCCGCTTCCCGTTCCAATATCAATAAGCCGGACCTGCTTATTTTTCTCATGCTCAACAATGAGCTGTACAAGTTCTTCAGTTTCGGGTCTGGGTATCAGTACCGATTCGTTTACCGCAAGTTTCAGGTCGAGAAAAGTAGTATGCCCTGTTATGTACTGAACGGGTTTGTGTTTGAGCAGTTCTTTAACCGCCTGGTGGAATTGCAGTATTTCCGACTCACTTAATCGTTTTTCTGGTTTCAATGCAATCCGGACCGGCGTTACCCCAAATAGATGCTCTGTTAAGATATGAACAAGTTGTTTGCTTTCAGCTTCTCCGTATACCTCTGATAGCATAACAACATACTGGTCCCTAAGTTCTTTTAGATTGTTGCTTTTCCACCTCATTGTTTTGCAATATTAACAAATCGTTGATAAGATTAAGTTTTCAAGGAAAAAATACTGTCACGAAAATTCTAATTTTGTTCAAGTCATTTTGAATATTAATGAAAAGATTAATCCTTCTAATTGCTTTACTATTCTTTTTCATTTTTAATGTTGATGCGCAAGACACGCCTCATTTTAAAACGTATTGGAAAAATGCATTGCATGTTGAGAGCATTGATGGTGACTTTAAAATTAAAATGGGTGGGCGTATTCAGTATGATGTTATGTTTATTAAAGAGGATGATACGCTTCATAACCGGTTTGACGGGAAGAACGGAGTTGAAATCAGAAGGGCTCGATTGTATACTTCGGGAACTTTATTCGGGAACGTTAAATTCAAGTTTCAGGTTGACTTTGCCCCGGCTAAGGTGGTTATTAAAGATGCGTACTTAATGCTGACAAAAATACCCGTTGTGGGTAATTTTCAGGCAGGAAACTTCAAGCAGCCTTTTGGAATGGAAATGCTTACAAGCTCCAAATACATGACCGAAATGGAACGACCACTGGCCAATCAGTTTGATCATGACCGTGATTTGGGATTTATGCTCTTTAATCAGCACCTGGATAAGCGTATTTCCTGGTATGCAGGCTATTTTGTACCATCTGATAATCTGGGAAAATATCTGGGAAATAAGTATCAGATAACGGGAAGAGTTTCGGGTTTACCACTTTATATAACCGACAATGGATACAAAATACTCAGTATTGATATTGCCTATTCATATCATTACGAAGATAATGACCAACTGGTTTTTAGGGTGCGTCCCGAGGCACATCTGGCACCAAAATACCTTACTTTGGATGTAGATGCTATCAACAACAGCCATCAGGGGAATGCAGGACTGCTTTTTGTGCTGGGATCATTTGCTTTTCAGACGGAATATACATTTGCCATTGCGCATCCCTCGGCGATATCAGTATTAGATAGAGACCAATATTATCTGGATGCTTTTTACGGAACTATCAGCTGGTTCATTACCGGGGAGCATAAAAACTTCAGCAGGAAAAAGACAGCTTTCGACAGGGTGGACCCTAAAAAGAACCTCGGGAAAGGTGGTGTCGGCGCTTTTGAACTTTCCTTACGTTATTCATCGATTGACTTTAACGACTATGACTTGCAGGCAGGTGTCATGAGCGATATTACAGCAGGGCTTAACTGGTATCTGAATCCGGCAGTTCGTTATACATTGAATTACATTTACGCTGATGTAAAAGATTTGGGTCGATCCCATATTTTTCAGATGCGTTTTCAGGTGGCATTTTAAAAGAGACAAATGGCAAACAACCACGTATATATAATAAGCGGAGAGCAGGGGGAAGGTAAAACAACCAGACTTAAAGAGATTGTAAATCTGTTACAGCAGGCGGGTGTCAAAGTAGGTGGTTTTATTGCCGAAGGCACCTGGAAAGAAGGAATTCGTAACAGTTTTTCTCTGTTGCGCATTGGTGATCGTTCAGTATTCCCTTTATGCCAGACAGAGCCAGAAGAAGGATACATTCGATTAAAGAGATTTTGGTTTAACCCAAAGGTTATTGAAAGGGGTGAGGAAATCATTAAGACGTGTTTGGTTGAGAAAACAGATGTTATCGTACTTGATGAAATAGGAATTTTTGAACTGGAAGGCAACGTGTGGCATGATGCCTTTTTACAATTGCTTGAAACCGATAATATACACATCCTGATTTCAGTGAGAAATAGTATAAAAAATTCTGTGATACAAACATTTAAGTTAAAGAATTATCAAATATATCCTGTTGCTGATAAACCAGAATTGGTTGTTAAGGACATTAAAAAAATATGGAGAAAAACAGGAAACTAAGAATAAAAAATTGGATGTCACATACATTATTGATATTTTTGGGCCCCATATGTTTTTTCTGACCAAACCAAAGTTTAATATGAGACAGATATTTACGCTTGCATTGCTTGTTATTGTCAACTTAATTTATGCCCAGGTACCTACTGATCAGGATTGCCTGGGGGCTATCCCTGTATGCCAGGAAATTTACGTGCAGGAAAACTCCTATTCCGGAACAGGAAATTATCCAAATGAAATTCCTACCAGTGGCAGTTGCCCCGGAAATTGTATGTCATCGGGTGAGAAAAATGATGTATGGTATATTTTTACCGTTCAAACGGGTGGAGATTTGGGGTTTAATATTACACCTAACAACAATAATGATGATTATGACTGGGCAGTTTACCACCTTGACCAGTATGATTGCGAAGATCTTTATGCACATATTAATGAGATGCAGGTGAGTTGTAATTGGTCAGGAACAAGAGGTCTTACAGGACCAAATGGGAATTCTAATTATAGTTGCCAGAGCGCAGGAGGATCACCTCATAATGCGCTGATACCGGTAAATGAAGGAGAAACTTATGTGATCAATATCAGTAATTATTC